>ERZ773007.865-NODE-865-length-14738-cov-2.864401_pt1 | contig 14738 bp, 16 predicted proteins | sample MGYA00580665_ERZ773007 | MGnify/ENA primary metagenome ERZ773007 (study PRJEB29015, sample SAMEA2738122) | human oral metagenome | biome: human oral; feature: human-associated habitat; material: saliva | place: China | collected 2167 ... | reverse complement strand
TTCTCTAATGAGGCGGGTTCGGGTTCCGCCCCTTGTGCTGCAGCGGCAGCCGATACGGATCATCCTGTGAAAATGGGACTTTTTCAGGCAATCGGAGTGTTCATTGATACCATTATCCTCTGCTCCTGTACCGCCTTTATCATAGCTTCGGCAAAGCCCTTGTCGGTCACGACGATTACCGCCGTCTGTGAGCGCCCCAAGGCCAGGCCCAACTGTTCTTTCGAGTACGTTCGAATCATATCTATATGTTTACGTGTGCCGAATCGCACATATCGTTCTTCATTCGTAGGACCGCTGTCACTTGCCAGAAACAACAGGGCCGCTCCGTTTTTCTTTATTTGCTGCTCTGCAGCCTGAGCGCCGCATACTGTTTTGCCGGCTCTATGTGCCAGACCGACGAGATTCAATACTTTGTCGCTCATTATTCCAACTCCTTGCGGAGTTGATCATATATTTCTTCAGAAACGGCTTTTTTCAAAGACCGTTCCAACCGATGTTCTTTATACGCTTTTTCAAGACATGCCGGGTCGGCACAGACATACACGCCTCGACCCGATTTTTTGCCGGTCTTGTCGATTTCCACCGTATCTTCCGGTGTACGAACAATCCGAAGTAATTCCTTTTTCGGCTTTTGCTCCTGGCAACCGACACAGACACGAAGCGGGATTTTTCTCATCTTCATGTCGGCCTCCTAGACTTCGTCTTCAACCGGCATGGAAGTCGCTTCATTATCGACTGCGTCGAATTCAGCCAAAATATCATCGTCTCCGGTAGCCACGTCACCGTCTTCGGCTTGACTTTCGCTCTTAATATCAATCTTCCAATTGGTGAGCTTAGCCGCCAATCTGGCGTTTTGTCCGGCTTTACCGATAGCCAGGGACAACTGGTAGTCGGGGACGACTACGACGGACGACTTTGCCCCTTCATCAATCGTGACCGAAACGACCTGAGCCGGGCTGAGTGCGTTAGCAATGTATACTGCCGGATCTTCGTCCCACTTAACAATGTCGATTTTTTCGTTTTGCAGTTCCATGACAATGTTCTGCACCCGTGCACCTTTCGGCCCGACACAAGCACCGACGCAGTCCACGTTCGGATCGCGCGAGTAAACGGCAATCTTAGAGCGTTTACCCGGTTCGCGAGCCACGGAATGCAGTTCCACAACGCCATCGTAAATTTCGGGAACTTCCAATTCAAAGAGGCGTTTCAACAAGCCCGGATGCGTACGGGATAATTGAATCTGCGCACCCTTAGGCGAATTCCTTACTTCAACTACATAACATTTAATTCGCTGTCCTACCGTGTATTCTTCCGTAGGAATCTGTTCCGAATAAGGCAATACGGCTTCAGCCTTACCTAAATCAATATATACGTTTTTTTGTTCAATACGTTGAATAATGCCCGTAATGATATCGTCCGTACGGCCGTAAAATTCATCATATACAATATTTCGTTCCGCTTCACGAAGGCGTTGAATCATGACTTGTTTTGCTGCCTGTGCGGCAATACGTCCAAAGTTTTTCGGCGTCACATCTACTAAAATTTCATCGCCTTCTTCATATCCCTTGTCGATAGCTCGCGCATCTTCCAAGGATATTTCATTTTCTTCGTCAGCTACTTCAGCCACAACCGTCTTGGGAGACACGATGCTGTAGTCGCCTGTCAACCGGTCTAAGCGCACCGTAGCGTTGGGGTTTCCGTCGTATTCCTTTTTATACGCCGTAATCAGCACGGCTTCCAAGGAATCACAGATGACATCGGCCGTAACGCCCTTTTCTTTAGACAAGTATTCAATGGCACTGAGCAGTTCTTTATTCACTGTTGCACAACCTCCGTTAAAAATCTATATGTAATCGTATTTGCGAAATATCCTTGCTGTCTATGGCCGCATCTTCTTCATCTATGAGAAGATGTACGACGCCGCTTTCATCCTTGCCGACAAGACGAGCCGTAAGGCTTTTAACTCCTTTGTAGGGTGTAAAAAAGTGTACATCCACATCGCGGTCCTTATAGCGAACAAAGTCTGTATCTTTCTTCAAAATACGGTCCAAACCGGGTGAAGAGACTTCCAACAAGTATTTATCCGTAATGGGATCTTTGACATCGAGAAATTCGGAGAGTTTTTCACTCACTGCCTGACAGTCCTCGAGGCCTACGCCGCCTTCTTTATCAATAAAGACACGTAAATACCAGTCCCGTTCCCGTACGTATTCGACATCGACGAGCTCCAAATCCGTTCCGGCAATGATTGTTTCTACTTCTTGTGAGACCAATTGTTCAATATCGCTTCGTTTCATTCATTTCACCAACTGTTCGTAAAAATAAGGTCCGCATAAAATTTGAGAGCGGGTTTCCACCCACTCTCAAAACAAAGTCCACAAATTACTTATGATTATACCACTTGCAATGAGTCCGTACAATGCGTAATTACTTTATCTGTCCTCGTACGTCATCCAGAACGGAACGCAAATTTTCCGACAAGGCGGTACGCAATTCATCTACCGTCTTACTGTCAAAATCGTGCACGAGATTGGGGAAATTACGTACACGCCGTTCTGCAAAAAAATCATCACGCAACAGGTTGTACATAATCGACAGTCCGCTGCGAGTCGATGCGTCATAATAGGCTACTACCATGTAAGAGCCGTTAATAATCCGCACGGCCTCAGACGGCTCGATAATCCGCTCAAAGCCGGCGTACTCGAGGGGTAAGAGGTCCTGCCAGTCACCGTCGGGAACGCCCTTATTCGTTAAAATAACGGAAAAATCTTCCCGGCAGTGCACATAGTGAGTTTCAATAATATGCGGCAATCGCTTTTCGACCATCTTTGCAAAGGTCGCAAAATCGTCCGTTATAAACTCAATGAGCGTAAATTCCAGCATGCCGATATCCGTACGTACGGAAAAGTCTCCCGACCCGTTATGATACACGCCTTCGACGGTCCACCCCTTGCGTTCGTTTACATACGAAAAGACGACTGCGTAATCACCATCTTGAAGACTTGCTTCGGAGAAATCCTTCCGTAATGTAAAATCTCCCACCTGAAGTGGGAGAGACGCATCCATATTCCATTGTTTCACTGTTTCGATTAATCTCTCATCCATGAGTAAAAATGGTGCGGTTGGCGGGACTTGAACCCGCACGACCAAAGATCACTGCCGCCTGAAGACAGCGCGTCTGCCATTCCGCCACAACCGCCTGAAAACTAAAATTCATACAACTCTTTGTATTTCTCTTCGTTTTGCATTACTACTTTAACATATTCCCGCGTTTCTGAAAAGGGTATACTGTCGATCTCGGAAAAATTTTTATCCCAACCGTATTCCTTCATCCATTCGTCTACATGCCCGCGTCCGGCGTTATAAGCTGCCAGTGCCAACACCGTATTGCCGTCGTATTCACGCAGTAAATAAGCTAAATACCAGGTACCCATGCGCAAATTCGTACTGACGTCATTAAGCATTTCGGGTCTAAAGCCGATCATACCCGTTTCTTCGGCAATCCACTCGCCCGTTTCGGGCATAATTTGCATGAGACCGCTGGCTCCGCGATGAGAGGATGCATTGTCCTTAAACTTACTTTCCGCCAAAACGACGGCTGCTACCAAGCTGGGACGCACGCCATTTACGCGAGCGTATTCACGAACAATATAGTCGTATTCCAGAGGATACACCAAGGTACGCATAAAGGTCTGGCGCCACCCGGAAAAGTAAAATGCCGACAGGAGAACGAAAAAGACGGCTATGACAATTGTACCGGTTCTGCTTTTTCTTCTCACTGATGCCTCCGTTTTACAAACGCATTTGTAACCTTTCCCATAAAGAACGCACTTGCTCTTTTGTATCTTCCAAAGTTCCCGAATTATCGATTACCTGTTGAGCAAGGGACTTTTTCTTATCGACGGGAATTTGCGAATGAATCCGTAACAGTGCCTCCTCTTTTGTATAGCTGTTCCGCTTCATTAAGCGGCTCAACTGTACTTCAAAGGGAACGTATACAAGCCATACCTCGTCGACGTACGAGTCATATTTTACTTCATACAAAAGCGGCATGTCAAGAAAGACGACAGGCGTTGCGCCCTCTCTTTCAAGGCGTAAAAGTTCTTCATCCAGGGCCTCAAAAATAAGGGGAAAAAGGATATTTTCCAAGCGTTTTTTCATCCCCGGATTCCTAAACACCAAATCACCTATATAGACGCGATCCATGGAACCGTCCGCAGCTACCGCAGCTTTACCGAAGGCCGCTTCAATTTTTGCAAGGCCCCGTGTTCCCGGTGCCACCACATCTCGGGCCGTCTTATCGCAGTCAATGACAAAGGCTCCCAATTCTTTCAACATATTCGTAACCGTACTCTTTCCCGTAGCAATGGAGCCGGTCAAGCCGATTCGATACATGTATGCCTCCTAGTGTTGACAGTGCGGACAATAGTGGGTGCCCCTGCCGCCCTGCTTTACGTATTTAATAAGGGTTCCGCACGTTTTGCACGGCGTTCCCTCACGGCCGTAAACAGCCAGATTTTCCTGATTTTCCCCTTCCCGACCGCTACCGTTGACAAAATCCCGAATCGTCGTACCGCCGTATTCAATGCCTTCAGCCAAGACGGTATGAATGGCCTTTGCCAGTCTCTGCGTTCGCTCCTTACCGATGTGATTGCAGCGACGCGACGGGCGAATGCCGGCAAGAAAGAGAGCTTCGTCTACATAAATATTTCCCAATCCGGCCAAAACGGTTTGATCAAGCAAAAAGGACTTTACAGTTCGCGACGAAGCTTTCATTTTTTCACGCAAATAATCAGCCGTAACAGCCGACGAGTTGGCATCGGGGCCGAGGTCATCGTAGCCGGAAATGCCCGTCTTTTCACCCGGTTTTGCAAGCCACAGACAACCGAAGGTGCGTACGTCGCAATAGTATAGAAAGCCCTTATCGAGGTGAAAGACGATGTGGGCCGTCTTAGGTCTGTTGTCACCTGCAGCGTCATAAATAAGACTTCCCGTCATACGCAAATGAACAAGTAAATCCGACGAGCCGTCCGTACAAAGGCGCAAATACTTTCCTTTACGCCCCACGGCAGTAAAAGTACAGCCCGAAAGAGCCTTTGAAAATGCCTCTACCGTCGCATTTTTTATAAGGCGCGGCAAGGTAATATCTATATGGGTAATCGTTCTTCCCGTCAATACGGGTTCCAAGGTCGCACGGACCGTTTCTACTTCCGGAAGTTCAGGCATGACGTTCTCCTACTTGGCTTCTTCCCAGTTCGTTCCCGTATGAATATCGGCGATAAGCGGTACCGACAGGGTAACGACTTCTTCCATCGTTTCTTTCAAAAGTTGTTCAATCGTTTCTTTTTCTTGTGCCGGCACTTCTAAAACCAGTTCATCGTGAACCTGTACAAGCATGCGGCTGTGCAGGTTTAGTGCTTCCAATTTTTTCTGAACCGCATTCATAGCCAGTTTGATAATGTCGGCGGCACTTCCCTGAATAGGCGTATTCATTGCCGTACGCTCTGCAAAGGAACGGCGCATAAAATTCTTACTGCTGATTTCCGGTAAGGTGCGTAAGCGACCGAACATGGTACGTGATTCGCCGGTGCGTCTTGCTTCTTCCACCAACCCGTTCATATAGTCGTGAATGGTACTGTATCGGGCAAAGTACGATTCAATATATTCCTTAGCCCTATTGCGTGTAATCCCCAGATTTCGTGACAAACCGAAATCGCTGATACCGTAAATAATACCGAAATTCACCGCCTTGGCATGAGAGCGCAGTTCACCGGTCACTTCGTCAAAAGGCACGCCGAAAACTTCCGATGCCGTTCGACGGTGAATGTCCTGATTATGCTTAAAGCCGTCGATCATCGTCGGATCTTGTGACAAGTGAGCCAAAAGGCGCAGTTCTATTTGTGAATAGTCACCGGACACGAGATAGTCATACCCTTCTCCGGGTACGAAGAAGGAACGAATCTTGCGACCCTGTTCCGTACGAATAGGAATGTTCTGCAAGTTCGGATCCGAACTGCTGAGACGTCCCGTAGCCGTCACCATTTGGTTAAACGACGTGTAAACACGCTCGGTTTTCTCGTCAATGAGCGGTTCCAAGCCGTCGAGGTACGTGGAAATCAACTTCTTCAAGGCACGGAACTTGAGTATTTTCGGCACGATCTCGCTTTGTTCCGCCAATTCTTCCAAGACAGACGAATCCGTCGAGTACCCGGTCTTTGTTTTTTTTATAACGGGAAGTCCCATTTTTTCAAATAAAATAACGCCCAACTGCTTCGTCGAATTAATATTAAAGGACTCACCGGCCAAGTCGTAAATTTCCGTTTCCAAGGCATCCGCTTCTCGAGACAAGTCGGCCTTCATCTCTTCCAGACGATCTCTGTTTACAGTAAAACCGTTTAATTCCATAACAGCCAGAGTCCGTTCCAAGGGGGATTCGATAGTTTCAAAAAGGGGTGACAGCCCTTTTTCTTCCAGGGCCTGTTGTACAGGTCCGTAGAGGGAGTAGACGAAAGCGGCTTCGTTAGCCGTCTCATTTTGAGCCTCGCCCTTAACTTCATTCAGAGGGCGCCCGAATACTTCAGACAAATAGGTCAGGCCGTAAGCCGTACGCGTCGGGTCCAACAGATAGGCTGCCAAGGTTACATCATATACGGGTAAAGCTCCTATTCCCGCACAAAGAGCCGCCTTATACAGGGATTTCCCGTCAGCGGTCACAACGACCTCAGAGTCTTCCAAAGCCGTAAGCCACTGTCCTATATCCTCACTTTTTACCTCGTATACACCGCCTTCAACGGCTAACGTCAAGGTACTTATTTTCAAATGTCCCGGCGCATTTTCATAATGAGCCGCTAAGGCTACTGTCTGCCCTTTCACATCACGGGCCTTCAATTCTTTCAACTGCTTTAGAGTCACCGTCTCTTCAGCTTGTTCCAAAAACGCGAACCGATCAAAGGCGGCGAAACGTTTGAGCAGATTGCGAAAGCCCAGCTGTTTGAACAAATCGCGCACTTCCCCCTCCCGCGGATGGGGCAAAAATCCCGCTTCGTCGAATTCAACGGGTACATGGCAATTAATGGTAGCCAATTCTTTAGACAACATAGCCTTATCTTTATTATCCGCCAGTTTCTCACGCAACTTCTTGCCGCTTATATCATCTAAATGTTCATATACGCCCTCAACCGTACCGTATTCGGTAATCAGTTTAAGCGCCGTTTTTTCACCTACGCCGGGAACTCCGGGAATATTGTCAGACGTATCGCCCATGAGGGCCTTCATATCAATGACCTGCGCGGGTGTATATCCGTACTCTTCTTGCATGACATCGGGAGTTACGGCAAGCATCTCGGAAATACCTTTTTTAGTCAGATACACCGTAATATTGTCATCTACCAGCTGCAAAGCATCACGGTCACCCGTAATAACGGACACGGACGTATTGTCCGTCGGCACCTGTTTGGCAACGGTCCCGATAATGTCATCGCCTTCATAGCCTTCCGTTTCCAGCACATGAATGCCTAAACATGCCAAAACCTCCCGAATGAGTGCAAACTGAGGTCGCAATTCATCGGGAGCCGGTTTTCTCGTCGCCTTATAATCGGCATATAATTCGTTTCTGAACGTATGTTTATCCTTATCAAAAGCGACGGCCACGTAATACGGATCCAAATCGGCGTAAAGTTTCAAAAGCATATTTAAAAAACCGTACACGGCATTAGTCGGCCGTCCCTGACTGTCACTCAAAGGCGGCATGGCATAAAAAGCCCGATATAACAGACTACTTCCGTCAATAATCATCAAGTTTTTTTTCATAGTTTCACCTACTACAGTCAACTTAAAAATTTACGTACAACGGAATAAACAATATAAATCCCCAGGATGGCCAGTAAATACGGCAAGGCAACCAGTAAAAGGCCGAAAATACCGACGATGACGGCGGCTATTAAGAAGATAATGACCGCTAAGGCCGCCTTGATACGCAAGGGCATTTTGGTGTAAATATGGACCCGCCCCTGAAGGCTTTCATCTTCTCTTACGTCCTCAGTATATACACGTCCTTCTTCATCAACGGTTTGACCCGTAAATCCGTCCCGCTCGGCACGGGACATGACCTGTACGTCCTCTTGTTGACGGGCATGGCAGGACTCGCACAAGCCGTCTGCATATACAGCTTCATTATCGCATTGACGACATTTCATAATCTATTCCTCCGACTGTTATGTCTACTCTAATATTCTTTATTCTTCATGCGTCTTTCAATATCGCGTTTTGCTTCTTTTTCCGCTATGGCCTGTCGTTTGTCATAAAGCTTTTTGCCGGTTGCCAAAGCGACGGTCACCTTGACTCGTCCTTTTTTGAAATACAAATTAAGGGGAATAAGTGTATACCCCTTTTCCTTGGTCGCACCGATAAGTTTGACAATTTCGTATTTATGTAACAGCAATTTGCGAGTCCGTAAGGGATCGGCATTAAAGCGATTGCCCTGTTCGTACGGACTGATATGCATACCGACTATATAGGCTTCACCGTCATCAATACGGCAAAAACTGTCTTTCAGATTCACTCGGCCGGCACGCAGCGACTTTACTTCCGTTCCCGTAAGAGCCAAGCCGGCTTCGTACGTGTCATGTATAAAATAATCGTGTCGGGCTTTTCTATTGTCCGTAATATATTTCATGCCATTTGTTTCCGCCACGGTGTTACCTCCTGTGCTTTTTCTTTCCTTTACCCTTTCCCTTACCGTTTTTCTTCGAGTTTCCTTTTACGCTACTGAGTTTAGAACCCTTTTTACGACTCTTCTGTGATTGGGATGAAGGGATCTTTTCCTTTTTTTGTCCCTTTTTGCGATCTTTCTTACCCGACTTCTTTTCAGTCTTTTTTCCGCTCTTCTTCGCTTTACGACCGGCCAAAAGGGTCTGTAAATCTTCTAAAGAATCAATACGCCCGGGAACAAAATCGATTTCACAGCGTTCCGTATCGACGGAAGCCAAGGTAACGGTCATAGCATCCCCTAACCGATAGCGGCGACCGCTTCGACAACCTACGAGGGTATATGTCCCTTCGTCAAAAATGTATTCGTCATCCCGTAAATAGGAAATATGAACCAGGCCTTCAATACCGTCGTCGAGGGATACGAAGAGTCCGAATCCTGTAATCCCCGTAATATGAGACTCATACGACTCGCCGATAAAGGGCTTCATATACTGGGCCTTCTTCAAATCCGCCGTATCTCGTTCCGCTTCAACGGCTACGCGTTCGCGCACACTCGCATGGTCGGCCGCATTGGCCAAAAACAATGCATCCGCCGCTTTTTCTTCAGCCTTTACAACAGGATGCGCCGCATATTTACGCAACAATCGATGAACCAATAAATCGGGATAACGTCGAATGGGCGATGTAAAGTGCGTATAGCTTTCAGAAGCCAAACCGAAGTGTCCGGCATTTACAGTCGCATAACGAGCCTGTTGCATAGCGCGTAAGGCTACGGTTTGAACAACTTGTTCCGCCTCCGTTCCCGCCGCCTTTTCCAAAAGAAGCTGGAATTCTTCAGGCGTCGGATTCTCTGCTGAAGGAACGGGCAGATTAAATACGGACAACACGGTTTTCATCATTTCAATCCGTTCTTTGTCCGGTATTTCATGAATTCTGAAAACCGTCGGATTTCCCGTCCCTTCCAAGTAGGTGGAGACGGTTTCATTGGCAATGAGCATGGCTTCTTCTACAATCCGTTCAGCTACGGAACGTTGCCGCTCTTCCATCCGTAAAGGAGTGCCTTCTTCATCGAGAATAATCTTAAATTCCGGAAACTCGAAGTCCACGGCACCTCGACGCAGACGCATATCTTTTAAAATCTTGGACAGGTCACGCAGGTCTTCAATAATAGGCATGAAGGGCTGCAAATCATCGGGAATAATCCCGTCTTCCAAAGCCTTCCGTATTTCCTTGTAATTACAACGTCGTTTGACACGAATGACTGCAGGTCCGATATGCCGAGATACGACAAGACCCGTTTCATCGATTTCCATAACGCAGGCCATGCTGTACCGGTCTTCTCCGGCGTTTAAACTGCAAATGCCGTTACTCAAAACTTCCGGTAACATGGGGATAACACGGTCTACAAGGTAGACGCTGGTCCCTCGCTTATAGGCCTCTTCATCAATGACCGACCCGGATTTTACGTAGCGACTTACGTCGGCAATATAAACACCCAATCGATAATGCCCGTTAGACAGGCGAACCACGTCAACGGCATCATCCAAATCTTTGGCATCTTCACTGTCAATGGTAATAAGTTGTCTATCGCGATAATCAGCCAGTCCCGCTTCAAGGCTTACAGTCTTATCCAAAGCATCGGCTGCTTCCGCTACTTCGTCCGGGAAGGAAAAAGGCAGACCGTGACGTGCCATAATAACCTTTACATCCAGGTCCTTATCGCCCGTATAGCCGAGAACTTCCGTAATTTCGCCTTCCGCCTTCTGATATTCCTGAGGCCATGCCGTAATCTTTACGGCTACTCTCGCCCCGGTACGAGCGTTCAAGGCTTTATCCAAGGGAATGTACACATCTTCGTGTAAACGCGGATCATCAGGGGTCACAAACCCGAAATGAGCCTGACGGTCATAGGTTCCCACCAAAGTTTCATTGGCTCTTTCGAGAATAGTCGCAATCGTCCCTTCTTTACGCTTTCCTACGGAAGACGTAATCTTAACGATAACCTTGTCGTTACTCATGGCCGTATGTCGATTTTCTTCGGCTACGTATACGTCATCTTCTCCGTCAGGCGTGACGACAAAACCGAAGGAACGCGTATATCCCTTATATATTCCTGTTATTTCTGCGACCTTCTCCGTCATATGCCGCTGTTTGCCTTGAAAAACCACGAAGCGTGTCTCTCCTTTTACTTCCACAATCTACTGATACACATATAAAAATATTATATCATATCTCATGTACGTCTGCTGTTTCGGGCAACAAAAAACCTGCGGTAAGTACCGCAGGTTCCGTTGTTTAAAATGTATGCATCAATCGTCCCAAGACAAGGGTCAAGATGGCGAAAATGACGGAAAAGAAAATGGTCATTTTCGAAAGCAAGGCATCCATACCGCGCGCCCGACTGCCGAACAAATCTTCCGCACCGCCGCCGAAGCCTGCACCCATTCCCTGAGTCTTGCTCTTTTGTGCTACGACAACACCGATTAAAATTAACGATACTATAGTTACGAGAACTTCCAAAAAGTTAATCACCGTACTCCTCCTTATACTCATGCTAACGCAATTATTGTACACTCTTTTCGACTATCTATCAATAGAATTTCTACCGTCACGAGCATGCACATATTCCTCCAGCTTATGCTTAATACGCTGTAAGGCGTTATCGACGGACTTTACGGGACGATTGAGGCTCTCAGCCGTTTCATTGTACGATTTTCCTTCCAAATAGGCCAACAGAACTTGCCATTCCAAGTCGCTGAGTACCTCGTTCATGCGCAATTCCATGTCTTTGTACGCTTCTTCATTAATGACGAGTTCTTCCGGGTTCAGGTCTTTTTCTCCGGTCAAAACATCCTGCAAGGTGCGTTCGGATTCATCTGCATAAACGGGACGATCGATGGAGACGTACGAGTTCAACGGAGCATGTTTATACCGCGTTGCCGTCTTAACGGCTGAAATGATTTGACGCGTAATACAAATTTCCGCAAAAGCACTGAAAATAGTATGCATGTGCGGCTTGAAATCGCGAATAGCCTTGTAAAGGCCGATCATCCCTTCCTGCACCAGGTCTTCCGTATCGGCTCCGACAAGAAAGTAGGCATGAGCTCTGGATTTAACAAGGTTTCGATATTTTTGTATTAAATAATCGGAAGCGGCCGAATTGCCGGCTGATGCCAGAGCTGCCACTTTTTCATCCGCCATATCCTGAAAATTTGTATCTTGCCGTTCTTCCATATCTGTCTCCTATTTCGAGCGACGTATTTTTTCCAGCTTTTCCCAAACGTCCGTATTTTTCACGCGATGGACTACTTCATTACGGCCTCCCGGCAAATGAACCTCACTGTGCACATATCGTTTTTCTTCGTGTTTCATACGAGCTACATCTTCAGCAAGTTCCCGCGCCGATACGCGGTAGGCCCCGCTACCGAGAATCTGCTGTTGCTCCGTTCCGTCCGAGGTGGCGACAAAAAGGCTGCGTCGTTCCCGTCGATGCTCGTACACAAGGCGTTCTATACGACTGTCCGCCGTCTCATCCTTATCCGTAAAGACAATGCGACAATCCTTGCCGACGGACTCTTCTTGCGCCCCTTCATCCGTGTACATGGCATCGAAAACAATGACCGCTTCGACTCCTTTTATTTTACCGTAACCCGCAATCGTATCGATCAGTCGTTGACGTGCATGTTCCAATGATTCATCGGCCAGAGTCTGCAAATCCTTCCAAGCAAAAATAATATTATAGCCGTCTATGATATAGAGATCTTTCATTTTCGCCCCTACTTTTCCCGGTGTCGTTTACGAGCTGCTTCATACATGAGAAGAGCTGCCGCTACGGAAGCATTTAACGAGTTAATCCGACCGAACATAGGAATGCGTACGAGTACATCGCAATTGTCCTTCACAAGACGGGATATCCCCTTACCTTCACTACCGATAACCAATACCAGTGGCATATCGGCAGACAGGGAGTAATAGTTTTCTTCGCCGACCATGTCGGCCCCTAAAACCCAGAACCCCTGTTTTTTTAATTGTTTCAACGTAGTCGTCACATTGCCGATACGAACGACCGGCATGTATTCCACGGCCCCGGCCGAGGTCTTGGCTACCGTTTCATTTATAGGTGCGCTATGCCTTTGAGGCACCAAAACGGCATGTACACCGGCACATTCAGCCGTACGAATGATAGCACCCAAATTGTGGACGTCTTCAATGCCGTCGGCAAGAACCAAAAAGGGCATCTCTCCCTTTTCCTGAACCTTGGCCAAAACATCGTCCAAATCGGCAAAGTCAACAGCTGCAGCAAGGGCAATGACATCTTGATGCCGTACGCCCTGAGCCAATCGCTCCATGGCCCGAGTATCGACGAATTCGACGGGAATTTTCCGCTCTTTCGCCAAAGTTCGAATACGAGCCAAAGGCGGTGCCTCTTTTTTGGCAGTCATATAAATTTTTGTCACCGAACGCCCTGCTTTCAGGGCTTCGGTGACACTGTTACGTCCTGCAATAATTGATGTATCCACAGGCTACTCCTTATGTGAGTCACGACTATATTTTCGTGTATAAGAAACAATGCAATTCATGATTTGCTGTAACCGTTCATCTTGTTCGGAAAGAATCAGATAGCCGATAAGCGCTTCCAAGGCCGTACTGTTGCGATATTCACCGACAGTGGCACTCTTGGGAACTTGCATCTTCGCATTGCGCGCACGGCGGCAAACAGCCGTTTCCTCTTCTGTAAAATCTTCTTTAAGGGCTTCATAAACGACGGACTGCACCTTGGCGGAAACAAATTCAGCCGCCAGAGAATGCAATACCCGGGCATTGGGTATACCCGTAGCCGTTAAGCATCGACGCAAAGTCAAGGCATAATAGGCATCGCCTATGAGTGCCAGATTCAACGAGTCCGTACGGGCTGCATCAACAAACGGTACGTTCAAGGTCGTATCGTCTGCAAAGGCCTTAAGGGCTTCTTTCTTTACTTGTTGAAACTGTTCGAATTTCACTTTTTCCAACGCGCTCCCTGAGGCGAGTCTTCAATGGTAATTCCCAAGTCCGACAACTTGTCGCGAATAGCGTCGGCCAAAGCATATTGCTTCTGAGCCCGGCATTCTTGGCGCAATTCAAGAATAACATCCATCAAGGCTGCATAGTCCTTATCATCCGCTTTTCCGGCCGTACCGTTCCAGCGATCCTCCAAGACCCCGAGAATATCCGTCATAGTCTTAAAAATACGCTTTACTTCCGAAAGGACGGCACTGTCTGCCGGTACGCCGTTCGTCGATACTTCGCTCGTATAAATATTGACTTTCTTAGCCAATTCAAACATGGCCGCACTGGCAAGAGCCGTGTTGAAGTCATCACACATAGCCGTTTCAAAATCTTCCATAGTACGTTGCGCATCGGCCAATAAAGCAGCCGATAATTCGGATTTGCCGCCCGACGGCTGTTCCAATAGCCACAAAGTATTATCAATAGCCGTACCGAGACGTTCCAGGCTACGAGTCATTTCCGTCAAGCGTTCGTCACTAAAATCCAAGGGACTTCTGTAATGATTGGATATGAGGAAGTATCTGAGCGCATCGGGACTGTAATGTTCCAATACGTCTTTGACGAGGAAAAAGTTATTCAACGACTTACTCATCTTTTCAGAGTCAATGGTAATGAAGCCGTTGTGTACCCAATAATTGACCATAGGGCCGTGATTGCAACAAGCTTCGGTCTGAGCGATTTCATTTTCATGGTGAGGGAATATCAAATCACTGCCGCCACCGTGAAAATCAAAGGGTTCGCCCAAGTATTTTAAGCTCATGGCCGAGCATTCAATGTGCCAACCCGGACGGCCTTTTCCCCAAGGACTGTCCCAAGACGGTTCACCCGGTTTAGCAGCTTTCCAGAGAGCAAAGTCCATGGGATTCTCTTTGCGGTCGTCCACTTCGATACGAGCTCCGGCCATCATATCGTCCAAGGAACGATGGCTCAATTCCCCGTAGTGTTCAAAACTCTGAACACGATAATATACATCTCCGTCC
>ERZ773007.864-NODE-864-length-14757-cov-4.970684_pt1 | contig 14757 bp, 10 predicted proteins | sample MGYA00580665_ERZ773007 | MGnify/ENA primary metagenome ERZ773007 (study PRJEB29015, sample SAMEA2738122) | human oral metagenome | biome: human oral; feature: human-associated habitat; material: saliva | place: China | collected 2167 ... | reverse complement strand
GAGAATCAATGTTCTTGGTCAATGAGTGGGCTGCAAAGTACTTTAATGATATCTTGCACAACGATGTTGATGGGATGGCTATTGGTATGCAGTACTTCCGTAGCCGTGGTTTCAGAGATGATATCATCCATAAGTTTCAGTTAGGTTTCTGCCTTTCGGGCCGTCATGCCTTTGCTGATGCAGCCTTAAAGGCGGGCTTTCAGAAAGAGTTTCTCGTAAAGACAGGTCTCTGCTTTGAACGAGAGAACGGCGAACTCGTCGACCGCTTCAATGGTCGAGTGATGTTCCCATGGCTGAGCGTGAGTGGTAAGGTGACTGCCTTCGGTGGTCGTCTGCTGGATTCTCGTACGAAGGGAGTAAGTCAGAAGTATGTCAACTCACCTGATAGCGTTGTCTATCATAAGGAGCGAGAACTCTATGGCATCTATCAAGCAAAGAAAGCCATAGCCAAGCACGACCTTGTCTACATGGTGGAGGGATATACCGACGTAGTTTCTATGCACCAGTGTGGTATTGAGAACGTTGTTGCCAATAGCGGTACGGCACTCTCAGTACATCAGATACGTCTTCTTCATCGCTTCACTTCTAATATTGTTCTACTCTATGATGGTGATGAGGCAGGCCAGCATGCAGCCTTACGAGGAACAGATATGCTCTTAGCCGAGGCTATGAACGTGAAGGTGCTACTGCTTCCTGACGGTAAAGACCCAGATGAGTTTGCACGTAGTTACAGTGCGGAGGATTTCAGAAAATATATTGAAGATAATCAGACAGACTTCATCGTCTTTAAGATTAACGTACTCTTGAAAGGAGTCACCGACCCTATCAAGCGTTCAGAGGCTGTCGGGTCTATCGTTCAGAGCATCTCTGTAATCAAAGACCCAATACTTCGTGACACATATATACGTGAGTGTGCCAATCGTACGGGCGTGTCAGAGCGTACACTGATGGAGCAGATGAACCGTAATATCTATTCTAATCGGGAACAACAGACACGTGAACAGCAGCAACATCGGGCCGCAGACATAGAGGAACAGCGTGAGGAGGCGCAGGCTATGACGTCTAATCAGTCAGCATCAAAGGTTGAACAAATGCTCATTCAGGCTGTAGTTAGGGATGGCGAGAAGATTATCTTCCGTAATGTGAAGGATGATAATAGTGGGAAGATAGTTAATGTGACCGTAGCACAGTACATAGCATGCGACCTTGGGAACGACAACCTCAGCTTTTCAAATGAGTTATATACAAGGATATTGCACGAAGCTGTAGAGCATAGTGGGGAGGAAAACTTCAAGGCAGAGGAGTATTTTACGCAGCATCCAGATATTAATATTGCCTCTGTAGCAGTAAGACTAAGTGTTGATCGCTTCCAACTTGCAGAGAGTTTACAGGTGAAGGAAACTGAACAAACACTGTGTGATCGTGTCTTACACCTCGTTGCTGACTTACGTCTTGAGTATGTATCTTCTCGCTTGAAAGAGCTGAATGCACAACTAAAACAGGTGAAAGACCCGAAAGAGATGCAAGAGATAATAGAAGAGATAATGAAGATTCAGAGTCTTCGTAGTAGCCTGGCAAAGAAAACAGGTAGTAATATTCTGGCATGATGAATATGTTTAGAAATTTGTTCAAACCGTCACTTCAATTGTCAAACCTTGACGTCAGCGAGAATAAGAGAATTATAAAAGAAGCCCTTAAGTCGCTTAACTGTACGGGAGACTGGCAGAAAGATGGTAACGATATAATCGTCCGCTTTGATTTTCAGAGCGGTCACTTTGGTATATTCATCTCTGCTCAGCATCCACAGATAGAGTTGTCTTTCCTCTATTTTGGCGAGGCGAAGATGGAAGAAATTAATCTTATACGTCATGTGTGCAACCAGTTTAACATCAATTCTGATGGTCCTCGCTTTGCTTACTCAGTCAATGAGGAAACGAATGTCATAGACCTACACATCATGACGACACTTCTTTTAGACCAATATCGGGCTAAGGATATATTGTCATTGGCTATGCAAAACTGTTTCGCATGGCAAAATGCGTTTATAAGAAACTTCAATGAGGTGAGGAGTGACGCAAGGAATATAGGAACGGCGGACGTGGAGCGGACGCTGAAAGACGCTGGCCGTGAGCTCTTTCTATTGAGAGAAATGGAGTTGATGACACAAGTGACAGTTCCTGGATGGCGACATGATGAGGCGACCGCTGCTACGTTAAGCCAGTGGATGGTACGGGCGTTTGGTATGGCGGATGCTGTTTTTTCTGAGTTGACGATTGTGACAGATAAGGTGATGTGCCTTGATGACAGTACTGCTATTGCGAATTATAACTTATCAGATGCGTTGATAGCTGATAACAGCTTTGTTCGTCAGAAGGCAATGCTCGACCTTGTGTTCTTTCTTCCGTCTCATCCTACAAAGCGGCGGCGCATGATGTTTAGTATTCAGCAAGCTGATAGCTGTGAGAACATACTCTACTATCAAGTTGTCGCAACGCTTCTCCCATTGAATATTTCTGCTGATATATCATTCCATTCAGAGGAGACACAGGTGCAGTCGCGCTCTGTTTTGTTGGCTTACGACCTCCGTTCAGCTAAACAGTTCCATGATGAATTTGTCTATATGTGGAAGGAAGCGAAGAGTAAAATGGCTAATGGCGAACAGAAACAACTAACGGATGAGCAGTTGCTGATAGCTAACATTGTTAATATTAATACTGCTGAGTATATCTATCGGGGTAAGGTACTCTATCGACAGAAGCGTTACTATGAGGCAGTGGCCTATTTAGAGAATGTTTATAAGCGTCTTCAACTTGATTTCCATAAGCTAAAGAAGAGAGAACGGGAGACTTTCTTTGATGTTGCTTTCTGGGTGGGTTTCTGCTATAATGCGTTACATCAGTATGAGCGGGCCCATTACTACCTTGCATATAGTGCTCAATCAAATAGCATTGAACAAATAGAGACATACGTGAATTGCCTGGTTAATATGGGAGACTTCCGTACGTTTATGCAGATAGGTGAGCAGATTAATAGATACGTGGAGATAGCAAACGATTATGAAGAGGGTGAGAACCCTATGCCTCAGTCGTTCTTAAACTTCCTACAACGCCGAAAAGCTTATATGTTAATTAAGACTATGCAGTTGGATGAGGCTGAAGATTTTTTGCGTAACATGCTTGATTCACCTGAAAACAAGGAGTTTGCTTTAAGCCAGTTGGCTCATATACAGCAGTTGAGGGAGAAGGAGAAAGAGAAAGAAGAGGGGAGAGAAGGGGAGAATACTCCCAAGATAGAATGATAAGAAAAGGAGGAGAAAGATGATTTACGTACATTGGGTATTCTTAGTCATCTACGTTGTTATCGTCATAATGGTGATGGTGCGCGTATTGATGGATAACCGACAGCCAGCCAAGACAATGGCTTGGATGTTGGTGCTAACCTTTATTCCAATGTTAGGAATCATTCTTTATTTCTTCTTCGGTCAGACAACTCGTAAGGAGAGAAAGATATGGCAGTATAGTATGGACCAGCTGACGAAGCATTCCATGCTGGAGTTTGTAGAGCAGAAAAGGCTTCATTTGCCTCATGAGTATCGTGAACTCATCAATCTCTTTATGAACCAGAACTGGGTATTACCCTTTAAGAACAACGAAACAGAGATTTATATTTCTGGTTACGAGTTCTTTCCTTCTTTGTTAATGGAGATTGGTAAGGCTGAACATCATATCCATTTAGATACGTTCATCATCTCCTGCGACCCCTTGGGGCAGATTGTTGCGGATGCGTTGATTGATAAGGCACGACAAGGAGTAGAGGTTCGTATCATCTATGATGACGTGGGCTCTTGGAAAACAAAGAACCGTTTCTTCAATCGTATGCGTGCGGAGGGCATTGAGATTTATGCCTTTATGCCGGTTCACTTCCCTATCTTTACAAGTAAGGTGAACTATCGTAATCATCGTAAGATATGTGTCATTGATGGTGAGGTGGGCTTTATTGGTGGTATGAACATTGCCCAACGTTATGTGAAGGGCACGAAGAAACTCGCTTGGCGTGATACACATGTTAAGATAACGGGTGCAGCGGTATATGGTTTGCAACGTGCCTTCTTGGTTGATTGGTTCTTTGTGAGTCGTGAGTTGATAACTGACCATGTTTATTATCCTGTCAGTAAGGTAGCTGAGAATGACAGTCTTATTCAGATTGTCACCAGTAGTCCTACAAGTTTATGGCCAGAGATTGAGCAAGGTTACGTGAGAGTGCTTGCCAGTGCTAAGCGATATGTCTATATGGAGACCCCTTATTTCCTTCCTACCGACCCTATTCTCTTTGCGATGCGTACTGCCGCTCTTTCGGGAGTAGACGTCAGATTGATGGTTCCTTACGAGACTGACACAAAGATAGTGGAGTGGGCTTCACGCACATACGTCTTGGCTACGGTGAAGGCAGGGGTGAAGGTCTATTTATATAAGGCTGGCTTTAACCATTCAAAACTCCTTGTTGCCGATGATAGTATGGCTACTATCGGTTCTACTAACGTCGACTTCCGTAGCTTTGAGAACGACTTTGAGGCAAATGCTTTCTTCTATGATAAGAAAATAGCATTAGAAGTAAAGGATATCTTCTTAAAGGACCAAGAAGAGTGTGTTTCCTTAGAAGATGTGCGAAACCTTACGCATCGTTCATTCCTACAGCGGTTGTGGGAGTCAATGGTAAGGCTCTTGAGTCCACTGTTGTAAGGGTAAGAAACCTCTTGCAAATAAATACTGTTGCTGATTAGTTATCAATTAATAAAGGTGATGTATAGAGTAAGGTGAGATAAAGGTTTTTATATTTTTTTGCTAATTTCTTGTTTGTTTCATATATTCTCACTACCTTTGCGCCCAGTTAAATTAAAATTAACTCGTAATAACGATGAGAGTCATAAAGAATATTAATTCAGCAAATGTTTGCACTTTATCAGGAAATAAAGGCGCAGATATGCTTTGTGTTGCATTAGATTCTTTAACGAAGAAAGACAGAAAAAATATCGCAAATTATTTGGTAATTCCAAATAATTTTGTACTCTCTCTCTCTCTCTCTCTCTCTCTCTCTCTCTCTCATATAGGCCAGGCCTAACCTCCCCACTTCTTTCTTCATACGCGTGCGCGCGAGGAGCACCGTGTGAACCCATGTAGACAAAGGAATTGTTGTGATTTCCCTTTGTCTTTTTTCGTGTGTTGTTTGCTCGATGTCTAACAATGATATAAGCAAACATCTTCCCTTGTTTTGGATAAGGATGGTGAGTACTTTGAGACAGGAATAGCACAGAACTCAAGTAAGACAGATTAAGCAGAGTAACGATAAGATATTATTAATTCAAATATAAAAAAATGAATAAAGAAAGATGGGCTTACGTTAAGCCCGAATGTGAAGCGACTACATGTCAGACAGAATGTCATCTTCTCGATGCAAGCGGTAATGCTGGAACAATTGGAGGAGGTCCAACTTATGGTGAGGCAAAACGCCAAATACCTTGGGACGATGAAGAGGAAGAAGAGGAACCAGTAGAGGCAGTCTCTTTCTCAAGTAAAAGAGAGTTAAGTAACAGGTTCTAAATTGACACGCATACTAAAATTAAAAGAATGAAAACAATGAAGAATAAGACGGCTATCAGTTCGATGGTGCAGACGGCTTGCTATGCTTTTGCTGCCGTATTGCTCACAGCAAGTTGTGCTAACGACGACACAACACAGAATGATAAAGAGCAGAAGACGGAGGTTCCTGCTGGTACAACTGCTTTCAATGGCTTCTCTCAGCAGGGTAGTGCTACTCGTACATCAATTGTTAATCATACCAAGGGGGCTGGTGCATCAGTCAATTGGAGCAATACTGACAAGATTTGGGTAAAGGATAATGCTGGTACATGGAATCAGAGTAACGCTGTTACTTTCGCTACTTCAAACAAGGCACAGGGTACTTTTGCACTGAATGGTACTTATAGTCAGGCAACGCATGATGTTGTTTATACGAATAAGACTATTGCTGCTGGTGCACAGCCACAGGTAGAAATCAAGTCTGCGCAGACACAGTCAGCACCAAACAACTTTGACCATGCTGGTGAGTCAGGTGATTGTGGTATTGCCTCTGCAGCAAAGAATGGTAATGACTATACCTTCACACTTAATCACAAGGCAGCTTATCTCTGCTTAATCCCTCGTTCAAGCAATCCATACGTGAACCGTAGTAAGCTTATCAAGGTTGAAATCACAGCAGAAGATGACATCGCTGGTACTTATACCATCGGTGCTAATGGTGCTCTTACCCTTGCTTCTGGTGGTTCAAAGACTATTACCGTTACAACAGGCTCTGGCTTTGCTATCGATAACTCTTCTGACGACATGAGCAAGAACGCCACTTATGCCGTAGTTGCTCCGGGTAATCATAAGTTCCGTATCCGCTATTGGTTGAAGAATACAACAGATAATCCTGATGGTCCAATTGAAGGTACTGTAACAAGATATGTAGACGTAAACTGTGTTGCTGGTATAATGACTGATGTAACTGCAAATCTTACATTGAATAACTATGATGGACATAACTACTATATGTGGGATGCACAACAGAATTACTGGTATGGACATGAGTGGGATAAGGCTGATTCTTGGCAACCAACTGGAATCAATTACTCAGATACTCGTTTTGCAACATCTCCTAGTGATATTCGATATTTTAATACTAATTATTTAGGAACGAATATTAGATATGACGCACAAACTGCTCTATTCCGAACTTTACCAAATGCAAATGAACTTGCATGGTATTGTATGGAAGGAGACCCACGTTGGGATGATGCTGAGTTATGGACAACCATGAAGCGATTGTATAAAGGAGGAATGTGGTTTAAGAAGAAAGCAAATATACCTAATTTTAGTACAGAACATATACCTGGAAACAATAGTATTGATGCACGTGTTATAACAAAAGTTTTTAGCAATACAACATTACAATCAGGTATCCCCTCACCGACTGCTATTAATGAGTATTTCTACTTACCTGCAATAGGGGAATATATTGGAGGAACATATTCTAGTGTAGGAATACATTGTGATTTATGGTCTGTAAGTGCTGACCCTGAATATGCATTGGCAGCTTACTCTATTGGTTTTAAAAAGAATGGTGTTGGAGTAAGTACTAATAGTCGAGAATATGGATATCGAGTTCGAGCATTTGAATAGGTATTATTCATATTGGTTTGTAAAAAATGCATATCATCATTCGGTAATTTAATTTTCGTTTTCTTGCCTCCTAACGTTCCTGTAGCGTTCAGGGGGCAAGTTTTTTGTTATGTGGTATGAGTTGGTGGTACAGAAATGATGGATGGTAATAGATTAGGTTACTCACTCCTTACAGTCTTAAATCAGCTATAGAGTTCTGTTACTCCGCAAGTGCAACACTTCTATCCGATATGGCAAAGAAGAAGACGCACCGGCAATCTTCCCTAAAGAAATGTCCACTATCGTTTGGAATCTTATCCAATTCTCAAATGAAGCCTCTCATACAAGCGAAAAGACAACGGCAAGCTATTTCATCAATTATGCTGACAAGGAAATCTTCTTTGGATATACTCTTTTGTTGTGTAACTTTATCAAATGGTTTGGTCATTACGTTGAACAACATCCTAATAAAGAAGAAAATCTTTCTTTCCATTGTATCATCACTACCCCTCAAAACGGTCAGGTAAAAGCTGATAAGAAAGCGGTACAAGGTGTTACAACCAACAGGAAAGAAGTTCCTTCTAAGGAGTCTTTGATAGGTTCAACAGGCTATGTTATAAATACAGGAAAAGTTGGTCAGGTGAAAGGATGCTGTAAGTTAAAGCCCGAAGATAAGCAATTTATGTTCAAAACGATAAGGATTCTTGAACTGAAGGAGAATGATGGCTATGATGCTGAACAATATCCATATATTGTAAGTAAGCTTGAACTTGCCTAAATGTTCGAGCTCTAAAAGTGCACAGGGAGGCAAAGGTCTTTATGGAAATAATAGCTGCCTGGCTCTTTTTTGTAGGAAAGAGTAGGGCTATTAACTTTAATTTCTCCTGTCTACAATAGTCTACAAAATAATGATGAGAGTATGACTGCAAAGGTCCATACTCTCATCATTCTACATTATTATCTTATATATGATTGTTTGAGTAAATCATACATCTCCTCTTGATGCCGATTTTTAACCTCCTGTGTCCACCCCTCTGGGTTCTTTTTAGCGTCCAGATACATTAGGAAGAGCTTAAGGCTTTGGAGGGAGTGGGTGCTGGCTTGCTCGGCAATTCGGGCAAACTTCACTTGGACGGGGTCGTCGCTCTGTTCGGAGTTGAAGCTTTGTGAAATCATTGCTAAGTTGCCAAACGAATGGATGTCAGCCTCACTCCATTCGGTGTTGTTGGTCTGGTGCTGTGGATGCAGATGCTCAATCGACCTGTTAGCATGGAACATGTAGGTGTTAACAATCTCTTGATCTGCTTTGTCTGGGAAGTATTCTTCTCTCCTTTCCCATAGATAGTAATCCAGTCGCCAGAACCAGTATCGGTCGATACCCTTGTCGTATGTCATGTCATCGAGGGCTTTGAGCTCTTTATGTAGTTCGTTGTTATCGATGTCTTTTAGCCATTTCAGAAGTGTCTCAGAGGAGTCTACTCTCTCGTTATGGAGCTTTATCAAGACGGGTTTAATCCAATTATAGAAAGGAGTTTGAGCCACATAAAGCATTGACTGATACTGTTCTACCTGCTTACGTGCTGTTCCTTCGCCGAAGGTGAGCGTATATTTGTTTACAGTTCCTTCCCCTTCTTTATGGATGATATAGTAGTCTAAGAGTAATCTGTAGAACAATAACTGGTGATAGAAGTCTGGTATATCATCTATTTTATGTTCCTTATACACATTGAGTAGTTCTTCGCGATAGAATGAGTACGAACCATTCAGGTCGTGGTAGATGTCATAGACCATCATCAGCAGCTCTGGGAAGGAGATTAAAGCCCTGTCGCCATCATCGTTGTTATCATGGCTGAAGGTATGTCGTTTGGGTTCGATAGCCTCGATCTCAGTGTTGTCTTCATTGTCGAGTTGCGTTTTATCCAAGTCCACCACAGCATCAAAAGCCTTGTTTCGACAGCTGTTTATGGCCGTTTCATATTTCTTCAAATATTCTTCCTCAGTCTCATCTTGACTTTTACGGATAATGGGTCGGCTCATATCCGCAACCAGATTCCAGATGCGTGTCAAGTGTTCTTGATTGTTCTGTCCTTTCAGTAGTTCTACTTTCAGTATCTCATGTTGTTCAAGCCCCTTCCCACTAATGTTCATGGCCTCGAAGTATTTGTTCAGAGAGGACGGATGACTGGCGTAGTAAGTTCGGAGAAGAAGAAGGACAGGTTTTTGTAGACATTTCGGGCATAGTTTTCCCGCTCGTCATCAGATGAGAAATTGCCAGAACGCTCCATAAAGTTAGAGATACAGCGTATGCCATTCTCCATCTTCTCGTTGATGATTTCCGTCTTCTCACCTTTTATCTTTCGACGAAGATACTCCTTATCATGCGAGCGTGCGGTGAAGTTCAGTCGTTCTCCACCATTGAGGAATTCGTCCCATTCCTTAGCATATTTCTTGAGGACGATGCCCATCAGTGTTGTCACCGTAAGACGCTGTTGCCCATCAATAAGGTCATAGCCGTTGTTCGCTATACATGAGAGCATACCGATGTAATAGGGCGACTCTTCCCCATTGTTTTCAAAGTGGCGTTTGAGGTCGAATAAGAGTCCTTCCACTTGACTGTCTTCCCACGTGAAGAGTCTTTGATAGAGTGGGATAGAGAAGGTAAGCTCTTCATATACAATGCGTTCTGGGGTATATCTATGCTTATTCATGATTAATCTTAGCTATTATGGTGGGTTCAGTAAAATCGTTCTTTAATTCTCTAAAAAGCCTTTGAAGCTGATCATGAAACCGTCTTGCAATCCCTCTCCCCTCTAAGTGTTGTCCCCAATCTTTGATGTTCAAGAGACATTCAGCAAGGAAGAAGGTTGGCGAGGAAGCCTGGTCTATCATCATGATAATTTCGGAGTCGTTTGCAGACTGCCTAATCTTATAGGTCAAGGCCCGCTTCGTGGCATATCTGCTTTGCGCTATGTTGGATGCAATAGAGTACAGTGCCTCAGGGAGATATTGCTCGCCAAACTTGAGATAGTAGCCGAAGAGCAGCGCTTCTATGACCTCAGCGAACTTCCAATGCGACTCTGCTTGCAGCTGTCGTCTCAAGGCTGTAACGGCTCGGAGGCTGCCGAAGGACTTTGCTTGGCTGGTGAAGGTGTCCATAAAGACGAAGAAATGGGTCCCACCTTGTATCTTCTCGTAGAAATGGAACGACTCTCCGAAGGCTGGGAGGGCTGCGAGTGTGGGTGCAGTGGAGAACTCGTCCTTGACACATAACCGTCTGTTGGGGTCATAGTTTTGCTTGCGCATCCATTTCCTAAGTGGCAACAGATAGCGAGCGGCCGTCTGTTCTAAGAGCGGATAGTCGTTCTCTATCATCCTGTTCCACCGTCCTGCAAGGTGTTCGGCCTGCTCTTCTGAGGAGATGTAGCGCAGGTGGTGAGCCTTCAGAAGGTCGTAGTCGGATAGCGGTACACCCTTTGAGTTCTCATTAGAAAAGAAGGTATAAGCGAGGTCGAGCTTACTTTCTTTGAGGATGAGGACCGTGAAGAGGAGCTGCTCGATAATCCTCTGACAAAGAGAGGTATCCCTGTCTGTTTCTACAAGATGGTCGATAAGATATCTCGCATTGGCGATATGGTCTTTTGACTGCTGTGATAAGAATTTCTGACTCAGCAGGGGAATATCGCCACGGTAGCCGAGTTGGCGAACAATCAGCGACAGAGTGACCAGTCGTTGTTGGCCGTCAATGACGGCGTATGTCCCATCCTCTCTCTTCTGAAGGATGATTGTACCCAGATGGTAGGGTGATTCCTTGTCGTTTGGTATCTCTTTCAGACTGTTCCAGAGGTCGTTCACCTGCTTATCCTCCCAACAGTAATTGCGCTGATAGTCGGGAATAATGAGCTTGTTGTTGAATAGCTTTCCAAGACAGGCAGATGCTAAGCAAACCGACTCTTTGTCTAATCCTTCTTCCTCGAAGGTGCTGTCTCCTTGATAGGGGTCGTTCTTTTCTTCCATTTCTCCTTGTTTATTTATCTCGTTGATGATTGGGTCGAAGATTGCCATTATCTCTCTCATGGCCTCTCGAAGCTGTCCCCAGTCGCCTGTCGGACTGTCTATTCTGCATCTGTACGCCCTATTGCCCTGCCAGTTGTGCCATGTCAGACGACTGTCGTCGCTTGTCTTTTCTCGTAGCCTTCGTGCGAAGGAGGCGAAGGGGGCTGTCTGATACTTGCCTTCTAAGTGTAGCTCGACAAATCCCGCACAATATTCATAGTGGAGGTAGCGGTCGTCTGTCAGTATGGTGGGCACTTGTAGGTAACGATTTGATTGCCAGCTACCTGGCTTATAAACCGCACGAATGCCGTTACTCCTGTCGGGGAAGCAGGTTTTTAGGTAGGCTTCTAAGTGCTTGTCAATTCTTGCTGTCATTTTCTGGATGGTTTTCGGTGATGGTGGTGGTCGACTCCTTGCGCCAAAACTGCCATGTGGTGGTATGATTTCCTCGGTCATCACCGACAGCACATAGCTTCTGAATGTGTGTAGCCTTTTGTTTGGTGGTATGATTTCCTCAGTCATCACCAACCACACATAGCTTCTGAATGTGTGTAGCCTTTTGTTCGGTGGTATGATTTCTATGGTCTTCACCGACAGCACATAGCTTCTGAATGTGTGTAGCCTTTTGTTCGGTGGTATGATTTCCTCAGTCATCACCGACAGCACGTAGCTTCTGAATGTGTGCAGCCTTTTGTTTGGTGGTATGATTTCCTCGGTCATCACCGACAGCACATAGCTTCAGAATGTGTGTAGCCTTTTGTTCGGTGGTATGATTTCTATGGTCATCACCAACCACACGTAGCTTCTGAATGTGTGTAGCCTTTTGTTCGGTGGTAGGTTTTCTATGGTCTTCACCAACCTTCCCAATGTTCTTTGTGGACAAAAGTAAGAAAAAGGTTGGAATAAAACGGGTATAGGGTGGGAATAAATTTAGAATTTATTATGATGGAGGTGGGGTTTCCATGATAAACGAGTGGGACCTCCCCAACAATAGAGAGGCCCCTCTCTCAACAACAACTGGCCCCTCCCCCGACCCCTCCCCCGCAGGGAGGGGCGTGATCACCGAGCTACCCCTAACGTCTTGCTGTTCGTTGCTTGTGGTGTTATTTGCAGTTGTATCACACGTTTTCCTGCACAGTTTGTTTCCTTATTTTATATGCCTTAATATTTCTGTTCAATATGTTCATTCCGTCTATCTATGTCTTTCTGTCATTCTGTCTATAAACATAAAAAACACGGCTCAACATGTTCTTTTTGTCATTATATGTCACTCTGTCATTCTGTCTTTGTATATTAAATTTCCGTTCAGTATGTATGTTTCATTCATCTCTGTAACCTACATGAAATCAGGAGGTTGCAAGCTGCGTTGAAGAAGGGCCTTATCAAGCATCAAGAAGGGCGTGTTCTTGGACGTTGAAGGGCATGTTCTCAAATGGAGAAGGGCATGTTCTTGAAAGGAGTGGGGCAGTGGGGTGAGGCTTCTGTGGTTGTAAGGTTCTGTGAAATCGGTTGACTTAATGTCTCTGTGGAATACCGTGTGTTCTGTTCTTCTGTGTAAATCTGTGAGAAAAAGTACGCACCCACTCGATGAGATAAGGCCTATGAGATTCGCTGGGGAGTTTTTTCTCTCACAGAGCGCACGGAGGTCACGGAGGTTTTAAGCGCACGGTTTCGAGCTCACAGAACGCCTCCGGCATACAGAGTTCACAGAGGCCTTTCAACTAAGATTAGCTGTAACGTTCTGTGATATCGGTTGACTTAATGTCTCTGTGCACCTTTGTGAATTCTGTTCATCTGTGCTCTCTGTGAGAAAAAGAACATTGGAGACTTATCATGGGGAGGTTTTTCTCTCACAGAGCACACAGAGTTAACAGAGCCTTTTTGCGCACGTTTCGAGCCCACAGAACGCCTCCGGCATACAGAGGTCACAGAGGCCTTTCAGCTATTATCATTACTAATAAGGGACATTACGAAGCCTACATCCTTTTTATAGGGGTATCTCGGTGATCACTCCCTTTCCCTTCGGGGGAGGGGAAGGGGGAGGGGCCACTATCTTTCTGCCCCCTGTGTGTTCTGTTCATCTGTGTTCTCTGTGAGAAAAAATATGTCATTCTTTATTTGTCATTATGTCATTCTGTCTTACAAAAATCACCAGTTTCTCTCCCTCACTCTGTTATTCTGTCTTCAAAAAACATCTGTCTCACTTTGTCATTATGTCATTATGTCTTCAAAAAAAACATCTGTCTCCTTCCGTCCCTCTGTTATTCTGTCTTCAAAAAAACATCTGTCTCTCTTTGTCATTATGTCATTCTGTCTTCAAAAAAACATCTGCTCTCTTTCTCATTATGTCATTATGTAGGCCGTCAGAGGATACAGAACTTAGATAAGACAGTACAGAAAAAACAGAAAAGAGGGTGTGTCTATTATGACACACCCTCTTTTGTTATGTTATTACCTCGAAGAGGAAATCAGTTCTCAGCGTCCTTTTTATTTCTTTCTTCCATTTGTGATGTATTTTATAGCAACGTTCATATCTCTTGCAATAACCTTTGCATCACGCTGGAAGTCTTCTCTGTCGTTCCCTTGCAAATAACGTTCAAATCGTCTTACAGACGTCAGTCCTAATGATGACAAGAAACCTGTTCGCAGGTTTGGTCTATGTTTTAGGAGTTCCGATGTCGTTACTTGCTTGTGAGTGATATCTAAAACTATGTTCATAACCATTCGTGTTTGTTATAAAACAAATACGTTGCAAATATAAGACTTTTACTGTGAAAACAAAAGCGAAAGCACAATTATTTTTGCGTCGGGCATAAGAAAAGAGGGTGTATCATTATCAACACATTCTCTTCTCAGTCTTATTGATAGTCGACTCAAACGTCGGCTTGCGATGAAGAGATAAACGCCTTATTCAAATAGCACTGTTCTCACTGCCAATATTATCTGTAAGGTTCTGTGCTATCTGCCGGGCGCAAGACCTCTGTTGGGTGTTGGGTGATGAGTGTTAAGTGTTAAGGATTAGCTAAAGGTGGGTGTTGGGTGATGGGTGTTGGGTGTAGAGTTCTGTGAAATCGGTTGACTTAATGTCTCTGTGAGCCTTTGTGTGTTCTGTTCTTCTGTGTAAATCTGTGAGAAAAAGAACGCACCCTCCATGTGAGAAAGAACGCTTGAGATTCGCTGGGGAGTTTTTTTTCTCACAGAACTCACAGATTTAACAGAACTTTTCCACTAACGTTTCGAGCCCACAGAACGCCTCCGGCATACAGAGCGCACAGAGCGTTACTGCCAAAGATAGCTGTAAGGTTCTGTGATATCTGTATGCCGGAGGCCTTCTGTGGAATGCTGTGTGTTCTGTTCTTCTGTGTTTTTCTGTGAGAAATAGAACGCACCCTCCATGTGAGAAAGAACGCATGAGACTCGCTGGGGAGTTCTTTCTCTCACAGAGCGCATAGAGGCCTCACCCCCAACCCCTCTCCGAATGGAGAGGGGAGTAGTATGTGAGGTTACC
>ERZ773007.861-NODE-861-length-14790-cov-9.689786_pt1 | contig 14790 bp, 19 predicted proteins | sample MGYA00580665_ERZ773007 | MGnify/ENA primary metagenome ERZ773007 (study PRJEB29015, sample SAMEA2738122) | human oral metagenome | biome: human oral; feature: human-associated habitat; material: saliva | place: China | collected 2167 ... | reverse complement strand
CCGCGCTGCAGCGTAGGTTAGGTGTACAGGCCGACGGTTATTGTGGCCCTATCACTGTGACCGCTTGGCAGAACATGCTTAACCATGGGCAGGCGTGCTAAACAATGTCAAACGATATCCCCAACTCCCACGAAATGCAGCCAGAGCCAGGCGGCCAGCCGACGGCCGACTACCTGCCGCCGGCCGCGCGCGCTATTTTGTATCCGCTGACCGCCGCGCTCTATGCGCTAGTAAAAATCGCCGGTGCGCTAGGGTGGGTAGACAATTCCGTTACTCCCCTACTGCATGAACTAGTTAGCGCGCTGGTACTGCTAGCGCTGGCCGTGGCCACACTGCACACCCCCCGCCTGCGATAATGCACATAGTAGCAGCTGTCATACATGAATTAGGTGGGCTGGGAGGGGCCGGCGCTTTTGTTGCCTCACTAGCGGCCTGGCGTAGCGCACGGCAGGCCGCCGGGCCTGGCGACCTAGACCCACTAAGCAATCGCCTAGACATCATAGAAACCAGCCTTGTTGAGATGCGCCGGCACCTCAGTAGGCAGGTAGACTATCTGCACGATGTGGACCATACGCAAGAGTGTGAGCTAAAACAACATGGGCGGCGACTTGACAACCATGATGGGCGCCTGCATAAAATAGAGGCGCGCAAGATAAGCTGATGTTTGAAGAGTGCATCGGTACCTTTCCTAGTCTGGCGTGTGTACATAATGGGCCTGCCACATCACTAAAATGATGTGGCAGGCCCATACCTTTATAATCAATTAAACTTTTGTTTGTATCTGTCGCTCAGTGGGGATACCATAGGCACACAACCCAGCAAGGAAAGGGCATATAATGCAAGCCATGCATATTGACCCAGGCGTCTACCAGGCGGCCGCGCTATGGCGGCGGCGGTTAGGTGGTCTAAGTGGCGCAGCTGCTTTTGTGGTAGCGCTAGCGGCCTGGCGTAGCGCGCGTCAGGCCGCCGCGCCCAGCGACCTAGACCTACTAAACAATCGCCTAGACATCATAGAAACCAGCCTTGTTGAGATGCGCCGGCACTTCAGTAGGCAGGTAGACTATCTGCACGATGTGGACCATGCGCAAGAGTGTGACATACGTAACCACGAAAAGAGACTTGACAATCATAGTAGCCGCCTGTTTAAAATAGAGAAGCGCAAAGTTAAGCGGCGTATGCGAGACACCGTTTTTCCTTTCTAATATCATGCGCAGTGGTGGCCGGTCCTACATTGCTAAAACAATGTGACCGGCCACCACATTTTTATAGCTAATTAAACTATCGCTTGTCTCTGTGGCGCAGCAGGGATACTATAGGCGCATAACCGACAGGAAAGGACAACACTATGAGTACTATTCAGATTGACCCAGGCGTCTATCAGGCCGCCTCGCTACCTACTACCTGGCTTACTGACGCTATGGTCTATATCCCCGTTTACGCGCTTTTGTTTGCCCTGATGTGGGCGCTAGGATATATGGCCGGATTGATCCACGGCGCCGGCCTACGCTTAAACCGTACCAAATACGCTACTTGCTGGCTGGTAGTAGCAACTATCTGCATGTTCACCGTCGGACTGCTGCACTAGTCAGGCGAGACCATGAGCAACCGGAAAACCCGCCGCGCCAAAGTCTCTACACGCTGGACGTGCTACCAACTGATAGCCGCGCTAGCGCACCGAGGATGGGGGCCCTTACGCGAGGGCATCCCAGGATTGGTACACATCCTGCAAGCAATCGCTCACACGGTGGACCCGTACACCGGGACCGGATACACTACCGCACCCCAGCTAGCCGACGCCGCCTACAAATCCGAGCGGTGGGTTAGGCACTGCATTAACCAGCTTGACGCTTTAGGCGTCATTGAATGGTATCCGGGCGGTATCAAAGACGGCCGGCCTGCGCCAAGCTTCGTTAAAATTGTAAAAGCAATGCTGGTTGAGCTAATCGAGGTGGCGCAAGAATCGCATGATGCACGGATGCTAGACCGCCGTGCTAAGTTTGAGGCCCGCGTGCGACGCCTGCCGCGCCGTGGATGGGTACGCAACCCCCGCGCCGTAAACCGCCGTAAAATGCGAGAGGCGCTAGTACTACACGCCAAGCAAGCACAAGCCAAAGCCCAGCCGGAAGCAAGTGCGCACCCTACCCCCTTACGGGAGGGGACTACCGGGAGTCCCTCCCTAGATAAAGATTTATCCACAGACCAAGCCGCGCGTATCAGGCTAGCTAAAGAGCAAATAAAGTTAGCATCCCAGCAGTATCAGGCCCGTAGAGCTGAGGATGCAGACCGCCGAGCCTATCTAGCGATGGAACGTGCAAGGGAAATAGCGCGCAGAGTGTCGCCTAGCCGTAAATCAGCTATCACCCCACTATCTCAACCACCTAGCGGGCACAATGTAGATATCACCGAAGAGGCCAGGGCGCGGGCGCTAGCTGCGCTAGCCGCCTGGAATCCCCAGCAATGAGAGGAACTAACATGTCTATTACGTGTATTCACGGCCTAGAAGCGACGGCATGTAGCCGGTGTAAACCAGTACATCCTAAGCCAGTACGTAAACCTAAACCCAGGCCAGCTAAGCAGCGGCCTACTAAGCCTAATCTGTTTGACGCAGAGGCCCAGCACAGGCTAGAGCAAGCCATGCAGTCAGCTAGACAGGCTGCACACGCCGGCACGCTGCTATCTAAGCAGCTAGGCAAAAAGCCTAAGCCGCTATCCCCTATCGAGGTGGCTACCAATGGCTAGCTACGGATGGGGCGGGCGACAGGTAGCCAGCCTGCGCAATCAAGTAATAAGCACGTATGGCACCACATGTCATATTTGCGGCCGGCCTATAGATATGTCTATCAGCCGTACCGAGCCAGGCGGTTACACTCTAGACCATGTGATACCCAAGAGTCTGGGGGGTGCACACGTGCTAGCCAATCTACGGCCGGCGCATCGCCGGTGTAACCTGGCCAGGCAAGCCAAGCCGCTAAGCCGGCCTGAAGTTACACGCCAAAAGAGGCTGATTACCGCCTGGCCTGGCCTGGCCGATCAGCCAGCCGAGCCGGTCGAGCAGTCCAACCCGTCTTCCCTAGCCGTTTTTTGAATGGCTACTGGAACCCTCCGACCCCCCAGTTCCCCTTTCCCCCCTCAGCTATACAAAAACGGACACGACGCCAATAAAAAAAACCAAAGACACCCAAAAGTATCATGAAACAGCAAGGACTATTTGAAATCGACTCCGACCCTATGGGGGGTACAGAGATTAGCGACGCCTGCCAACGGATGTTTGAGGACCTAGAGGCTAAAGGACTGCTGGGACCTATCGAGCAAGCTAAAAGGGCTATGGTAACTAAAGCCGCCGCCGCGCTGGATAGGGGACTAGCACAGCCTAAAGTGTCGGTAGCTACCACCACGGTATTAGATAAAGTTCTGGCCGCCCTTGATTCTATGCCGCGCCCTGCCGAGGGTGGCGACCCAGAGCTAGACGCACTAGACGCCGCACTATCACATCTGACCATGCAGGCACTAGCTACGGGTAACGTAGAAGTGGTACAGAATGACCTCTAAACCAAAGTACGCTACACGCCGCAACCCGGCTAACCCGAGCTACGGCAAGAGGATTGAGGCTATAGCCGCCTACATGGGCGGTCCGCTAATGCCGTGGCAAAAACAGGTATCAGCCGTCGGTATGGAGCTAGACCCGCGCCAACCTGGCGCTTTCAGATATGACGTAGTAGTAGTGTCCGTGCCTAGGCAATCCGGTAAAAGCTACCTAGTGCGTGCTGTAATGGCAGACAGGATATTGTCATACAATAACCACGAGGTCGTTATGACGGCGCAGACTGGCAAAGATGCCAAAAAGCGCTGGAACCAGCTAATAGACGCGCTAAAGGCTGATAAAAAGCCCCAATATTTTAGCGTGCGCAAATCCCAGGGCACAGAGTACCTAGAATACCTAAAACGCGGTTCCAGGCTCTCGCCGTTTGCGCCGACGCCTAAAAGTATTCACGGTGATAGCCTGCACTTGGTAACCGTAGATGAGGCTTGGGCTTTCGATGCAGATTCAGGCGCGGCTCTTGAGGCAGCCATTGAACCGACTCAGCTAACTATTTTAGATAGTCAAATCTGGATCGTATCAACCCGTGGCACCAGCAAGTCAGCTTACCTAAATACCCTGATTGAGCGCGGCCGCGCCGCCGTGGACGATCCGACTAGCAGGCTAGCCTATTTTGAGTGGTCCGCAGATGAGGCCCTGGCCGACGCTGATCCCTACGGCGAGGATACCTTAAAGTTTCATCCTGCTATGGGACATACTCAAACGCACGAAAAGATATTATCGTTAGCCAAACCGGGCGTGCCTGGTGCCCTGGCTAACTGGCGGCGCGGTATTTTAAATCTTGATACGCCGCTAGAAAATGAAACGCTAATCGATCTGGCACTTTGGGACTCGCTGGCCGCTGAGCAGCCGCTAGAGCCGCCGGCGCCTAGTGAGGTATCTATAGGTGTAGATATTGCGCTAGACCGCAGCGGGGCGTCTATCGTAGCCGCGTGGGTGACTGCAGAGGGCGACCTGGCCCTATCCCTAATTATGTCTGGCCCTGGTGTGGAGTGGGTGTCGCCTACTGTCCGCAGACTATCGACCGCCGGCTATAAGTGGATAGGCGCCGACGCTACCGGGCCGATGGCTACGACGGCCACGGACATAACTAACGCAGGAACGGCACTGGAAATTATCAAAACTAAAGAATACGCGCTAGCAACCCAGCTGCTACTAGATCGTGTACGCGATGGCCGACTAGTACACGATGGGGCAATCCAGCTGCGCACGGCATGGGGACAAGCGGCCTGCCGGCCGATGTATGGTGTAATGGCACTGGATGCTAGTCGAAGCGCTGGCCCTATCGACGCGCTACGAGCGGCGGCGGTAGCCGTGCACGGCGCGGGTATCTATGTTCCCGATCCGGTGCAGCTGTACTAGGGGGTTGTGTCATATGAATATAGCCACTAGCATTAGTCACGTGAAAACGCTAGAGCTAGTAACTAGCCTATTGGGCAGGCAGGCGGCCGCCCCTATCCCAGAGGGGATTATGCCGCCGCCGCGCGTGGCTACCGGCGCTAGTATGGCCCCTAGTCGTGCGCTCACTCTAGACGCGGTATATAGATGTGTGTCTGTAATCCAGGCCGCCGCTAAACAACTCAGCCTAGACGCATGGCGAGGAACTGACAGGCTAGAGGGTGACGCATACCCGCGCCTACTCTCTAGCCCCTCAGCTGATGCAACCCAGGTGGACCTAATCGCCGATACCGTTGCGTCTCTGGCCCTGCGAGGTAACGCTTACTGGCTGATAGGCCGGTCTTCAGACGGCCGGCCTGCATCTATTCGAGTGTTAGATCCGCTAGAGTGTGTACCGTCTCTGACCGCATATACTGGTGAAAGGTCTACACGCTGGAATGGGCGAGTCTATAACGCCTCACAGATCAGGCACCTAAGACTAGTGCGAGTCCCTGGCCAGGCGCTAGGGGTGGGACCTATCCAGGCCTGCGCTAACACACTAGTTGGTGCTAGCGATATGGCCAGCTATGCGAGCCAGTGGACCGGCGGCGCAGGCGTGCCAACCGGCACACTGACCACGGATCAGCCGATCACGGCCGAGCAGGCCGCCGAGGCTAAAAAACGCTGGAACGAAAACGCAAGCCATAGCGGCGGCGTGGCCGTCCTTGGGGCCGGCATGAGGTACACCCCCATTGCGCTAAAACCCTCAGAAGTCCAATTTTTAGAATCACGCGCCTTTGATGTGCTGTCAATTGGCAGAATGTTTGGGGTACCTGCCCATATGCTGCTAGCTAGTGTGGACGGCTCTAGTATGACCTATCAAAACGTCACAGACGCCGCGACCGACTTCATTAGGTGGACAGTGATGAGCTATCTACGCGAAATTGAGGATGCACTGACCGCAATTCTGCCGCGTGGGACCGTCGCAAGGTTTAATCTAGACGCTTTGCTGCGAGCAGACACTAAAACCCGCATGGACACGCACGCGACCGCTATTGCTGCTGGTATTTATGACGCTGCTACGGCCGCCGCGATTGAGGGCCTACCCACGCCGACACCAAAGGAAACGAAAAATGAAAAATAATGGTAATGGCCTTGAGTGGCGAGAATCTAAAATATCTCTGGCCGAAACTGAGGCACGCACTATTGAGGGCCTGGCCGTCCCCTACGAGCGCGAGACCAAGCTGGCGCCTGGCTACTATGAGACTATCGCAGCTGACGCCTATCAGCCAGACGGCGGCGTAGGACAAGTAAAATTACTTTGGCGTCATGGTGAGGTGATTGGGGCTGGCACTGCCACGTCTGGCCCTGATGGCGTGACGATCCACGCGCGGCTAAGCCAGACTAGCGCAGGCGCCGACGCATACCAGCTAGTAAAAGACTGTGTGGTAGATAGTCTCTCAATTGGTTTCATTCCGTTAGAGTATGAGGAAACCTGGGACGACGACGATAGCCTACACGTGCGACAAAAGCTAATCGACATTAAAGAGGTATCGCTAGTGCCCTGGCCGGCGTATGATGAAGCAAAGGTAACAAAAGTAAGAGAGCACAACCAACGAGAGGAAGTTAGCGCAATGGATAACGACACGCTAGAAAACGAGCTGGCACGCCTGCGCAACTCAGTAAACGAGCTGCGAACCACTATGACCGCACCCCAGGCCGCGCCGTCTGTAGACCGGCGCAGCGCAGCCGAAATTGTAAAAGCCTTGGTGGCAGGCGATAGCCAGACCCTAGAGGATGTGAACAGCATCCAGGCGCGCGCCTGGTCTGGCACTACCAGCGCCGCCGACCCTATCGCCACTGGCCCCCATTGGGTAGCCGATCTAACGCGTATCTACGATCAGCCGGATGCTTTAAAACCGTTGTTTGCGGTTGGTGACCTGCCTAGCGAGGGTATGCGAGTTGATCATACATACCTAAAGACTAATAGTGTCACTGTAAACAAGCAGGCGGCCGAGGGTGACGATCTAACGCTAGGCAAAGTTGAACTACAGAGTGCCAGCACGCCGGTAGGCACCTATGGCGGCTATACGTCTCTAAGCCGACAGACTATCGAGCGCGCTAGCGTCAATATTCTACAACGGCACTTAGAAGCTATGGCAGTTGCCGCCGGCGCAGCATCTCGCAAAGCCCTTGCCGCCGCGTGGAACAAGGGCCTAAAGGACCAAGAAACCGCTGCCCTGGCATCCCCCAGAACCGCAGACACTTTAACCTGGGGTAGCCTAGCTGCCCTAATCGTAGACGCGGCCGCTTACTTTGCCTCACAGAATCTACCGCTAGACGGCCTGGTAGTGAACAAACCAACTTTTAAGGCACTCGCCGCGCTAACCGCTGGTGACCGGCCGCTGCTGGCGGTAGGTCACGACGGCTCAAACACCGCCGGCGCTATGAACCTGGTGGGTATCTCTGGTGACCTGGCAGGTCTAAAAATCGTGTGTGACCTAAACGCAGAGGCAACGAACGTCGCCAATATTCAAAAGTGCGTGGGAGGTTTTTACACACACGACGCTATCCGAGTGTATGAAAGCCAACTAGTGCAGCTACAGGCAACCCAGGTAATTAACCTAACCGACAACTATTCTGTATACCGCTATGCAGCATACGCAAACGAGATTCAAGGCGGCGTACTGCCGCTAAAGCTGGGCTAAAAACATGGATGAAACCGAGGAAGAATACACGGCCGGCCTAAGCAAAGAGCGAGGCGACAAGCTGGCAAGCGGCCTAAGTCGCTATGTTGGTGACGTGCCACTGACAGACTATCTAAAAGAATGTGTCTCTGTGGCCTGGCTTTCAGTTATGCACTTTGTAGGGCCGGCCGTTATTTCCCCGTACATCCTAGATAGGGCAGTTTTAGAGGTGGCCGCCGAACTCTATCACCGCAAAAACGCGCCAAACGGCATTAAAAGCTACGCCGACGCTTTCGACGGTGCTAGCGCGATCCGCGTCGCGCGTGACGCGCTGGTAGCAGCGCGGCCGCTACTGACTCCCTACATGTCCCTACCGATAGCATAAGGTATCAAGCATGCGTGTAAATACGTTTACAGACGGGCCGATTACCAAAACTCGCCGTGATATATCAGACCTAATCAGGAAATACGAGGACTATTTTACGGTCTATGACGGTATCCCAGGCAGCCTACACCCCCCATGCATGACTATTACCGAGGGGTCACCGCTACTAGAGGCGGACGAAAAAAGCTACACTACCGGCCGCGTGCGTTTTGATATCACGCTAATTGCGCCGCCTACTGACAACGAATTTGCAATTAGCCGACTAGACGCAGCGGTAGATAGGGTACTCAGCTATCTTTGGCAGTATTTTACGGTGACAGTAGACGCCTACCAATCCGTAACCACCGCCGACAGTCAAAGCTACCTCGCTTGCGTCATGCACGTATCCGCGCCTGCCACTATCGAGCTAGCTGAGGAACCAGAGCCGGAACTGCCGCCGGAATACATTCCGGGCTATGTTCCTCAACCCGATGACATGCTATAAAAACATCAAACAACACGAAAGGCAAATGAAATGGCCGTACCGGTACGTAAGCGCATCCTAGGCAAAAAGCTGGGATTGGTAATTGACGGTAAAGACTTTTGGGCTGACATTGCTAAATGGGAGCTAAAAGCATCAAACAGCGATAAAGATATTGTGACTTTCGCTGACGCTCAAGGCGGAAACACGTCCAAATGGACGTTATCAGGCGAAGCTATTCAGTCTCTAGACGCTGATTCTTTCTGGTCTAAGGTATGGGGAAGCGTTGGCAAGACGGTTGACTATATCGTAGCCCCCTACGGTAACAAGGTTGCGAGCGCGGCCGAGCCGCATTTTACCGGTAGGGTAACTATCGGCGCGGCGCCGTCTATCAGTGGTGAAGCAGGCGACGAAAAGGGCAGTACGTTTAGTTTCGAATGGGATTGTGAGGGCAAACCCGCTATGAAAACCACCGGTAGCACCCTAGGCTCTGGCAACATGGAAGAAGCCCTAGCGTAACCAAACGCGCCATGTCACACGAAACATACGTTAAACGCATCTCCCTAGGTGACGGTACCTATGCCGTAGATGGCGTAACATACAAAATCGAGGGTGTAGACCGGCTGCTAGAGGATGCATATAAAGCAGGTGTGGCCGCGCAAGACCTGCGAGACCTCACATACTCCCTAGCATCCCCTATCGCGCGCATGGCCAAAACATTAGTGCCTATCGGCCGCTCTAAAAATCTATATGGGAGTATCAGAGCGTCTAAAGCAAGGTCAAAAATTATGGTGCGTGCCAGCTCGAAACGTACACCCTACGCCGGTGTAAATCACTGGGGGAGGGACGGCAAAACCGGTCCTAAATGGCTAAGCCGTGCTGAGGAAACCCTGCGACCCCAGACATACGCCGGCCTAACCGACGGCATTACAGAACTACTTGAAAAGAACGGATTATAACCAAATGCTACCTACCGACATTGCAGAGCAATTCAAAGCGCCGCCTATCCCTGAAAATCCCGTATCAGTAAGCCAGCTCACCATTGGTGAGGTAGCGTACTTTGAGGATATCACCGGCGTGCGCATGGCCGCGCTTGACACTGAAGACGTAAGCGCGCGCGTTATGGGTGCTATGGCCGGCCTAGTTTTGTACCGTACCGGCATGTATCCCACGCCGGCCGATGCTCAGGAAGCGGCTAAGCGCATCCCATTAGGGCAGATCGACAAATATATTAGTATGGGTGACGATGTAGCGCCGGCGGCGCCGGGTTTAAACGAGCCGCCGGCACAGGCGGCGTAGAAATAGCCCAGCTGCTAGCGGTCTTAGCGATCCGTGCGCACCTCCCCCCCTGGCAAGCGCGCGAAAATCTGACGCTACACGACGCTAACGCAATCATACGGGCACTAGAAGAGCAAGACGCGGCGCTAGAGGAGTGAAAGAGTATGGCCGGTAAAGTCGTTAAGGTAAGCGTTATTGCAGATACGCGCCAATTCTCAAAGGCGTTTAAAAACCTCAAACATACGACCGGCCTTGACTCTCTGGCTTCTAGCGCGCGGTCTGCTGCAAAGACCATGGCCGCCGCCGCCGCCGCTGGTGGCGCCGCCCTTGGTGCGCTTGGTGTAAAAGCTACGCTAATGGCGGCTGACCTGGAGCAATCTACCGGCGCGGTTGAGGCTGTGTTTAAATCCGCCGCTAGGCAAATCAAAGGCTTCAGCGTTAAATCTGCCACGGCGCTAGGTATCACACGCAACGAATACCAAGAATTGGCAACGGTAATCGGTAGCCAGCTAAAAAACGCCGGTACGCCTATAGACCAACTCGCAGGCAAAACAAACAACCTGATTAGCACCGGCGCCGACCTGGCCGCTATGTATGGTGGGACCACTAAAGAGGCGGTAGAGGCGCTTTCGAGCGCGCTAAAAGGTGAACGCGATCCAATCGAGCGTTACGGCGTGACGCTGAAACAATCAGCGATTGACGCTAAAGCGGCGGCGCTTGGGTTTACCGATGTTTCCAGCGCGCAGGCACAGGCCGCCGCGACCCTGGCCCTAATCAGCGAGCAGACCGCCGACGCTCACGGCGCTTTTGCACGCGAAACAAACACATTGTCACATCAACTACAGGTAGCAAAAGCAAAAGCAGGCGATTTGGCGGCGCAATTTGGTAGCTACCTACTGCCAGCGGTTACAAAAGCTGCAACGCTGCTAAACAAACACCTATGGCCGGCTCTGGATACCGTCGCCTCACAATTTGCTACTGTGGCGCACAAAGGAGCTTTGTTCGCACAGCGCGTTTATACCAGCATGAAACCGGCGCTTACTGCAGCGGCTACGCTTTTTAGCGCGCAAATTCTGCCAGCGCTAAGGGAATTTTTGCAGTATATAGGAGAAAAAGCGCCTCCTGCCCTCGAACGCTTCCGTAAATTTATTGTCGACTGGGGGCCTGCGCTAACCGCCGCCGCGCTAGCAGCTACTGGGGTAGTCAAGGCGTTTCAAGCGTGGCAAACGCTAACAACGACTATTGCAGCTGTCAAAGCGGCCGTAATAGCACTAAACACAGCCATGGCAGCTAATCCCGTAGTTTTGATTGTGGCCGCTATTGCTGCTGCTATTGCCGCGCTGGTGGCAGCGTTTGTCTACCTATACCAGCATAACGAACGCTTCCGCGCCGCTGTGCAAGCCGCATGGCAACAAATCCAAGAGTTAATAGGTCAATTTGTCGCTTGGTTCCAGTCAACCGCCCTCCCTGCACTGCAAGCGATCTGGCAGGCAATCCAGACGGCGGCCGCCGCCGCCTGGGAGTTTATGCAAACAGCATGGGAGACCATAGGCCAGCCAATAGCTAATGTAATAATTCAAGTTTTTCAGGGCCTAGCGCAGCACTGGGGTGAAATCTGGGAGGGTATTAAGACTGTACTTTCTGGCGCTTGGACGTCTATAACGGGCACAATCCAGAGCGCTGTTAATATCATTACTGGTATTTTCAAGCTTTTTACTGCTGTTTTGCGTGGTGATTGGTCTGGGGCGTGGGCAGCTATCAAGCAAATATGTTTGGCGGCCTGGAATGGCATTAGGTCTATTATTGGTGGTTCAATTCAGGGTATCCAGGGGCTAATCTCTGCTGGGGTTGGTGCTATCAAGGGCCTATGGTCTGGCGCCTGGAACGCCGTAAAATCTACATGCGTGAGTGCGTGGAATGGAATTAAGAACGCTATCACTAGTGGCATTAATAGTGCTGTTTCTACGATCCGAACCCTACCCAGTAGGGCTGTCTCTGCGCTAGGTAGCCTAGGGTCTACTCTCTATAATGCCGGCGCAAACCTGATTAACGGCTTTATTAGTGGTATCAAATCTAAAATCGGCTCTGTAGCCGGCACTCTAAGAGGGTTAACCAGCAAGCTAACTAGTTGGAAAGGCCCAGAGGATCTAGACAAGCGCCTACTAACGCCGGCTGGTCAATATGTTATCGAAGGGTTTATTAGGGGATTAGAGAGCCGCTACCCTACCGTAAAAACATCACTAGCTGCGCTAACCGCGTCTATAGCCAATACAGACTTTGCCGCGCTAAACATCCCAACCCAGCTAAACGCACTAGGCAACAGCTCTATAGGTGCTCAAACAGCACCAAATATTACTATTAATGTCAACTGCTTAAATGCTGACTATGAGGCAGGCCGGCAAATTGCCGCCGCGCTAGAAAAATATAATCTGCTAAACGGCACTAGGGGGGTTGCTTACACGTGACGTTTTATACACAGACCAAGCCGGCTGATCAGCTAAAACTTGAAGTCGTGGCCGCCGTCATTACTGATGCTATGCGGTGGGATATCGACCGCTGGGACCGCGCGCGCTGGGACCGCGAAGAGGTTCCCGCCGGCACACTCATTTTCAATTCTGGCATGTGGAACCGCGAAAAATGGGTAGAAGAAACAGCCCTAACAAAGTGGCTAGATATCACTAGTCCGTGTACACATATAAGTATCAAGCGCGGCGTAACAACAGCTGGGAGCATTATGCACGCTCAGACGGGCACGCTATCAGTAAAAGCTACAGCCGAGCTTGACCCGCGCGCCGCCGGTATACTCTACGGTGCGCAAATACGCCTAAAAAATGTCCAAAATGGGCAACCGCTATTCACGGGCTTTATCACAGACATAAAGGTAGAGCCGGGCAAAAAAGCATCAGAAACCAGCGTCACTATAGAAGCGGCTGACGCGGTGGCTAAAGTCGCTGCTATTACGCGCTACGGCGCGCGGCCGGATGGTGGCCGCCTAGAAAACTGGGAAGCGCGCGTAAGGCGGCTAATGGGTAGCGCGCCTAACGTAAGCTACGAAATCCCTAGCACGTCATATGCGCTGGTATGTCCTACCGTCTGGGAGACGTCTCTAGCCGCTCACCTAGACGCGGCTACCGCTACCGTAGGGGGTGCGTGGTATTGCGACAGACAAGGCACGCTACAGATATGCGCATACCCACCACAGCAATATAAAACGCACGTGGCGCTCACAGACAGTTACGAGAGCACAGGTAAAATTGACACCTGGCACTATACGGATGCTAAAGCGACATGGCAGGCTGAGAATATTATCTCTAGGGTAGAGGCTACGGTACATGACGCAGCCCCTAACGATAATGGCGAGTGGCGGGCCGCCGATTATGTGGCCGTGGCAGTAGAGCCTACACGGTCTACCGCATGGGGTGGCGCTACTCTGAAAATAGATACGCTGGCACCTAGTAGGTTTGTGGCTGATGAAATGGCACAGAAAATGCTTAAAGAAGCCCTTGACTATCCAACAGTATCTGCCGTTGCGTTCTGGCCAGTATCACAGCGCATAGACAACGACCTGCGACAAGACAGGATGAATACCGCCGGGCTAATTGATCCGCTAGACCTAGTAGAGGTAATCAGGGATGGCGACAAATCGCTAGCGCATATTACTAGCGTGTCACATGAGATAACGCCGTATACTTGGAAAACAACGCTAACGCTACTACCTAAGGAGGTAATCGGCTTTGAAAACTTTCTTACCGGGCCAAATCGCGCGCGCTGAGGATGTAAACAACAATTTTAGCGAGCTGCAAGCAGCACTAAACGCAGCCAAACAACAGCTAGACGCACTAAAAACCACTCCCTGGGAGACGCTGGCGTTAGGCCCTGGCTGGAATATCGTACAGGGCAGGGCGCCTAAAATCCGCATGCAAGGCGGGCTGGTCTGTATCCAGGGGACGATTCAGCGCGGCGCCGGTGGTGATCGTGCAAAAATCCTACAAATCCCCTCACAGTACCTACAAGCTACGGGCTGGAACCAATGGCTAGGCACAGGCGTAGCAGTATCCGGCGGTAGTGTAGTACCGCTGGAATACTACGCGAACGGCAATTCACGTTGGCTCAGTGTAGACGGCTATAATGGCATGGATAGCGCGGCCGGCTGGTACCTGCCGCTATGTCTGACATACGCTATCGACTCATAACCAAACAATACGAAAGGCTATCAAATGATCCGGGAAGAAGTACCTAGCCCTAACTACGACGTAGGGCGCCCTGCAGGTATCAACGCTATCACTATTCACCACTGGGGCGCCGATGGGCAGCAACACGACGCGGTAGTTAACCATTTGTGTAACCCTAATTCCTACGTATCCGCGCACTACGTAGTATCAGGTGACCACATTACCCAGCTTGTAGACGAGGAAAACCGCGCGTGGCACAGCTACGGCGATAACAGCGGCACTATCGGCATTGAATGCCGCCCTGAGATGGACCCAGACGACTTTGCTACTGTAGCTACCCTGATTAGTGAAATCAGGGCACGACACGGATACCTGCCCCTACGCGGCCATTGTGACACGTTCGCTACTGCCTGCCCTGGCCGCTGGTACGATCAGCTAGCCAATTTGTCAGCTACCGCCGATAAAATCGGCGCTGATACATCCTGGCAGCCAGGCGAGGATATCCCCCTACCCACCCCTATGCTTGTTGGCACTGACCCCGTCACAGGCCAGCTATATACAGACGGCGTAGCAGGGGCCGACACTATCGGACGTGTGCAGCTGCTTTTAGGCACGCCTGTAGACGGCTGGATCACTGGCCAAGATAGCTACTGGCAGGATAGGCACAGCGCTATCACGGCTATCAGCTATGACGGCGGATCAGGCAGCGCGGCGGTATCCGCGCTGCAGCGTAGGTTAGGTGTACAGGCCGACGGCATTTTAGGCGCTGGCACTATCACCGCGCTGCAGCGTAGGTTAGGTGTACAGGCCGACGGTTATTGTGGCCCTATCAC
>ERZ773007.859-NODE-859-length-14802-cov-3.203702_pt1 | contig 14802 bp, 9 predicted proteins | sample MGYA00580665_ERZ773007 | MGnify/ENA primary metagenome ERZ773007 (study PRJEB29015, sample SAMEA2738122) | human oral metagenome | biome: human oral; feature: human-associated habitat; material: saliva | place: China | collected 2167 ... | reverse complement strand
GGCGTTTTTTGCGATTCGGAGTGCAGCTTGTGCGGAGGCGATGGACAAAAAGCTGCGGAGAAAAGTGTGAGCGAGCGCGGAAGGAGGGGCTGTTTTACGTAAAAACGAAGCAAGCACGTACTGATCATACGTGCTTGCTTCGTTTTTTGTCCGATGTGCTCGGTGTTTCGTGGTGACATGGGGCGACGAATGGGCATTTTTCCGGGCTCTGCGCCGAACGAGGGGGCTTGCCGAATCTACGCGCGCCACCTATCGATCTGCCTACTCCACCTATCGATCTACACACTCCGCTTTTCGCGTCTGCATTCTCCGCTTATCGCGTCTACAGGTGACTTTTTCGAGCCCCGCCCCGTGCAAACTGCCGGTCGGCTCGTGGGAGAAGGCTGTAGCCGCGAGGGATCGGCTCCCTACTGCGGAGCGCCGCCGCTCTGTTTCGGAGAACGCCTCACGTACAGAGGCGCGCGATGTGAAAAGTGAGCCACGCCGCCACATAGGCGACGCCCGTGGTGTAAAGCATCGAGAGCACGGCATATTTCCACTGCCCGCTCTCGCCGCGGATGGCCGCAATCGTAGCCAGACAAGGGAAATACAGCAAGGCAAAGACCATGTAGCTCAGTGCAGCCGCGGGCGAAGTGGCCTCACGCAAGGCCGCAGAGATCGCCCGGTCCGCCTTCGCGTCGTTGCCCGATCCCGCTGCCGCCGCACTGTCCTCGTCCATGTGGTAGAGCACGCCGAGTGTCGAGACCATCAACTCCTTGGCCGCCGCGCCCGTCAGGAGCCCCACGCCCATTCTCCAGTCGAAACCCAGCGGCGCAATGGCCGGTTGGATGAGATGTCCCGCCTGTCCCAAATACGACTGCTCCTGCCGTTCGAGGGGCGAGAGCTCTCGGTCCGGGTGCGGGAAATAGCCCAAGATCCACACCACGATCGAAGCCACGAGAATCACGCCGCCCATTTTTCGCAGGTACTGGCGACCCTTCTCCCACGTGTGGCTCACCACACTCTGCGCCACCGGGCGCCGATAAGGCGGGATCTCCATCACGAAATGGCTCTCATCGTGTCGGCGAATGAAGTGACTCAGCAGCCAAGCCGAGAGCAGGGCCATGAGAATGCCGCCGCAGTAGAGCGAAAAGAGCACCCACGTGGCTTGATGCGGGAAGAAAGCCAGCGTGAACACTGTGTAGACCGTGAGTCGCGCGGAGCACGACATGAAAGGCAAGGTGATCATCGTGAGCAGTCGGCTCTTTCGGTTCTCAATGGTGCGTGTGGCCATGATGGCCGGCACGTTGCAGCCGAAACCCGTGAGCATCGGGAAAAACGACTTGCCGTGCAGTCCCACGCGCCGCAGCAAGGGGTCGAAGAGCAGCGCGGTGCGTGCCAGATAGCCCGAGTCTTCGAGAATGGAAATGAAGAAATAGAGAATCAAAATCTGCGGGAGAAAGACAATCACGGTGCCCACACCGCCCACCACTCCCGACGCCAGGAGATCGACATACCAGCGATCTTTGGGCAGAACGTTCGTGAGCGTTTCGGTCAACCACGTCACTCCGGCCTGCATCCAGTCCATCGGATACTGCCCGATGGTGAATGTGGCCCAGAAAACCAGCAGGATCACGAGGAAAAAGACGCCATAGGCCAGCGGATTCTTCACCAAGAAGCGATCGACCCACGTGGTGAAGCGCACCGCTTTGCCCTCTCGCAGTCGGTAAATGTCCGCCAGATAGTGGTGCACCAGTGCGTGCGGGTCGGCCACCGAGTGCGGGTCGTTGGGCGGCGGTGTGGGCTGTTCCTCGCGTCGGTCGTAGGCCTCGATCACCGCTTCGGCCAGGGCTTTGAGTCCCTCGCCGCGGCTGGCCACACAAGGCACGAAGCGCATGCCCATGTGCGCCGAGAGTCGGTCCACATCGAGCGTCGATCCGCTCTCCGAAAACTCGTCCCACAAGTTGAGCGCCCCCACCATCGGCAGTCCGAGTCGGCGCACTTGCAGGGTGAGCAGCAGGTTGCGCTCCAGGTTGTTCACATCGAGCACGTTGATCACCGCGTCGATTTCGCCCTTCAAGAGCTCGCTCATCACATAAGCCTCCTCCGGCGAGTACGCACGCAGCGAGTAGGTGCCCGGCAGATCGACAAATCGCACGGTGCGCCCGTCGATGTGTGTTTCGCCCACCACGCTGGCCACCGTCACCCCCGCATAGTTGCCCGTGCGTTCGTGTCCGCCGGAGAGTGCGTTGAACACCGTGGTTTTTCCGCAGTTGGGGTTGCCCACAAGCGCCACCGTGATGGTGCCTTCTGCCTTGGGAGCGAGCGGTTTGCGCGGTCCGCATCCCGGGCAGCCCCCACAACTGTCGGTCGCGCAGCCGGTGGCCGGCACGATGGGGCCCGAGGGCAGTGGCGCCGCGGCGGCAGTTTCGGCGGCGGTGCGGGCCACTCGTTGCTCGTCGGCGTAGTTTTCGTTGGGTCGTTGGGTGCTCACCTCGATGAGTTGCGCCTCGCCGGTTCTGAGTGCGACGCGCTGTCCGAGCATGGCGTAGATCACGGGCGAACCGCTCGGCGTGGCATAGACGCGCGTCACCTCTTGTCCCGGCACGAAGCCGAGTTCTTCGAGGCGGATGCGCAGCGAGGGGCTGCCCTTGATGGCGGTGACGTAGGCGGTGGCCCCGTCTTTGATGTGTGAAAGGTTCATGCGTTGTTATGTCGTTGGGTCGGTGCGTGCAAAAAGGCGCATCGACGTCCTCATATATAAGGAGTAGTGTGCAAAGTTACGGCTTTCTCCCGCGCAATGCAATACCCACAAATAGTGATTGTGGGAGGAGGAATTGCAAAGAGCAAATGACAACTTGGAAGAGCTCCCATATTTCGGCTGAAAATCGGGAAGTCGTGTCCGATAGTCCGTAGTTTTTTTCGTAAATTCGCCGAGCAAAGACTACACTTCCCGTACAAGAAATCTCCCAATAATGAAACAAACCAAGATCGTCTGCTCGATCAGCGATTTGCGCTGCGACGAAAATTTCCTCCGCAAGTTGTTTTTCGCCGGCATGAACGTGGTGCGCATGAACACCGCCCACGCCTCGGCCGACGGCATCAAGAAAATCATTCGCAACGTCCGTGCCGTCTCTCCCCACCTCGGTCTGCTCATCGACACGAAGGGTCCCGAAGTGCGCACCACCGGACTGGCAGCCCCCATCGAATACAAAGCCGGCGAAGAAGTGCACATCTATGGTTGTCCGGATCGCGACACCACGCACGATGTCATCAATGTATCGTATCCCCACTTCGTGCGCGACGTGCAAGTGGGCGACCATGTGCTCTTCGACGACGGGGCCATCGACATGCTGGTCACGGCGAAAGACGAGGCCCTGCACGTCACGGTGCAAAATGACAGCGTGCTCGGCGCGCACAAGAGCGTGAACGTGCCCGGCGAACACATCGATTTGCCCGCCCTCACCGAGCGAGACAAGGCCAACATCCTCCTGGCCATCGAAGAAGACATCGACTTCATCGCCCACTCCTTCGTGCGCAACGCCGCCGATGTCAAGGCTGTGCAGGACATTCTCGACGCACACGGCAGCGACATCAAGATCATTTCGAAGATCGAAAACCAAGAAGGCGTGGACAACATCGACGAGATCATCGACGCCTCCTATGGCATCATGATCGCGCGCGGCGACCTCGGCATCGAAGTGCCCATCGAACGCATCCCCGGCATCCAGCGCCAGATCATTCACAAGTGTGTGGTGAAGAAAAAACCGGTGATCGTGGCCACGCAAATGCTTCACACGATGATCAACAACCCGCGTCCCACGCGAGCAGAGGTCACCGACATCGCCAATGCCATCTACTATCGCACCGATGCCCTCATGCTCAGCGGCGAAACGGCCTCGGGCAAATACCCCCTCGAGGCGGTGCAAACCATGGCCGCCATTGCCGAGCAGGCCGAACGCGACAAAATGCGCGAGCACGACCTCGATCCGATGATCGACACCACCGATCAGCGTGAATTCTTGGCGCATGCTGCCGTCGAAGCTACGCGCCAACTCGGTGTGAAGGGCATTCTCACCGACAGCGAAACGGGACAAACGGCACGTGCCCTCGCCTCGTTCCGCGGCCCCACGCCCGTCATTGCCATCTGCTACAAGGAGAAGACCATGCGTTTGCTCAATCTCTCCTACGGCGTGATCCCCATCTACCAGAAAAATCACGTCTCGGCGCAATACACCTTCACGGCTGCCATCCGCATGATGCGCCAGAAAGGTTTCCTCGAGCTCAACGACAAGATCGCTTACCTCAGCGGTAGCTTCGGCGACGGGGGCGGCACGAGCTTCCTCGAGATCAATAAGGTGAGCACCATCTACGATAGCAAATATCGCTTCCACTTACCGGAGGGAGTGCACGTCGACGAACTCGCACCTTCCAAATAAACGTCGCCGCTTCTCGTCGCGGGGCTTTGCGCTCCGCCGTGCGAAGCAGCCGACCCGCACAAAACGACCGCGACCGAACGCAATGTTCGGCCGCGGTCGGATTATTTAGGGCGGCGTGTGGGGAAGCGGCGTGCATCAGTCGCGTTTGAGCAACACGACCACGAGTCCAATCGCCACCACCACGTCGACCACATTCCAGACGGTGCGCGTCAGCGCGATTTTGAAGAGGGGCTGGAAGAGCAATGTCAGCGCCACAAACACCCAGCCCGCGGTATTGCGGTCGCGCTTGAAGTAATCGTAGGCCAATGCGGCGAAAACCACCGCCGCCACGAAGCGAATGAGCATAAACATGCCGTAGGCGAGCGGAAAAAGGCAGGCGAGGAGCGCAATGGCCACGAGGAGAATGATCGTCGGAGGGAGGTTGGATTTCATAGTCGGTATATTATAATGGTGTGGCGGAGTGAAGATGGGCAACAGCGCCCATGTGTGACGGCAAAGGAACAACATCTTTTCGAAACTCTGCCCACGCTACCGGCGAAAAAGGCGACTTCCGTCTGTCCGACGCCCATTTTCTGCCCGTTCGTCCCGCCGTCGGTTCGTCGCAGGGCATCCTTTGTTCGTCGCAGGCCTTGTTTCGTTCGGCCGTAGGGTTTTGTGAGCGTCGGCTTCCGCGATCTCGGCGCGTAGCCGCGGGGCGGAAAACAAAAGTGGCCATCCTCCGCTGAGGACAGCCATCTTTCGAACATAGACATAACAATTTAAATTCTTACTCTGACGGACAACCGCCACCGAAGTGTCGGGCTCTTCTATCAGAATGCACTGCAAAGGTAGGCACTTTCTTGACTTTTGGCAATACCCATTTGCAGTGATTTGGCACAGGTGGGCGACCACTGTGCGATGTGCCCCCGTTGTGCGTAGGTTTCCACCGCATACGCTCTGCAAACTGCTGACAATCAGTGGGAATGCGGGGCGAGTTCGCGGGAACTTACCGATTTTTTTCGTTTATGCTCCGCATTCTTTCACCAAAAAGTAGGTATTGCCTCCTCACAATCGGGTAGTGCGGAGCCCGGTGGGCATTTGTGACGCGCGGCTGCGTTCAATCGAAAAATTGCTTCCAATCGTCTTTGCCGAAGCGCTGTTCCTTGTCGTTTTGCTCGCGTCGTTCCGCGTTTTTCCGTGCCTTGGGCTTGCTCTTTTTGCGCGAGTCGGCATAGCGATCTTCGTTGCGGCGTGTGCGTCCCTTCGGGCCGTGTGCGCCGCTGTCGGCTTTCCCGTCGGCGCGATCGGCGAAATCCACCACCACGCGGCGTTCGCCCACCTTGGCCTTCGCCATTTTGCCCATCACCAGCTCGGCTTGCTCTTCGGGTACCTCGAAGAACGAGCAGTTGTTCAGCAAGTCGATGCGTCCGATCTCCACCTTTCCCTTCACATAGCGGTTCACCAGGTTGATGATTTCGCGGGCGAAGAAATTGTCGCGCTTACCGAAGTTGAGGAAGAGTCGGGTGTATCCCTCCTCGGCCACGGGATTTCCCTTGGCATTGCGTGCCCGTTTGTCGTCGCGTCGGTCGCGTTTGTTGCCCTTCTCCTCGCGTTCTTCGCGCGCGGTGGGCTGCACGATTTCGGGAGCGTCGGCATAGTAGGTGAGGAATCGGCCGAACTCCTGTTGCACCAGGCGCTTGACCAGTTCCTCCTTCGTGAGCCACTCGAGTTTGTGCATCACTTCGGGCAGGAAGGGTGCGATTTGCTCCTCGTCGGGCTCGGTGTGTTCGAGATTGTCGATCACCTTGTAGAGTTGTTTCGTGCAGATTTCCTTCGGTTCGGGGAGGGTTCCGACCTCAAACTTCTTGCCGATCACGCGCTCAATGACGCGCACCTTTCCCTTCTCGCGGAGGTGGATGATGGAAATCGAGGTGCCGCGCTTGCCTGCACGGCCGGTGCGCCCGGAACGGTGGGTGTAGTTCTCCACGTCGTCGGGCAGTCCGTAGTTGATCACGTGGGTGAGCTCGTTCACATCGAGGCCGCGCGCCGCCACGTCGGTGGCCACGAGGAGTTGCGTGCGGTGTGTGCGAAACTTCTGCATGGTGAGATCGCGCTGTGCCTGGGCCAAATCGCCGTGCAAAGCCTCGGCGCTGTAGCCGTCGCGGATGAGGTGGTCGGCCACTTCCTGCGTTTCGAGGCGGGTGCGGCAGAAAATGATGGCATAGATGCGCGGATAGTAGTCGACAATGCGTTTGAGTGCGGCATATTTGTCCTGTGCGCGCACCGCATAATAGATGTGGTTCACGTGTTCCGCGCCCTCGTTGCGACTGCCCACCACGATTTCGCGATATTGGCGGAGGTAGTTTTTGGCAATGCGCTCAATGTCGGGCCCCATGGTGGCGGAGAAGAGGAGCGTTTGGTGCTCGGACGGGATGGCCGAAAGGATTTCGTCGATGCTTTCGGTGAATCCCATGTTGAGCATCTCGTCGGCTTCGTCGAGCACCACGTGGCGAACGGCTTCCAGTCGGGCGGCGCCGCGGTGAATGAGGTCGATGAGGCGTCCGGGCGTGGCCACAATGATCTGACAGCCCTTGCGGAGTTGGCGAATCTGGCTTTCGATGCCCGCACCGCCGTAGACTGCCACCACGTGCAAGCCGTCAATGTATCGGCTGTAGTCCTTGAGATCGTCGGCAATTTGGAGGCAAAGTTCACGCGTAGGGCTGAGAATGACCACTTGTGTGCTGCGGTCGTCGGCATCCACGTTTTGGAGCACGGGAAGTCCGTAGGCCGCCGTTTTTCCGGTGCCGGTTTGTGCCAGCGCAATGATGTCTTGCGTTGGAACGGCGGCGCCGTCGTCGGTATCGTCGGTGTTTTCCTCGCCCAGGAGGACGGGAATCACCGCGGCCTGCACGGGAGTGGGTTGTTCGTAGCCTATTTCGGTGATGGCATTGAGGATCTGTTCCTTTAAGCCCAGTTCGGCGAATGTTTTCAAGTGAAGGGTGTGTTTGTGTGTTGTGATGTTGCGAATGAATGAAGGGGGATTTATTCGGCAGGCAGCGCCGCCCTACCAAAACGGCGGGGCGGCGCTGTGTTTAGTCGAATAGAGGTTGGTGGTGCGGGTGGGGTTTCCTGCGATAGTCGTCGTGCGCGGCCTTGATCAGTTGGATGCACATTTGCGGATCGGCCTGCCGGAGGTCGGCATAGTGGCGTCCCAGACTCTCAAAGAACTCAGGTGGTCCCACCAATCGGGCGAAGTTTTGGCAACCGCGCTCCACACTGATCTTTTTGCCCCATTTGAGGGCGTTGGTGTCGAGGAGCGAAAAGTGGAAACGCTCGTTGATGCGGTCGAAAAGGATGTTGCCCGCCGAGAAATCCTTGTGGATGAAGCCACTGGCGTGGAGCTGTGCGGCGTAGCGTGCGAAGTGCTTGGTCACCTCTTCGCGAAAAGCCCCGTCGAAGCCGGGGATGTCGCGCATGGAGTGGCGATAGTCCGAATAGACACTCACGAAATAGTGTGTGGCATCGAGCAGTCCGCGGCGATCGCTCAGGAAAGCCACCGGTTCGGGGCTTTCGAAACTGCGTTCCTTGAGCAGGAGCGAAGTGACGAAGGCCTTTTTCGCCTTGTTGGCCTTGTAGACGCGGGTCGCCATTCGGTGTTTGAGCGGCATGCGTCCGTAGCGTTTCACAGCGAGTCGGTAGCCGTCGATTTCGATGAGGCGAATCACGTTGCGCGCGTGGTAGATTTCCTGCCCCACGCTGTCGAAGTGTCGCACCGCCTGCACGAGTTGCTCGCGAAGCCGGTCGTATTTGGGGTTGAGAACGATGTGCATCAGCTGAGTCCTGTGATTTCTCCGTTGATATAATCAATATTGAGTGCCTGGGGTGCCTTGGGCAGTCCGGGCATGCGCATGATGTCGCCCGCAATGGCCACGATCATCTCCGCTCCCGCGTTGATCACCACGTCGCGAATGAGGAAATCGAATCCCTCTGCGGCTCCATATTGCTTGGGATCGTCGGAGAAGGAGAATTGCGTCTTGGCGATGCAGACGGGGAAATGGCTCATGCCGAGCGTTTCCGCGAGGCGCAGGCGCGTGAGTGCGGGTTTGGCAAAGGTCACCGAGGCCGCTCCGTAGAGATGGCGGGCCACCTTCTCGATCTTGGTGCGCAGGGAGTCGCTGTCTTCATAGGCGAAGCGCAGCGGCGCGGAGGGTGTTTTTTCGACAGCGTCGACCACAATGCGCGCCATCTCCTCGGCCCCGGCTCCGCCTTCGGCGTAGGCATTGTTGATCACGAAGGGCGCTTCGAGCACCTCCTCGCAGTGGCGGCGCAGCAGTTCCATTTCTTCGTCGGTGTCGGCGGCGAAGCGATTGAAAACGATCACCACGTTCTGTCCGAACGAGCGGAGGTTGCGCAAGTGCTTGTCGAGGTTGGGCAGCCCGGCACGGAGCCCTTCGAGATTGGGTTCCGCAATTTGGTCGAGAGGCACGCCGCCGTGCATTTTGAGTCCCTGTGCGGTGGCCACCAGCACGGTGAGTGCGGGTTGGAGTCCGGCCTTTCGGCACTTGATGTCGTAGAATTTCTCCGCCCCCAGGTCGGCGCCGAAGCCCGCTTCGGTGATGACGTAGTCGGCGTGCGAGAGGGCCATTTTTGTCGCCACGACCGTGTTGCACCCGTGGGCGATGTTGGCAAAGGGTCCGCCGTGCACGAAGGCCGGCGTGTTTTCTGTGGTCTGCACCAGGTTGGGTTCGAGTGCATCTTTGAGGAGAACGACAATGGCGCCCGCCACGCCGAGATCTTTCACCGTGAAGGGCGAACCGTCGAATCGGTAACCGAGGAGAATGTTCTCAATGCGTCGGCGCAAGTCGGCTTCGTCGGCCGCCAAGCAGAGGATGGCCATGAGTTCGCTGGCGGGGGTGATGTCGAAGCCCGCCTGCGTGGGGATACCGTTGACCGAGGGGCCGAGTCCGGTGACGATGCTGCGGAGCGAACGGTCGTTGACGTCGAGCACGCGTCGCCAGAGCACTTCTTTGAGTCCGAAGCCCTCGGCGCGATGCTGGTAGAGGTAGTTGTCGAGCAGGGCCGCGATCATGTTGTGCGCGGCGGTGATGGCGTGGAAGTCGCCGGTGAAGTGGAGATTGATCTTCTCCATGGGCAGCACCTGGGCGTGTCCGCCGCCGGCTGCTCCGCCTTTCATGCCGAAGCAGGGGCCGAGCGAGGGTTCGCGCAGGGCGACGACGGTTTTGCGGCCGATGCGGTTGAGTCCGAGGGCGAGTCCGATCGAAACCGTAGTCTTGCCGATACCGGCGCGGGTGGCCGAGATCGAGGTCACGAGGATGAGGCGACTTTTGTGCGCTTGCGTTTCGTCGATGAGGCGCAGGGGCACTTTCGCAATGTATTTGCCGTGCTGTTCCAAGTCGTTTTCGTCGATGCCGATTTGGGCGGCGACGTCGCGGATGGGGAGCAGCGGTGTGGCGTGTGCAATTTCGAGGTCGGTCATGGGGGGATGGGGGAGAGGGGTGGAAGAATAAGGCAAAAGTGTGCCGTCGTCACGAAGAAGTAGGGGAGGACGGCGGTGCAAAAATACGAAAAAAGCGCGACGCACGTTGGTGTTTTGTGCAGTAATTCACGCAGATAGGTGCGGAAAAACGCCTCAAAAGCGACAAAAGTCGCGACGAGGGTCGAAATGTACAGCGGCCAACGCAAAAACGCCCCTCGGCGGTCTGGCGAACGACCGCCGGGAGGCGATGGAAAGAGGGGGCTGCACGCAGGCAGCGTGGCGGGGCCGCGGCGATTAGCGCACGACGGTCTTCACGCCGTTGATGATGTAGACACCGCGTTCGGCTTTCTCGACACGGCGACCGTTGAGATCGAAGATCACGGTGCGGCCGTTGCGGGCATTGACGCGGTTTACGGCTTCGGGGGATTCAACCACCTTGAAGTTCTTGATTTCCCAAGTGGCGGCGCCTTCCGTCGTGCTGGTGTACTTGAAGCCGAATTGTACCTTCTTACCCGTGTAGTTGCGGAGGTCGATGGCACCGGAGTTCACATAAGTGAAGTTCTTTCCGGTTGGCCATGTTTTCACTTCGAGGGGTTGCCATTCGCCCGTAGCGCCTTCGCGGATGTAGAGGCCTTGCGTCGAAGCCTCGGTCGTATAGCCGATGGCATGTTCGAAGGTGAGGAACGAAGTCTTCTTGAGTTCCACCTCGGGAGAGATGGCCCAGGCTTCAGAAGCGTAGATCTTTTCGTTGCCTTTCTTCTTGCTGCCGGTGTGAGCCGTAGCCTTCAGACCGAATTTGGCGTCTTGCGCCCATACAGCGGTCAGACCTTCGGGCAGGTTGCCTTGCTCGAGCGTCCATCCGTCGGCATTGTCCGTGAGTGCCTTTTCGTAAACGGTGGCGCCGACGGGCGTTTCCGGTTTGGGATTGGGCGTAGGTTGAGGTTCGGGCTTGGGATCAGGTGTGGGCTTGGGCTCCGGTTTGGGTTCCGGTTTAGGATCGGGAGCGGGCGTTGCACCGTCGGCCGTGAGCGTCACGTCGTCAAAGAAGACTGCACCTTCCGATTTCTTCTTGTTCACCACGAAGACGTCGATCGAAGCGTCCTGGTCCAAAGTGAATTGGAGGGTGAATTGCTTCCACTCGTTGTTGTCCACTTCGAGCTCTTGGCCATATTTGTAGTCTTTCGGTTCGGTTGCTCCGGTGGGGTGCCAACCGCCGCTGACCACTCCCTTGCTTGCCGCTTTGGCATAGAACGAAAGGGTGTAATTGCCGGCCTTGAGCTGGAGCGCATCGCAGTGGTAGCGCGAGTTCTGGGCCTTTTTGCCTTCGCCCTTGTGCTCTACTTCGAGCGCCTTTCCGCTGCGGCCTTCTGCGGCTTCCTTCACCGTGGCATTCGAGGGGCTGCCTTTGGCGCTTTTCTGCCATTGGGCGGGCACACCGCCGTCCCAGTTTTCGAAGTCGCCGTTCTTCACGAGGTTGTCTTGGGCGGCAGCCGTGAGACCAACGGCGAGGAACATTGCGATTGAGAGTAAAGATTTAACCATACAACAAAGTTTTAGAATGATACTTACTGCGAATTTGGGCATTTCTTTTGTCTGTGGCAAATAAAAATGTGAGAAAAGCGCCCGACACGGCGGGATTCTGCCGTGCGGGGCGCTTTTGCCTTGGAAAAAAGGGGACTTCGCGTGGAAAACGGGGCGTTTTCCGAGAAAAAAGGGCGTTTCGATCAGAACCCTCCGATGGAGTTGACGACGATCACGGCCAAAACGATGGCGGTGATGGCGGCATAGAGCCAATCGCGCTCGAGGGCGAAGTCGAAGAGCGAGAGCACCACGCGCATGATGGGGGTGAGAATGAGCGCCACGACCCCGAGCTGGATGCAGCTGTGGGCATTGAGTGCCGCCACACCGCGCACGATGCCCGTGAGGCTGGTGTAGTCGGTCTGTGCGGCGGCTGTGTGCGGATTGAAATGGCGGTAGTCGGGCACTGCATCTGCGCCGTGCGCGATGAGATAGTAGAGACCGCCCAGCGCGGCCAGCACACAAGCCAGCGTGACCCCGCGGCGCAGGGTGTTGCCGATGAGTTGTTGGATGTCAGGTTTCTGCATGATGGAGCGATGGGTTAGTGGTTGAGGCCGCCGGTGAAGCCCATGTAGATCATATTGAGGGCGACGGCGAGAATGGCGAAGAAGAAGATTTTGCGCAGCAGCGACACATCCATGCGTTTGAGCAGGCGTGCGCCGGTGAGCGCGCCGAGGAGCACACCGATCATGATGGGGAAGGCAATGCCCGGCACGATGTTGCCGCGCTGAATGTAGACCACGGCCGAGGCACAAGCGGTGACGCCGATCATGAAGTTGGACGTGGTGGTGCTCACTTTGAAGGGCACTTTCATGCAGGTGTCCATGGCCAGGACTTTGAGCACGCCCGATCCGATGCCGAGAATGCCCGAAAGCAAACCGGCCAAGAGCATCACGCCGAAACCGCCCGCCACGTTGGTCAGTTGGTAGGGCACGAGTTGTCCGTTTTTGTCGGGATAGGTGCCGAAAAGTTTGAGACGACGGGCCAGATCGCTGCCTTTCACGTCGGTGTGGTCCTCATGTTTGCGGCGCTGGGAGAGGGCGGTGAGGGTGAGCACGCCGCCGAAGATGACGGCCAGCACGGAGTTGTTGAGATAAATGGCCACGGCGGCACCGGCCACAGCGCCGAGTGTGGTGGCAATCTCGAGGAGCATGCCCAAACGAATGTTGGTGATGCCCTCTTTGACGTAGGCGGCACCCGATCCGCTGGAGGTGGCGATGGAAGCCACGAGGGCGGCGCCGACGGCATAGTGGAAGTCGACCCCGAAACAGAGCGTGAGGAGCGGAATGACGACCACCCCGCCGCCCAAACCGGTGAGCGAACCGAGCAGTCCTGCGGCGTAGGCGCCGACAAGGAGGATGAGTGTGAAAGCTAAAACGGTCATGTAAAACGGATTGTGTAGTGAAGTCTGTGTGTAAGCGGCGCGAAATTACAAAAAAAAGGACTGTTTTCCGTGCCTTGCGGCGGGCGATGCCGAAGAAATGGGCTTGGCGTGTTCGGATTTAACGGACGCGCGCCGAGTATTGTCGCTCAGTGTCACTCCGAAGGGGTACTTTTGCAGCATCTGAGACATGTAGCGGTCGTCGTCCCTTCGCAGTGCGGTTTCCGGCTCCGGCCGATGCGCGGAGGATGCAGGCGGCGAAGCCTTGTCCCCAACCGGTTATCCTTGCTGATCTCATACTATGACACCCCGGTTCGTTTTGTTTTGTTCGACTCTGCCGCACGAGTCGGCACGCTGCCCGGCCGTCACGCCACCCACAAGGAGGGCGAGCGTCGTACCACAGCGTCTTTTTTTTGTTGCCGCCGTCCGCCGGCTTGCCGGGAGCACCGGTTGTTCCGCGGCAGATTTGTTTTTTACGAAAGAACTCGGTGATCGAAATCATTCGGTCACCGAGTCTTTTTTTGTGTGCGTGTATTTCATCCCGGTCAGCGCGAGCGCGTGCCGGCGGGGATGCTGCGATTCACCGTCAGTTGGCGCAGGGCTTCTTTCACCACGTCGTTTCTGCGGTTCACCAGGGTGTAGTATTCGTTGCGGTCCCAGACATCGTAGGCGATGAGGCACTTGAGCACGAATTTGAGGTCGTCCATGGTGGCTTTGCGCTCGGCTTCGTCTTTGGGCTTCACGTTCTTCTTGGCCGCCTCGGCCTCAACGCGGGCAATGAGCTCGGCGGGCACTTCAAACTGCTTCTCGAAGTCGTCGAAACGCTTGTAGCGCTCCAAGAGCGTGGTGCGGTTTTGATCGACATAGCGCAGGGCGGCGTTGAAGAGGTTGTGGCGACGCATGGCCATGTAGTATTTGGTGTAGGCTGCGGTGTCAAGCGGCACGAAGACGTCGGGCATGATACCGCCTCCGCCGTAAACCTTGCGACCCTCCACTAAGGTCTTGAACACTTGCGTGGAATCGAGGTGAATGGAGTCGGCATGGAGGAGTTCGCCGTGCTTAAATCGCTTTTCGAGGTCTTGTGAGTAGTCTTCCTTCTGGCCGGGCGTGTAGGGCTTCTGAATGCAGCGGCCGGAGGGGGTGAAATAGTGGCTGGTGGTGAGGCGAATCATCGAGCCGTCGGGCAGATCGATGGGGCGCTGCACGAGTCCCTTGCCGAAGGTGCGGCGACCGACCACCAAACCGCGGTCGTGGTCTTGCACGGCGCCGGTAACGATCTCGGCGGCCGAGGCACTGAACTCATCGACGAGGACAACCAAACGTCCCTTGCGGAAAAGTCCGCCGGAGAGGGCGTCAAACACTTGTTTCGGCGTGGCGCGGCCTTCGGTGTAGACCACCAAATCTTTGGGGTTGAGGAATTGGCTGGCCACTTCGACCGCGGCGCCGAGATAACCGCCGCCGTTGCTCTCCAAGTCGAGGAGCAGGTCTTTCATGCCCTGCTTTTTGAGTTGCTGGATGGCGTCGCGCACTTCTTTTCCCGAGGTGGCACCGAAACGATCGAGGCGGATGTAGCCGACACCCGGGGCAATCATGTAAGCGGCATCGAGGGTGTTCATCGGAATCTTGTCGCGAGTCACGACAAAGGTGAGGGGTTCGCGCACAGAAGGGCGGACGATACCGAGCTTCACCTTCGTGCCTTTGGGGCCACGAAGCAGTTTCATGATGCTGTCGCGCTCAAGTTTCACCCCGGCGATGGGGCGTCCGTCGACCGAGACGATGCGGTCGCCGTTGACGATGCCGGCTTTTTGCGACGGGCCTTTGGCGATGGTCTGAATCACCACGAGGGTGTCTTCGAGCATATTGAACTGCACGCCGATACCTTCGAAGTTGCCTTCGAGCGGTTCGTTCATGCGGCGCGTTTCTTCGGGATTGGAGTAGGCCGAGTGGGG
>ERZ773007.858-NODE-858-length-14804-cov-14.003661_pt1 | contig 14804 bp, 12 predicted proteins | sample MGYA00580665_ERZ773007 | MGnify/ENA primary metagenome ERZ773007 (study PRJEB29015, sample SAMEA2738122) | human oral metagenome | biome: human oral; feature: human-associated habitat; material: saliva | place: China | collected 2167 ... | reverse complement strand
GCACCACCAGGTGAGCCATGACGTGCCTTGATAACTAACGGACGCTGAAGAAGAGTAACGATGAGCTCTGAGCCAATAACCACTAAAACTATGAAAATAACAAAATCTTGAAGATTAACCTTTAGTGCCGAAAAAGGTATTGATAACAGCCAATAGACAATTCCCACAGTCACAGCAACAATTCCGCCGGTCATCACATGCCCAATATAGGCATTAGAGAAAGGAACATATTCTGGATGCGATGTATTAAATTCTGGTTCCTGTGTCATCTGTGATTCCTTGCAGTAGATTACAAAAGGGCAATTTGTGACCTGCACCCTAATTTTAGGGTACGCGATAGAGGAAACTATCTCCTTGCGGTAACAGCGAACGTGATCTTGCAGCCACCCAAACCGTCATATATAGTCAGTAAAACTAACTTTTTGCGGTGTGGTGAACCACGTTTCACGCTAGCCCTGCTAGGTTGAGAGAAACACTGAAACCAGCGCCGCTGTTTTGACAAGGAGCTCCCATGGGCACGTTCTCGCACACCTCCACCTACACGCATCCGGTAGAGACCGTCACCGCCTGGCACATGCGCAAGGGCGCGCTCACCCGCGCCACTCCCCCGTGGTCAGGCTCCGTCGAATCAGACAAAGGCGTTGAAGAAGGCGTACAAGCTAAGCTCAAAATGGCAATACCCGGTTCTAAAGGCCTAGCCAACCGCGCATGGACGGCACTCATCACGGACGTCCACGACTCCGGTTTTTCCGACATCATGCTGGAAGGCCCGCTCAGCACCTGGAAGCACACCCACAAGTTCTTGGGCACCGCCAACCAGACCGTTATTCGCGATGACATTGAATTCACGATTGCAGGCGGCGAAGACCTCAAATCACGCGCCGTCGAAAAGAATTCAGGTGCCCTCGAATTCGCGGGCAACGTGCGCGGTGGCACCGAAATCGTCGCATCCAAGGTGGCAGCACGCCACCTCGAAAAAGTCTTTGCCGACCGCGCACGACGCGTTGAAGCCGACCTCAATTTTCAGGCACGCTACGCGGATGTCGCGCCGCAGACCATCGTCATTGCAGGCGCATCGGGCATGGTGGGCCAGCAAGTTTCTGCTCTGCTCACCACCGGCGGCCACACCGTACGCGCCCTCGTGCGCCGCAACCCCGAGGGCGAGAACGAGTACGCGTGGAACCCTGATAAAGGCGAGATTGATGAAACCGCGCTCATTGGTGCGGACGCGGTCATCCACCTGGGCGGCGCGTCCATCAACACGCGATTCAACGAGAAAAACAAGAAGAAAATTCTCGAATCGCGCACTACATCCACCGGGCTTCTGGCTCGCACTATTCAGCGTTTGAAGGGTAGCGGTAAGGGCCCGAAGACTTTTGTGGTTGCATCAGCTATCGGCTACTACGGCGCCGACCGCACCGGCGAAACTCTGCACGAAGACTCAGCTGCGGGTAACGCCTTCCTCGCTGAAGTCTGCCAAAAGTGGGAGGCAGCTGCCGACCCCGCACGCGAGGCGGGCGTTCGCGTCGTACATGTACGCACCGGCATTGTGCTTACCCCGCTGGGCGGTTTCTTAAAACTGCAGATGCCGCTGTTTTTGAGTGGTACCGGCGGAACCATCGGCAAGGGCGACAACATTCAATCGTGGATTTCGCTGGACGACATTGCCGGCATCTACGTGCACGCCGTACTGCGCGATTCTGTGGAGGGCCCGGTCAACGCCGTTGCCTCATCACCGGCGAGCGCACGAAAAGTAGCGCGCCTGATAGGGCAGACGCTCAAGCGTCCGGCGCTGATGCGCGCACCAAGGGTCGCATCCGACGCTCTGCTGGGCAAAGAGGGCACCGACCAGCTGGCACTGGCAGACCAGTTTGTGTCTAACGACAAGCTGCTGAAGAGCGGGTACGTCTTCTTTGACAACCAGCTTAGCAGCGCGCTGAAGCACGCGCTGGGGTAGTTTCTTTTTCCGTTTCTCCGCCGAGATCCTGATTTAAATCAGGATCTCGGCGCGTATGAGATGGGCGACGCGCGTTGGGCAGGTAGCGCGCGAACGCAGCCCCGTACACTGGTGCGTATGAATCTTTCGCTGGTTTTTCAGGTGCTGTTTACGGTTGTTTTCGTGCTGAGTGTGGTGTTGGCACTGTACTGCGTGTTCACGATTCACAAAAACCCACACGTTAGCCAGACCGAGAAACTCATGTGGCTGCTACTGACGTTGGCGCTACCTATTTTTGGTCCTATTGCGTGGATTTCTAAGATGCGCATGGAAAAGAAGTACGCGCAGAGGCAGGCTACTCATCGAGGGTACCGCGCTCCTGATACCGCCGCTGATTCGGATTAAAGACGTGAGCACCGCTTTCACCTTTTGCGTGGGTGGTTGTGCTCAGCGGTTATTGACGGAAGCGGGACATACTTTTTCTGCCGATAGCAACAAAATGACCCTCGCAAGAACGTGAGAGTCCTCTTAAACACGATTTACAGAGGGGTATTCATAAGGGGTGCCCCGCCACTAAAAACACTTACTCCAAACTAAGCAGTTACACCCCTACATCCTCAACACACCAGAGCACACTCTCACCCCAGGGCAATCAGCTAACCCCTGTAACGGGGAACGCAACGGAGTCACCAACACCACCGGCACGCCAGCATCCAACGACGAGGCCGCCAAAGTTTTAAGAGCAGTGGACTTACCCGAACGGCTTGACCACTGAAGTGTCCCAGGTTTTCTTCCGTTCAAGTGAATGGGAAAATCTGGATTATGCCAAAGAAATTTGATCAGAACGCGAAGGACCGGGTTGTCCGGTTGGTGGAAGATCGGATCCTTGCCGAGGGGCTCTCGATTCAAGACGCGTGCCAGGCGGTCGCACCAAAGCTCGGGGTTTCGTGGCACACTGCCCGGCAATGGTTACAGCAATCACGCAAAACCGGTCAAGTAACAAGGGATGAAGAAGACCTTGTGGCTGAGAATGCCAGGCTGCGCCGGGAGAACCAAGAACTACGCGATACGAACGAGTTATTGAAGGCAGCATCGGCTTTTTTCGCGTCAGAACTCGACCCCCAACGTCGGAAATGATCGCGTTCATTGACGAGTATCGCGATCGTTTCAGTGTTGAGTTCATCTGTACGACGTTAAATAAGCAGCGCCAGGGAGGGTTCATCACCTCCCGTGGCTATCGCAACGCTAAATATGGCACACCGAGCGCTAGGAGCATCCGGGACCGTGAGCTGGTGGCCGCGATCCGTCAGGTACACGCAGCGAACTATGGTGTGTACGGGGTTCGGAAAATGTGGCACGCGCTCTCCCGCCGTGGGCAGCAGGTCGGCCGCGAGCAGACCGCGAGGCTCATGCGCCTGGCAGGAGTGTCGGGCAAGGGCAAGGGACGTTCCCCGATCACGACACATAAAGCCAGAAGAGAAGATACCAGGCCAGATCTGGTCCATCGCCAATTCCGGGCTGCTGGGCCGAATCGGCTGTGGGTCGCGGACATTACTTATGTTCGCACTCGCGCCGGGTTCGTGTATACGGCGTTTGTGACAGATGTGTTCTCGCGAAAGATTGTAGGCTGGGCTCTATCAGATTCCATGCGGACTGAAGCGTTACCGCTACAGGCGTTGAATCAGGCGATCACCAGCGCGAAGGAAACAGCCGGGGTGATTCATCACTCAGACCACGGATCGCAGTACGTGTCGATTGTCTATAACGATCGACTCACCGATGCAGGTATCACTCCATCAACAGGGACGGTTGGGATTCCTACGATAACGCACTAGCCGAGAACGTCAACGGCTCCTATAAAAACGAGCTGATCAATAATCACCGATGGAAAGACGTTCTTGAGGTCGAGATCGCTACATTCGAATGGGTGGCCTGGTGGAACACGACTCGTCTCCACCAAGCTCTCGATTACCGCACCCCGGTCGAGGTTGAGAACGACTACTGGCGTATCGCAAGCACATCAGAGAAAATAAAAATCAGGGCAAATGCCTAGGAAGCAAACCCGGGACACTTCATCACGTGGGCTAAAAACTTCGTCCTCACCTAAGCCTATAGCTTTCTAGACACAAGGTGCACAACAGAAAACCCGCCAGGTCTTAAGAATTTTAAGACCCGACGGGTTCAGTTATGCGGTGGTGGAGGGATTTGAACCCTCGTTGGCTGTTACACCAAACATCATTTCGAGTGATGCACCTTCGGCCGCTCGGACACACCACCAATAGGATACGATTCTACCGCATCCGCCCCAAGGGGGCAAAAACTCCACCCCCTTGCTCGGTTCCATCCAAGGTGTTGGAGGCACCCTTCAAATCCTTAGTGACAAGCGCATCATACCGCTTATTCTGCCTGCCGAACTTAGTTCCTCACCCAGCGGGTTAGCCTTCAGTCGAGAGCGAACCCATAGCGGCTGTGCACCCCAATATCGCCTGAAAGCCGCATCCGTCAGTGCCGAATATAGCCATCAAATACCAGCATGACCGCACGGGTGGAGTCCTCGATGCTACGCTGCACCCCGTGTATCTCCCGGTCCATCGCCAGCATAAAAGTAGCACCAAAAATAGAAAGCGCCAACGCACGTGTATCCTGGGCGGTATCGATCGTGTAGCGGCTGCGCAGGGCGCGTACCTGCGACTCTATGAAATCCAGGATTTCTTGGCGGTTGTCCACCATTGAGTCAGTCCAGGCGTCCAGCCCCTTCCACACTTCGCTCACCCAGAGCCTGGTGAATCCTCGGTGTTCGTGCAGATAGGTGAGCGCCGTGGAGATGCTTTTGCGCAGCCCTTCGCGCGGGTCGCTCTGAGCGACGGAAGCTTCGCTCATGCTCTCCACGAGCAGGTGCGTGCCGTATTGCAGAAGCCGGTCGATCATGGTTTTCTTCGACCCGAAGTTGTAGTACACGGTGCCTTTGGAGACCCCGGCGCGTTGGGCGACCTCTTCAATGCTCACGTGGGCGCTTCCCCGATGCTCCATGATCTCCATCGTGGCGGTGAAGAGTTTGCGTTGGGTTTTGCCGGTGCGGCCCGGTCGGCGTGCGGGGTTCGGCGTATCGGGCATGGGGATGGTTCCCTTCGTGGCGGTTGCTGTTCTCTCCATGCTAAGGCCCTACACCGTGATTTCGGGGATTAGTTTTTTCAGGGACCAGATGCGGTCGCGGCGGGTTCCCAGGTACCCCAGCACCAGACCGACGGCACCCCACAGCAGCAGGTACATCATGATCGGCATCAGGCTGGATTCGTTGATGCCGTAGCTGAGCCTGCGCATACCGGTGACGGCGTAGCCCATGGGGAAGAAGTCGTGCATCCATCTCATGGCGTGCGGCAGAGTTTCGTAGGGCATGGTGCCGCCCGCCGTGATGAGCTGCAGGATCATGATAATTAGGGCTATGAGCTTGCCGGGCGAGCCGAAGAACACCACCACGCCGTGAATGAACAGGGTGAAGATCGTTGCGACAAAGCAGAGGAAGAAGAAGGCAAGCCACGGATGCGCCATCTGGAATCCGAGCCCGAATTTCACTGCCGCGAACATGAGTACTGCCTGGGCGATACCGATCAGTCCGAACGGCAGCCAGCTTCCTAGGATGATGCGCGCTGTCGGTGCCTTTGAGGCCAGTGCACGGTTGTTGAGCGGGCGCAGGGTTTGCACGAGCATCAGGCCGCCGATCCACAGGGCTAGGCACATGAAGAACGGTCCCATACCCTCGCCGTAATTACGTCCGTTGGCTAGGGAACTGTGTTCGAGGTCCACGGGTGAGGACATGACGGAGGCTACGTCTTTTTGCTGTTCTTCGTTCAGGTTGGGGATTTGGCGGGTGCCGTTTTGCAGTCCGGTGGAGAGCTGCCCGGTTCCGTCTTTGAGCTGTCCCGTGCCGTCGGCGATTTGGCCGGTGCTGCTGTTGAGTTTTCCGGTGCCATCGGCAAGCTGGGACGACCCGTCCTGCAGTGTGGTTGCGCCCTCGTGCAGTTTGTTTTGGCCGTCTACGGCTTCTTTTTCGCCATCGGCAAGCTGCTGTGCGCCGTTGTGCAGGTTTCCGGTACCGTTTTTGAGTTCGCCGGTGCCCTCGGCCAGTTGGGCTGCTCCGTTATTGAGGGTGGAGGCACCATCGGCAACTTTCCCGGTGCCGTCAGCGAGTTTAGCTGAACCGTCTGCTAGGGTGGTTGCCCCGGAATCGAGTTTGGTGATGCCGTCGCGCAGTGTTCCGGCACCCTGCGCTACCGCCGTGGCGCCGGAATCGAGCTTATCCACCCCGTCAATCAGGGTACTGAGTTTTTGCGCTGCAGCGGATTCCCCGGTGGCCACACAGTTGTCATTTTTGAGGGTTTGCAGCTTCGCCAACACATCTGAACCGGCTTGTCCGTGCTGCGCCAGATGGTTTTTGAGTGCCTGATCGTTCGCGGATGCTACAGCCGATTTCGTCTGTTCGGAATTGATGTTGGCGACGATCGCGTCGGCGGTTTCCTGGCTGATGGAGCCGGATTCGACGAGAGGCGCTAGTTTCTGCCGGGTATCTTCGGCAACCTTAGACACCACCGTATTTGACAGATCTGTGCCAAAATCCCCGCTTGGGGCGGAGGTGTCGATTGAGTTCAGGTTTTGGCACATGGCGGTGAGCGTTCCGGGAAGTTGACGCACCCCGTCCTGATCCAGTGCATTCTTGAGCGAATGCGTTCCGTCGGCGACCTGCTGGGCACCTTGGGCGAGGTCGTTCGCGCCTTTCTTAAGGCTGCCGGTGCCGTTTGCGAGGGCTGCGGAGCCATCCGCCAACTGGGAAGCGCCGTTATGCGCGTCAGAGGCACCGTTGGCCAGGGTTGATGATCCGTCAGCGAGCTTGACCGCACCGTCATTGACTTTTCCGGCACCCTGGTTGAGGGTGCCTGCGCCGTCAGCCAACTGGGACGAACCGTCGGCGAGCTTATTTTGCCCTTCGATGAGCCTGCTGGAACCATCCACCAGCTGCTCAGACCCGTCCGCGAGCTTGACGGCACCATCGTTGAGGGTTCCGGTTCCGTCAGCGAGTTGGGTCATCGCATCGGAAAGTTTGACGGTGTTCGCGTTGATTTTGTCGGCGCCGTCAGCTGCCTCATTCATTTTGCCGTGAATGGTCGTGAAGCTTGCCAGCAGAGTGTTCGCCGTTTTATCGCCCACCTTGGAGGCCACGGAATCCCGCACGGCTGTTCCCGCCTTCGTCACGATGTTGGTGAGCACATAGTTATTGGCGTCGTTCGTGATAATTTCCAGCCCGGCGGCCTGCGGGTTAATGGGACCGGTGTTGCCTTTCTCATCAGGTTTGAACGAGCCGGTACTCACGAGCCTGGCCGAGAAGTCTTTCGGAATCACGAGCGCAAAATCATAGGTCCCGTCGCTGACGCCTTGGACGGCTTTATCACGGGTCTCTACGCTCTTCCAGTCGAAGGTTCCCGCATCCAGCAGGCTCTTTTTGACATCCGCACCGGTGTTCAGATCGTTGCCGGAGGCATCTTTCGCGCCCTCGTCTTCCACCACGAGTGCGCCCACAATACCGTTCACATTCCCGTAGGCATCCCAGTTGCCGTACAGGTACAGTGAACCGTACAGCAGCGGGATACACGACATAGCAAGAAGCACCAGTACCGGAAGCACCCCGGAGGTTAGACGCTTAAGTTCGACGAGCGCAACACGAACTACACTCACAGTTACTGTTCCTTCTCTGCTGGGTTCTTCGGGTTTGATAGTTCTTCGTGGTCTTCGAGGAGAGACTCGGATACTTCGGATGCGTTCACCGCCGAGTCTTCCTGCGGTGACCGAACGGTCTGTACCTCCGCGCCCGGATCCTCGCTCTCTAGCGTCTCGCGGTCGTTCGGGTCGCCATGATCGTCGTGGTGGTCGCCGCCGAGCAGGTCATCCAGGGACGAGTCGGTTTCCTCCCGCGCGACGGTAAGGCGGATACTCTCGCGCGCATCCTGCGGGGTTTCTTCAAGGTCTTCGTGGGCGTCACCAACCACGGCAGTTTTGCCGTCCCAGCTTTCGGAAATATGCGGAACTACGGCGATCACGGCACGCGGATCGTCTTCGTTTTCGGCGAGTTCCTGTAGATACGGCAGCCACATGCGGGTGTGGTCCAGATGCCGTGACGGAGTATCAAATACCAGAAGATCGGAGCGGGTATGCGCCGCTAAAGCGCTCATCAGACGGATATTCTGCTCACCTGTAAGCTGTTCGGTCCAGAGCCTGTCGAGCTCGCCTAAATCGTTCTGCTCCAGCCAGTGGCTTGCCCGGGGCCGACCGAAGAACGGCAGAGAGTACGAGAGCATTTCGGAGACGTAATCATGCACGCGCATATGCACTTCGGGGGCGGTAACTTCTGGGGAATCAATAATGTCAGAGATACTGCGCAGGTGGCGCAAACTGACGGGGCTTCGGTGGTCCCAGCTGAGGGTTCCGCCGCTGAGCTTCAGCCGCCCGGTAAGGCCTAAGCTTAGGGAGGTGCGTTCAATCTGGCTGTCGGCCTGTATCAGGATGACTTCGCCGCGTTCCACCGTGAAGCTGGTACGGCCGAAGAGTGCCTTATGGCGGCCCCGAGCCCAAATATCGTCTGCGGTTAACATGTGTGCTGAACCTTTAAATGAATACGTGTCAGGATTCTTGGCGCGTCCCCGCGTTAAGTGGCACGCAGGACCCTGAATTACCTCATCTATCGTAGATCCGCAGAAACAGTGCACATGACCATTTTTTGATGATTTCCGATATTATTTTTGAAATTTATGGATTATTTTTCAAAGAAAAAGCGATTTTCGTTCAAATAAGGAGGGAAGTCGTACCGGTTCCTTTCGCTTCCTCTCTCCCCTATCGTCCTCCTTGTCTTCTCCGAACAAAAGGCTCGTGATGTGAATAAAACGTTGGAAACCGTTTGATCACATCACGAGCCTTTTATGAGGGCACAAGGATTTTAGGCAAAAATACCCAGCGGCTTAGACCCCTTGCTGCGGGCGGCGTGCTTCAAAAAATGTGCGCATCAGCCCGGCACATTCCTCGCGCAGCACCCCGGCGTAAACCTGCACATCAAGCCCTAAACGACGGTCACGGAGCACATCATATTGACTCCCCACCGCACCCGTTTTTTCTTCCCAAGCACCCATCACCACCGTGGGTATGCGCGCCATCAGAATCGCCCCGGCGCACATGAGGCATGGTTCAACGGTCACTACGAGCGTGCACTCTTCCAATCGCCAGGTCTTAAGATGCTGTGCCGCCTGGCGGATCGCGTGGATCTCAGCGTGCCCGGTGGGGTCATGATCGTGTTCGCGGCTATTGTGCCCCGAGCCGATAATTTCGCCTTCGGCATTTACCACCACTGCGCCGACAGGTATCTCACCGGCGCATGCTGCGCGCTTTCCTTCGTCGAGAGCCAGGCGCATCCAGCGTTCATGCTCAGCCAATGTCGCAATGGTGCTGAGAGCTTCACCGTCACCGGCGTGAGCACCACTATTGTTATATTCCATATCGCCTATATGTCCTTGTCAAAAGCTATATATTCCTCATGAGAAATACATATTCTCAGTGTGTCACACCCAGCGCGAAGGGGTATACGGCGGATGCCCCGCCCGCCCGCAGCCGCTGCGCCAACACGGTGATACTCCAGCGAGAATCCACAATATCGCTCACTAAAAGCACAGGTCCCGGATGCTCACGCAGCCTCTCAATTACCTCAGGCGGAATCTGGTAGGAACGCATGACATCGGCGCATCGGAAAACACTGTTACCGCCGAAGAAACGCGGTTCGGCGGCCAGCTCAGCCTCGCCCAAATACACAAGTTTGCCGACATGAGCCAGCCCCTCCCCCAACGAGCGCGCTAACGTGGGACGCACCGGAGACGGTACCGTGAGTACGGTTTCGGGGCGCCCGGTTTCACCCCAGTCCCATGCCGCAAGAACCCGCACGCAGGCCTGCCCGAGGGCTTGGGGAACGGGCGTATCGAGAGGTTCCCCGGATTCGTCGGTCGCCAAAAGTTCACGCACACGGCTGCCCCACCCCACATCGCTGAGGCGTGCCAGCGCGTAACCCGGTTCGGCGCGCTCTGACACCGGAATCTTACCCTTCGGCGCGTTCTCTCCCGCGAGTTCCTGCAGCCCGGTAGGCCACATGCCGCGCGGGGCTATTTCTACGCCAACCGCGTTGAGGGTTCCTTGAGCCTGCTGCACGGCGCGCTCAGAGACCTGTTCGGGGTACCAGGGGCCCGCGCACCTATCGCATTTTCCGCACGGAGCCGCCGTGGTATCGTCCAGCTCGCGTGCCAGAAAGACCATGCGGCACCCTTCGGTACTCTCGTAGGCGAGCATGGCCTCTTGCTCCCGAACGCGCGCCTGCGCCACGGCACGGTATCGTGGCGCATCGTAGCTCCAGGGAGCACCTGTGGAGTACCAGCGTGAGCCGATCTTGCGCACCGCATCCTCAACATCGAGTACTTTGAGCAGAAGCTCTAAGGTGCTTCGGCGTAACTGTACACGTGCCTCCAGCGCGGGTATAGACAGCCCATCGGGTTCAGCACCCAGTGCCTCACACACGGCGTAGGCGTTCTGTTCGTCGGGCATAGATGCGGTCGCAAAATACTCCCAGATCGCGCGGTCTTCACGCCCGGGCAGCAGAAGCACATCCGCATGGTCGGTGCCGCGACCGGCACGGCCTACCTGCTGGTAGTAGCTCACCGCCGAAGAAGGCGCCCCAAGATGCACCACAAACCCCAGATCGGGTTTATCGAATCCCATACCGAGGGCACTCGTGGCAACAAGAGCCTTAACCCGGTTGGCTTTGAGGGCTTCTTCGGCTTCGCGGCGTTCATCGGGATCGGTTTTTCCGGTGTACGCAAGAACCTTGTGCCCGGCGGTTTGCAGCAGTCGTGCGGTGTCTTCGGCGGCGGATACCGTCAGGGTATAGATAATTCCTGAGCCCGGCAGCGTATCAAGGTGTTCAACCAGCCAGCCTAGACGCTGCGCTTCGTCGGGCAGCTGCAGCACGCCCAGCCTTAGCGAATCGCGGGTGAGCGAACCGCGCAGCACCACAACATCCTCGGGGTTGGCACCTGCGGCAAGCTGTTCGGCAATATCGCGGCTTACACGTTCGTTCGCGGTTGCAGTCGTCGCGAGTACGGGAACGTTCGTATCAAGCTCACGAATAAGTGCCCCGATGCGCCGGTAATCGGGGCGAAAGTCGTGCCCCCAATCGGAGATACAGTGCGCTTCATCAACCACCAGAAGGCCGAGCCGCGGCTGCAGATAAGGCATCCATTCTTCACGAAATGCGGGGTTATTGAGTCGTTCGGGTCCAATGAGGAGAACGTCCAGCTCGTTTGCATCAAGGCGGGCGCGTATTGCCTCCCATTCGGTCACGTTAGCGGAGTTCACCATAGCGGCACGAACCCCGGCGCGTTCGGCTGCCTGCACCTGGTCGCGCATGAGCGAAAGCAGCGGGGAGATAATGAGGGCAACCCCGGAACCTTGAGCGCGCATCAGAAGAGCCGAAATAAAATACACGGCAGATTTTCCCCAGCCTGTACGCTGTACCACGAGGGTGCGGCGGCGGTTGGTGACAAGCGCCTCGATAGCCTCGAACTGCCCGGGATGAAAGCTCGCATTTGGGTTTGCGGTGAGCTTTCTGAGCAGGGCTTGGGCGTTTTCATGGAGTGTTGGCATGGGGTTCCTTTGTGAGGGGTTTCTCCCATCATGGCAGATTTCAAGGCTCCGCACATGCTGTACGGTTACCTCGTGCATACAGGTTTGGGAATACTATAACGGTCACGGAATATATGGGTACTGACTTCACTATCCTTTATATTCTTCATCGGGCATAGACGCCATGATTCCATCAGTTAGCCAAGCTCATGAGGCAGGTTCACACTCTTAATCGTTTCTCACAAAGAATCCCGGTAGAATATTGCGAGACACTTCATAGCTTCCACATATTTTTGCCTTAGTGGTCTCTCAGGCAGACCGCATAGGATTGTGTGCAAGCACCGCGCGTGCCTTGTGTTCGACTACTTCAGGATTTTTCTATGGCTTTTTTTATCCCCGTACTTCTTGCTCATCTTCCGCTGGGGCTCCTCGGTTTCAAGCTTGAAGATGTGCTGATCAGCACCGGTCCGTGGGTTCTGGTGGTTTCGGCCATCATCGTTTTTATCGAATCGGGCGTGCTGTTTCCGGTGCTTCCGGGCGACTCTTTGATCTTCGCTCTGGGTATGCTCCACGACCGCATGGGGCTGTCGCTCTGGTTAGCGTTCCCGGTTCTTATCATTGCGGCGGTAGCTGGCGGCGAGGTCGGGTATCAGCTGGGTGCCCGCTATGGCCGTAATCTTTTCAAAGACGATGCAAAAATCCTGAGCACCAAGAACCTGCACGCTGCGGAAGAATTTTTTGCTAAACGAGGCGGTTTCGCACTTGTTGTAGGTCGCTTCGTACCGATCGTTCGTACCTTTGTTTCGCTGGCGGCGGGTATTTCTTCGTATCCGCGCCGTAGGTTCAACCTCTGGAACATCCTGGGTGCCGTCCTGTGGATTGGTTCTATTGGCATGGCAGGCGTGCTGTTGGGTGGTGTCGAGTTCATCCACAACAATATTGAGATGCTTGCGGTCATTATTGTGTTGGTTTCGGTTCTGCCCGTGACCTTTGAATACCTGCGCGGTCGTTCCAAAGCCAAGAACGAGGCAGCCGAGTAGGGGCACCTAAATCTCAAACTTCTGCGTATGCATAAGGGGGGCGGAGAATACAGTCTGTATTCGCCGCCCCCTTGCTATATGCTTATATTCTTATCGAAGCATATACCCTAATGATTATGGGGTTGGTTCCCCTGCTGCTGGTAGGGATTTACCCCACTCTGATTCTGCTGGTACATACGCCAGATGCGGCTCTGAGCGGTATACTGCGTAGCATCACGCAGCACCATGAACACGATAATGGCACCCTGCAAAACCGTGGAGAAGATTGTCATACCAATTGACACAGGGTCGTTCATCGTAGAATACGGGGAATAACTTACCGACCCTGTGCCAGCACCCGTGAGGATCATGATCAGGGCAATCACACCGAATGCAGTACCAATACTACTTAAGACCAAAGCTGTAATACGCGCCCAAGTGTGCCCTTTGGCGTAAAAATAACCGATAACGACCGTAAGAGCGACTATGATGACGGCTATCAGAATGCCAACAACAATACTCGTTGTTATCAACGAGTCTGAAAAGTTGACGCTACTGTAGTTCCCATACGGAGAGTACTGGTTCTTCTGCTGTTCGAGCAGGGCATTCATCCTGTCTCGAAGGGTTACCGAGTTGTAAATACTTGATACCAGGGTATAAAGCGCATACCCAAAGATCAGATAAATACCTGTTTTTACTACCGTGCTGGGTTCGGGTTTTTTCTCTGGAACAGACATATAAGCCCCTGGCTGGTATGGCTGGCCATAAGGTCCTTGAGACTGTTGGGCGTATGGGGGTTGATACTGCGGATCTTGATAATAGGGATTTTGACTCATGATGTGTCCTGGTGACTCTTATCGTGTGTACCGGTGTTATGTCTGCGGCGGACGTATGCATGCCAGCAACACTTCTATATGGTGCAAAAACGCAAAACGCTCGCCGTACTTCAATGGTAGTGTACGGCGAACGTTTCCGCGCTGTTGAGGGCGCATACGGGTGTCTGTAGGTTAGTTCAGGCGGTATCCATCGCTACCACCGTCGTACCGGTCATTAGGATTCTGCGGTGCGGGGTTTGGTCGTGATTGCGGATTCTGCACCTGCGGGTTTTGTGCAGCCTGACCGAATCCTTGCTGAGGCTGGGAATCTGTGGGCTGTTGAACGGGCTGCGGACCCTGATCCTGCCGGTAGTTGCGCCAGAGGCGGCTATCGCTCGTGTACCGAGCGGCATCACCACGAAGCATGAAAACCACTACCGCAATCTGCAAAATAATGCCCAATATAAGAACTATGTATACAGCAGGGCTTATAGATACCTGCTGCGCCCCATCCATCTGAGATGTAACGGACTGTACCAGCGACTGTGCGAGAAGGGTGAGCAAGAAGTAGAGCAGATCGCGAATGGTACCGATAATCCCCAGGACAAGGGCGGTAATGCGCGCCCACCCGTGACCCTTAGAGTAGAAGAATCCGAGGAGAATGGTAAACGCAGCAAAAATTGCACTGATGACATAGCCGAGTCCCGTCGAAGAGTTTACTTCGGTCGTCTTGCCGTTCTCCGTGTGGTATGTCTGGAACCCGAAATCATCCAAGCCAACGATGGCTCGCATGATCATATACAGCGCCACGGCGTAAATCAGGTAGGTGCCGATCTTGACGACGGTAGTGGGCTCAGGTTTCTGCGTTGGCACGGGTGCGTATTGAATCGCCGGGTGCATGGGCGCGTTGGGATGCGGCGGCTGGTATGGGGGTTGTTGACCATAAGGATCTTGACTCATGGTTCCTCCTCAACAATGTTTTCTGTGGTTGGGCTGCGGAATTCTCACTTCGATTGTTGAGAGTTCCTTAAAGAATGTTCGTCGTGCCCCCGCCTGAGGTGCACGACGAACATTGTTAGGCATGCACGAAGTGCATCAAACCTATGAAATTTTCAATCTCTAATTCAGATTGTACCCGCTATTACCCTGATGGTCTTGGGGATTTTGCGGGTTTTGCGGCACATTATTCTGCTGAGCCTGCGGATTCTGAGGAGCTTGCGGGTCATATCCATACCCCTGCTGCCCGTTCTGAACATGCTGGGCGTTATGCTGTGCAGCGGGTGCCTGTCCCTCGGATGCGGGCACGGCGAGGGCGCTGGCATCGACGGGCTG
>ERZ773007.857-NODE-857-length-14806-cov-15.881296_pt1 | contig 14806 bp, 11 predicted proteins | sample MGYA00580665_ERZ773007 | MGnify/ENA primary metagenome ERZ773007 (study PRJEB29015, sample SAMEA2738122) | human oral metagenome | biome: human oral; feature: human-associated habitat; material: saliva | place: China | collected 2167 ... | reverse complement strand
AGACCTCGGAGGAGGGCTCGACGATGAAGGAGCCGCGCTCCTGCAGGTTCGTCATCGCGTACGGGGTGGCCTGGCCGGCGCGGTCGGCGACGAGCGAGCCGGTGAGGCGCTGCTCGATGGTGCCCTGCCAGGGGGCATAGCCCTCGGAGATGGACGATGCGATGCCGGTGCCGCGCGTTTCGGTGAGGAAGCGCGTACGAAAGCCGATGAGGCCACGGGCGGGGACCACGAACTCGAGGCGGATCCAGCCCGAACCGTGGTTCGCCATGGTCTCCATGCGGCCCTTGCGGGCGGCCATGAGCTGCGTGACGGCGCCGAGGTACTCCTCGGGAATGTCGATCGTCATGCGCTCCATGGGCTCGCTGAGGACGCCGTCGATCTCCTTGGTGACGACCTGCGGCTTGCCGACGGTGAGCTCGAAGCCCTCGCGGCGCATCTGCTCAACGAGGATCGCCAGGGCGAGTTCGCCTCGGCCCTGGACCTCCCAGGCGTCGGGACGCTCGGTGGGCAGAACCTTCAGGGACACGTTGCCGATGAGTTCGCGGTCCAGGCGGTCCTTGACCTGGCGGGCGGTGACCTTGGCGCCCTTGACGCGACCGGCCATCGGCGAGGTGTTGATGCCGATGGTCATGGAGATGGCCGGGTCGTCGACGGTGATGAGCGGGAGGGGGCGCGGATCCTCGAGGTCGACGAGGGACTCGCCGATCATGATGTCCTCGATGCCGGCGACGGCGACGATGTCACCGGGGGCGGCGGAGTCGGTGGACACGCGCTCGAGGCCCTCGGTGGCCAGCAGCTCGGAGATGTGGACGCGCTGGATGGTGCCGTCGTGGCGCGCCAGGCCCACGTCGGCGCCCTTCTTCAGGGTGCCGTTGTGGATGCGAAGCAGGGCGAGACGGCCCAGGAACGGCGAAGCGTCGAGGTTGGTGACGTGGGCCTGCAGCGGCATGTCCTCGTCGTAGGAGGGGCCGGGGATGCGGTTCAGGATGGTCTCGAACAGGGGCTCGAGGTTCTCGGTGGGCAGCTGGCCGTCCCCCGGGTTTTCCAGCGAGCACTTGCCGGCCTTTGCGGAGGCGTAGACGACGGGAACGTCCATGAGGGAGTCCACGTCAATGTCGATGCCCTCGTTCATGAGGTCCTCACCCAGCGACAGGAGCAGGTCGGTCGTCTCGGAGACGACCTCCTCGATACGCGAGTCGGGGCGGTCAACCTTGTTGACGACGACGATGACGGGCAGGTGGGCCTGGAGGGCCTTGCGCAGCACGAAGCGGGTCTGCGGGAGCGGACCCTCGGAGGCATCGACCATGAGGACAACACCGTCAACCATCGACAGGCCTCGCTCGACCTCGCCACCGAAGTCGGCGTGGCCGGGGGTGTCGATGACGTTGATGGTGACGCCGTTTTCCAGGCCGAGAGCCTGCGCCGCGGGGCCGCGATAGTGGACGGCGGTGTTCTTAGCGAGAATGGTGATGCCCTTCTCGCGCTCGAGGTCGCCGGAGTCCATGACGCGCTCGCCGGTCTTTTCGACCGTGTCGCGCTCGGAGAACGCTCCGGACTGCCAGAGCATTGCGTCAACCAGCGTGGTCTTTCCGTGATCGACGTGTGCGACGATCGCGACGTTTCGCAGGTCGGGACGCGTGGACATATCTGGACTCCTCAAATGTGGACACCTATTATTGCGTGTGATGGGGCACAGAAGCCCCTTGGACATTCGGCCGACTGACCGATTCCACGCACATACCTCTCCAGAATATCGGCATACGGAGGGCCAATGCGCACGCCACCCTGCGACATCCACCACGTCATCTACCCACCCACCTGGACCATTCGGTCTATTTGCTGCAAAACTATCCATGCACTTCACTGATCACTATGAGCGATATCGCCACCCTCTCAGCAACCGTTCCCTCCTCCTCAACGCAGATCACCCCCTTCGGTGCCCACCTCCTGTCGTGGCGCCCAACGGATGAAGAGGACGTCCTGTGGCTCTCCTCGCGCGCCGTCTTAGACGGCACGAAGGCGATCCGCGGCGGCGTTCCCCTGTGCTTGCCCTGGTTTGGCGGCCCCGAGGATTCCCCGTCGCGTCCCGGTCCGGGAGCCGGCGCCCACGGCTTTGCGCGCACCTCGACGTGGACGCTCCTGGCCTCCACGCAACCCGCGAACGACGCCCCGGCCTCGTTCTCTTTCGAGCTGCACCACACGGGCGAGACCTCCGCGCTCTACCCTCATTCCTTCTGCGCGCGCCTGGACGTCCTTGCAGGTTCCGAGCTGAACATGACCCTGACCCTGACGAACGAGGACGACCACCCCTTCGCGATCGAGGCCGCCATGCACACCTACCTGCGGGTCGGCGACGTCAAGGACGTGACGGTTGAGGGCCTGGACGGCGAGCGCTACTTCGATAAAGTCCGAGGCCGCTACTCCACGCAGTGCGGGGACCTGAGCTTCGTGGGATTCACGGACCGCGTGTACACAACGACCCAGCAGGTTCAGGTGATCGATCCGAAGCTTGATCGGCGCATCATCGTCGACAAGAACGGCTCGGGTTCGACGATCGTGTGGAATCCCTGGTCGGCCGGGGCGGCTGGCATGAGCGACGTGGGCGAAGGCGAATGGCAGAACTTCGTGTGCATCGAGACCGCCGCAGTGCGCGAGCGTGCGCTGACGCTGTGGCCGGGCCACCCCCACATCATGACGCAGACCCTTGCCGTGGAGACGATCAACTGAAGCGGGCGCGGGTAGGATTGATGGCAGCTCCGACCAGAAAGGCCCCCATGGCTCTCACCTCAGCGATCGCGTCCGCGTACCTGTCTATTTCCCGGTGGAAGCTGTCCACGCAGCCCCTGCCGGACAAGGTCATCGTCATCGGCGCCCCGCACACGTCGAATTGGGACGGCGTCTTCATGGCGATTTCCATGTGGAAATCCGGGCGCACGTTCTCGTTCCTGGTCAAGGATTCCGTCGTCAAAGCCCCGGTGCTGGGTTGGTTCGTGAAGAAGATCGGCGCGGTTCCAGTGGAACGCAGCGCCGCACATGGCCTGGTCGAGCAGGTTGCCCAGCGCATCCGCGAGGCGGACACGTTCACGCTGTGCATCACGCCGAAGGGCACTCGCTCGCCGCGCGAGTTCTGGAAGTCCGGCTTCTATCGCATCGCGATGGAGGCGGGTGTGCCGATTCAGCTGGGCTTCATTGACCGCAACACCCGCACGTTCGGCTGGGGGCCGACATACCACCTGACGGGCGACGTACGCGCCGACATGGAGGTCATCCGCGCGTTTTACGCCGACAAGGTCGGTATCCGCCCGGAGAAGACCTCGGTTCCACGCCTGCGTTCGGAGGACGAGGCCGAATGAAGCTTGCGCGAGCGTTGCTCGGCACCGCTGGGGCGCTCGCCCTGACGGCAGGCAGCGCAGCGGCGTATGCAGACGAGCCGACGCAGATTCGCCTCGTCGAGGTCTACGAGATGACGCCGGGCGTGAGCGCAACCCACCAGGTGACGCTGTCGACGGATCACGCACTGATCGGCGAGCAGTGTCAGTCGATGGGCACGGCAGCCAAGGCTACGTCGTCGCTCCTCGTGAGCGTTGACGGCGTGGACGGATGCCGCTTCACCTGGGAGCTTGAGGACGATGGCGCCGAGGTCGTCTCAGTTGACGACGGCGGTGTCTTCCATTTCGAATCGACATCCGCGCGCCTGCTCGAAGGGTTCTCGTCTCCCGATGCGTCGGCCTCCATCGAGTCGGTGACCTTGATTGCACACAGTTCTGTCATTATCGAGGCCTCTGACGGTGGACAGATCACCACCCCCGGGGCGTCGACGAAGACAGACGCAAGCACGGTCACCTGGCATAACATCACCGCTAACGTGAGCGCGACGGGAACCGTCGACGCCAGCGCATCCTCCACGTCCCCCTCCCCTTCCTCCTCACGATCTGTTGATGCCGCCTCCACTCAGAGGCGAGGCCATGCCTCCACCGCACGTTCGCTCACCCCGATCGTGGCGATCACAGGAGGAGTTCTCCTGATCGTCGCCATCACCGGCCTCGTGCTCCGATCACGGCAGTCTCGCCAGGCTGCCGCCGACGCGCAGTTCGAGCGGGATACGGCGCTGCGTGAGGCACAGCGGCGCTCCGCTTCGGCTGAGAAAACGGCTTCGGCCCCCTACGGCAAGCGCTCCCTCGCTCCGGCCTCGTCGAAGCGTGACGAGGCCACGCCCGCGAGCGCTCAGAGACCCGCTGGTTCCGACGCCGAGACGGACGCAGAGCGCTTCTCCCCGCCCGACCTCCCCTAGCAGGCACACGTCACGATGGGCCCCAACCTCTCGCGTGAGGTTAGGGCCCATCGTGCGTAGCGTTATCCGACGTGGAAGTAGCGCATCACGAGCTCTTCGACCGACACCTTCGAATCTGCCAGGTCGTCGCGCAAGTGCACGTCTCCCAGTTCCATGAGGTGCGAAGCCCACGAATCGATGAGTCCGGCTGGGAATACACCGAAGGCCTCGTAGTCTTCACGCTGGGCGAGGAGCCTGCCTGCCGCCTCGAAGCAAGAATCCGGGAGCTGATCCAGCCCCGGCGTCTGGGACGCATCCCCATCCACCTTTCGTTCACGCGCATAGTCGGCCATTCCCGGCTCAGTCAGGCCAATGCGGGCGGCGACGGTGATACCGGCGAGCAACAGGTGGATCGCCGCAGATCCATCGGGGCTGCGCAGCTCAACGGTCTGGGAGTCATTGGGCAGATCTGCGATCGGAGCCTCGCCGGGGTTAGCGTCACGGAACATTGAGTCGTCGATGTTTTGCCAGCCGAGGGGCACGCGCACGAGGACGGAACGGTTGCGGTCGCCCCAGCAGATCGAGGTCGGCGCCTCCTGATGGGGGACGAGGCGCAGGAACGAGGTAGGAACGGTATTGCCGAACGCGGTGAGCGAGGCTGCGTGCGATAGGTAACCGCCGATGACCTGAAGCGCTGTCTCCGTCAGCCCCGATCCGGTCGAGAACTGGTTGACACCATCCTTCACGAGTCGCGTGTGGAAGTGCATGCCAGATCCGGCCTGGCCGACGGCGATCTTGGGTGAGAAGGAGACCTCGATGCCGTAGGAGTGGGCAACCTCGCGCAGCACCCACTTGGCGAGGACCATCTGGTCAGCGGCGTCCATCACATCGACGGGCAGGAATTCAATTTCCTGCTGAATCATCTGACGCCCATCAGCAACGAAGTTGCCGACCTCGGAGTGCGCGTACTTCACGGCGCATCCCATGCTCACCAAATGGAGGAGGGTTTCGGTACGCACGTCTTCCCACTTCGAGAAGGGGCCTGACTCGTGGTATCCGCGCTGTTCTTCGACCGGATAGAGGTTGTCTTGCGCAGAGAACAGGTAATACTCAAGCTCTCCAAGAGCCTGCAGCTCGCACCCCGTCTGCTCCGTCAGGGCACGCTGGGCTTTCCGCAGAATTTCCTGAGGAGCCGACGCGAGCGGCTTGCCCTCAACGTCATAGAAACCGCACAGGATATCGAGCGTCGGAATGGATGCGAAGGGATTGAGAAAAGCCGTCGACAGACGCGGGACCACGTACAGGTCCGAGGAGGTCGCCTCGACAAATGCGAACAGGGATGAGCCATCGACGCGCTCGCCGAGCGTCAGAACCCGGTCCAGGTGAGCTTTGGACTGGATCGCAAAGTTAAGCGTTTTGAGTCGACCGTCCCCACCGACGTATCGAAGATTCAGCATGGGGATGCGATTGTCTTCGATATAGCCGATGATGTCGGCTTTCGTGAACTCTTTGGCAGGCTTTCCAAGGGCCTGTACGAGCGGGTTGGGGCTGAGAGACACCGTATCGGTCGACAGCATGAATCACTCCTCTTCGAGTATGACTGGCTTCACGCAATTGTGACACACTTGCGCGCCACAAGACAGCCGGGGGACAACTCAGTTGACACCGCCGCCCATCGCAAAACCGCCCCACCACTTTAGTGATGCTTGTTACACTTTGAGTAACCCACTCTTAGGAACCGCAATGGCGATGACACCCTCTCCCCTCCCCCACGATCCGACCAGGCCACCCGCTTGCTCATGGCGAGGCCTCCTCGTCGATTCCGCGCGCACATTCTGGACCGTACCGGTCATGGAGCTCATCCTCACTGTCATGGCCCGCTACCGCCTGAACGTGCTGCACTGGCACCTGACAGACAACGCAGGTTGGCGCCTCTCCGTCCCCGGCTACCCCGCGCTCACATCCACCGGGGCTCAGATTCCAAGAGCCCCGAAAGACTGGTACGACCGCGCGTGCGCGCCAGAACGGTCAGGCGCATGGAGCACGTCGCCCGCGCACACATCACAAGGCTTCTATTCCGACGCAAATATTCGGCACCTCGTCCGCTTCGCCGCACAGCGCGACATCCGCATCATCCCCGAGATCTCAATCCCCTCCCGCGCAGGTGCCGCGATCCGAGCGTACCCACACTTGGGAAACCCCACCCTCGTCCATGCGCCCGAACAGGAACACAACACGACGTTATGGCCCAACGCCGCGTCTCTCCAATTCATCGAGGCATCCCTCCACCACGTGTGCGACCTATTCCCATCCCCCATCATTCACATCGGCACACCCACAACCGAGTGGAGCCAGTGGGAAAACGACCCCGCGCTCAAGCGCGCGGGCCTGACGTCTGGACAAGACATCGAACGCTTATTTTTCGAACGAGCGATGCGCACACTTCACTTCCACGGTCGCCGGGCAGCCACCTGGGACACGGTGACTCGCACCTACGACTCCCCACCCCCGGGGACAATCCTTCTCTCATCACACTGCGGCGGATCACACGTCACCGACGCCGCCTCGTCGGGAGCCCCCTGGATTCTGGCAGACTCACCCCTCCTCACCCTCGACCACCCCACTCACCCCACTCACCCCAACTCACCCACAGGATCTCCTACGACCGCACGCCAGCTCTACGAACAGCTACCTCAGGCACTACACAGCGAGCGCCTCAAGGGGATCGAAGCTGTCGCATGGTCTACATCGGTCACGACCCCAGACCTCCTCTTCTACCATCTGCTCCCCCGGCTCCTCGTCATCGCAGAAATCGCATGGCACGGCGACCACACCCTCCCATGGGAACAACTTGCCCCGCTCATTGACCGGGAGATGGCATCTCTACGCCAGCACCTCCCCTACTGGAATCCCCAGCGGACATAATTGAGGGCCGCGCATCCAAAACGGATACGCGGCCCCGTGCCCCCTAGCGGGGCGGAGTTCGGAGCAGGCATGAAGGCCGCCCCACTAGGCTTTCATGAACGCAAAGACCACTTTTTCAGTCGCTCCGCGAGCGCGCGTGCATCAATATCCAAGCGCTCAGCTTCTGAGGCGTCGTCGCGCTTAATCGCACGCCAGTATGCAACCTTTGTGCGCAAGAACTCACGACGAAGCTCAATAATCTGGACCTCCTCCTGGAGGCGCGCATCCTGCTGCTCCAGCAGGGTCACAAACTCGCAGATGTCCCTCTCCCCACCCAGGCCCGATCGGACATATTCGCGCATGTCCGCAATCGACATCCCGGATGCAGATAGACACGACACCCAGGTCAGCAGCTCAAGGTCATCCTCTGTGTACGTGCGATGACCGCTGGAGGCATCACGAGCAATGGCCGGAATAACGTTGACATCCTCGTAGTAGCGCAGGGTGGACGCGGGCAACCCAACGAGCGCCGCTACCTCCTTGATGGAGTACGTGCGCCCAGAGCCGATTCCTGCCATAGCTTCACCCTAAAAGACCTCAAGCCCTTGAAGTCAAGCGGAACTGCGGGACGTGCATCACGCGCTACGACCTGCAAAAAGACCGGTATTTACGTGCTCACGCACAGCCCAAGACCATCAGGCTGCCCAGGCAAGCCTCAGATGAGCTCGGCACGCCTCTGGAAGGACCAGATCGGACAGGTCTGTTCGCGCATGTGCACATCGAAGCGATCGAGAAGCTCGCACCCACCATTGAGGTAAAAGCGAGCATTCTTTTCAGTGGAGGTAACAAAGCCGTACGCGCGCCCACCGCGCTTCGCCACATAGTCTGGAAGCACCTGGGAGACCAGCCATCGACCAACACCGCGCCCCCGCATGCTCTTATCAACCGAGAGCACCTCGAGATACCAATCGAAGTCACCTTTATCGATCGTTACCTGGTCAGCACGATCAACGACGTCGGAAAAATCCTTGATCAGCAGGGGCGACGCGTATCGATAGAACTCGTAGCCTCCATTGAGGAAGCTCTGCAGGACACCCACCTTGCGGTCATGCATAAGCGCAGTTCCCACGATTCTCCCCTCATGCTCGACGACGAGAGCATGTCGGAGCCTCTGATAAGAAGTCGCGAGCATCCGATTGATCACAGTGAGACATTCCGGGTAACGCTCCGGGCGGTAGAGGTACGGTTCGAGCATGACATGAAGGGGATAATCAAGGAATCCCTCGGTGATAATGCGTGTCATCTCAGGGATATCAGCACGCGTGGCAATCCGACACTTCACAGGAGCCCTCCTCAACTCGTTCAGCTTTTGACGAAACTAACCATCGAAAACCTGACCCTAGGTAGATACCTGTCATCTTACGTGACGGATCGCGATTTCACCTTGTTAATAAGGGCCACTCACCTTTGACATGGCTTTCATTTTCATTTGACGACCGATCAGTCGATCGTGTACCTGTGGCCACTCGTTGCTTTGTATCCACGAAGAGACGATAATCGAGTGGTTCATATCAGGAGGACTGCATGCGATTCTTTCGCGCCCTGTGCGCCACGCTCGGGGCTTTGCTCATCACGTCGACGGTCGTATTCGGCGCTCACGCCGCGGACGGACCGACGCTATCCGAGACGTACGTTCTTACCAAGGATGGCCAGCTCGTTGACACGTTGACCGTCGTCGACCCTTCTCGCACGATGAGCGAATCCGCATGTACCCCGTACGTCGGCAGCTCCACAGACCAACACGTCGAGTTTGTGACGCGCGACGATGCCACGATCTGCCACATGCAGCTCATGTACACCCGAGCGCAGGACGAATCCGAGTTCACCCTTCAGGACTCGGGGGCGTTCGTCCTGTCGGCACGCACCGACCAAACGCTGGCCGCATATCGAAAGACCTTTGGCTCTTCCCTATCCTTCGCTTCCGTCTCCCTGAGCGTCGAAGGGGAAGTTAAGTCGGCGACGTCTGGTGCTGCTACGTCGGCGACGACCTACGAGGGGCGAGCCCTGTCTGTGTCGACGTGGACGGATACTGTCCCGCAGGTCATCACGGTCAACGGCACGCTTTCTCCCGGCGGAAATCCGGCCGCAGCGGATGGCGCCAATGCGCTGAAGGATCCCTGGGGCGCAACGCCCATCCCCGGAAACGAGAACACGTCCGATAGCGCACCCTCTGCCGCATCCGATTCTTCCTCCAGCCCCTCACTCGGGCTCCTCATCGGCTTGATCGTCGGCCTCATCGTCATCGTTCTGGTTGTCGTCATCGTCATTTACATGATTCGTTCGAAGCGCTCGACGCAGCCCACTGCGGGCACGCAGCACAGCGCTACCCCCTCACATGTGCGGCGCCCGTCCACACCTCAGGGCGCGGGGGCTTCTGCACCCTATGCACCGGGGCAAACGATGGGAACCCCGCCGCAGAGCAGCCCCGCCCCGGTGATGAATCAGAGCCGAGGTGGCACTTCCTCACCCGAGGCCTCTCGACGCGCCCCGTCGACCACTTCAGCGCAGCCAGACCTTGCCTCGCTTCCGCAGCCCAAGCCGCGTGACACCGGCTTTGTCTGGGAGCATAAGTCACGCCCCGCTCCCACAGCTCCCGCGCCCGTTGACCCTGTTCAGGCGGCCAAGCCCCCGAAGCGCAAGCGTTCGCGTGATGGGCATCGTCCTGCTGTGTTCCCGACACAGCCGGTGCAGGCTATGCAGCCGACGCAACCGATGCAACCGATGCAGGATCCGAACGCGGCCGCTGCACACTACGCTCCTGGTTTCCCCCAGGAGCAGGGAGCACCGTCGGCTGCCCACACGCCTCAGGCTTCGACTGACCGCTATGCACCGGCAGTCCCCGCCACTCCTGCTCCTGCTCCTGCTCCTGCTCCTGCTCCTGCTCCTGCTCCTGCTCCTGCTCCTGAGGATGTTCCCACGCCCGCACGCGGGATCCCAAGCCCTGGAGTCTCAGAGATGGCAGCGCACGCTCCCGAGGCCGATCCGCAGCAAAGTGTCGCCGCAATTGAGCACTCACCCACCGACTCTTCTTACTCGTCTTCCGTGCCCGTCCCGCCCCCGAGCGTGGAGGATGCTCCCGAGACGATGCTGATTCCGAAGATTCAGCGTGCAGTCGTTCCCGAACCCGGGCCCGTCGTCGTTCCCGAACCCGAACCCGAACCCGAACCGGTCGCTGTTCCCGAACCCGAACCCAAACCGGTCGTAGTTCCCGAACCTGAACCCGTCGTGGTCCCCGAACCCGAACCCATCGTGGTCCCCGAACCCGAACCCGAACCCGAACCCATCATCGTTCCCGAACCCAAACCGGCCCCGGTCGTGGTCCCCGAACCCGAACCCATCGTGGTTCCCGAACCCGAACCCGAACCCATCGTGGTTCCCGAACCTGAACCCGAGCCGGTCGTGGTTCCCGAACCCGAGTCGGCCTCGTTCGTTTCGGTGGACGATGACGGCGAGATGCCGACCGCGCAGTTCCCGCGTGTTCGTCGGGTGAATTCCATCGCCTGGTCCACGAACACGCGCAGCGAGTCTGCACCCACGGCAGCCGAGCCCACGTCAGCCTTTACACAGACTCCCCCAGCAGCGTCTCCCAGCCAGGAAAGCGCTCCCGTAACACCGGCGGTGCAGGCTCAGTCGGCGGCGCCCTACGTGCCCGTTGCTCTTCAGGCCATCCCGATGCAGCAGCCCCCGGTCGCAGCCCAGCCCCCGGTCGCACCCCAGCCCCCGGTCGCACCCCAGCCCCCGGTCGCACCCCAGCCCCCGGTCGTACCCCAGACCGCCCAGGCACCGGCAATGCCGCAGGCCCCAGTGACACCGCAGGCACCGGCAATGCCCGCCCCGCTCCAGGAAGACTGGAACTCCGAGTTCTCGTGGAATGAGGAGGCGCGCCGCGAGCAGGAAGGCGAGTCGAAGCGTCGCAAGCGCTGGGGTTGGGGCAAACGCCGCAAGCAGCGCGAGGACAACAAGGAGCCCATCGAGTCAGAGAACGAGGAGCAGAGCGCGTCTGCGCGCATGCCGATGATTTCAGTCGACGCTCAGGACGACGACTGGAATGACTGGCAGAACTGGAACTCGAGGAGCTAACCCCATCGGGGCGCGCTAGCGACGCTTTTCCGCCTTGGCGAGCTCGATGTAGCGCGCGACTTCCGTATCCAGATCATCTTCATCGTCTGCTTCTTCATGATCGGGCGCGGAGTCGTCCTGTCCGTATCGCTCGATCAGAAGACGTTCACGGTAGAGGTGGTCGGCGGTCACACCGATGGTGCGGATGAGGGACGCGTTGAGGACCATGCCGACGATGATGCCGATAATCGGCAGGATCTGCGCCATCTTCATGCCGACGAGACGCGCTCCGAGGGCCGCGAACAAGGAGTTCACGGACGCGGTCAGCGCGTTGTTCCCGACGCTCTCCATCGATCCGCGTTTGGTGAGCTTGCGCACCACCTTGTTGAATATACGCATCGAGGTCTCCGTCTCGACGGCATGGTCATCAGCCGAGCTTCGCGGGGCGATCGCCTGGGATAAAACCATCGCGGAGAAAAGCTTTTCCGTCGGTTCCCTCGTGTCATACCCGTAGTACGCAGCCGTGTGTGACACAAGGCGCGCAGAGGAGATCAGGAACGTCGCGATATCAAGCCCGATCGCCGCTGCAATCACGCCGATACCGGGTGCCGAAGCGATGCCTAGACCGAGGATGGCCGCGACCGCCCCTCCCGTCGCGAATACGCTGCTCACCGCTCCTTCCGTCGCGGTAACCGCGGCATATCCAACCTTCAGGTGGGGCCTGACCAATTGGATCTCTGCCAGGTCCAGCTTTCGGATGTCCTCGAGACACTCCACGTCGTTACCGGCCCTGCGATGCGCCTTCACAATTCGTTCGCGTCGAACCGAGGATTCGGCGGCTGATGTCGCTTTCTCGACGAGCCCCAGGACAGCCGATGAGATCCAGCCTGCAATCGCAGCCCCGCCGGGGATTTTGCCCACGAGGCCAACCACTTTTTTCACAGGGGTGAGCACGTACGAGCGGATGCGCTGTGTGATAACTCGAGGGCTTCGCGGGTTGACCTGGGCGGCCTTCCATTCCTGGATTGCATCCCACTGCGCGCGATCGTCGTCGGTCATACGCTGACGAATATCGTCGCGCGTGCTGTTGTCTTCCTCCGGCTGATCCGTCATACCTCAAGCCTACCCGACCGAGATAAAGCGGCCCACAGCCTCGAGCGAGCGGGACGGCTGCTCTCCTACGGGCGGCTCTCGCCCTCGGCGAGTTCGACGTAACGCGCGACGTCGATGCTCAGCTCCTGAGACCCGGTCGACGGTACGAGGTCCGTCGACGCGCCGCTCGCATGAACGTGGCCGTAGCGCTCCGCCAGGAAACGCTCCCGGTACAGATGGTCGGCCGTATCCCCGATGGTGCGCATGAGCGCGGCGTTCAGGCCAGCGCTCACCACGATTCCGGCGACAGGGACGATCTGCGCGAGCTTGCGGGTGGCCAGGCGAACACCCATCGCCGAAAACAGCGATTTCATGGCGCTGACGATAGCGCTTCCTCCCAGCATTTCGACGGATCCCTGACGAGCCAGATCCTGCATCACCTTGTTGAAAGCGAGCATGGTCGCCTGCTTTTCAACGATGAAATCGCGCCCCGCTCCGGCGGGATCGATCGCTTGGGAGAGAACCATCGTGGAGAAGAGTCGCTCGGTAGGGTCCTCTGAGTCGTAGCCGTAATAGGCGGCCGTGTGGGCGACGAGGCGCGTGGCCGCGGCGAGGAAGGTCGTCACATCGACAGCCATCGCCGAGGCCGTGACCCCCACGCCCGGCGCCGATGCCACGCCCATACCGAGAACGGCGGCGACGGAGCCACCGGAAGCAAAGACACCGCTGACGGCTCCCTCAGCGGCTGCCGTGCCCGAATACGCGAGACTCAGGCGAGGTTTCACCGCGAGCACCTGATCCAGGGGCAGCGCACGGATATCCTGCAGCGTATTCACGTCGTGCCCGGCGGCGCGGTAGGCCTTGAGGATGCGCTTGCGCCTCACCGACGCCTCGGAGGCGGAAGCCGCCAATTCAACGAGCCCGAGGGCGGCGGAGGATACGGTCCGGGTCAGCGCTTCACCGCCGGGGACCTTGCGTGCGATGGAGACTGCTTTGCTCACGGGTGCCAGTGCGGCGGACTTCATCTTCTCGGTGATGGCGTGGGGACGCTTGTAGCTGAGCTGAGCGGCCTTCCACCGTTGGATCTCGTCCCACTGGGCGGCGTCGGCCTCACTCATGCGCGCACGCAGGTCATCGTTCATGCGGTGCTCGTTCATACCGATCTGGTCCATCCTGTCAGCCTACACAGTGAGCGTTCCTTTAGGAGCCTCGGCGCCTGCACCTACCCTGTTATGCTTGTGACCTGGCAGTCACATTCGGCATCGTTTGAAGGAGATTCCGTGGATTCTCGCTCGTCGCTCATCGACCAGATTAATCTCTTGCACGAGGAGAAGGAACACCAAAAGATCATCGCGCTCATCGAGGGGCAGCCTCCCTCGGCGATGGACTACGAGCTGACGAGCCTGCTGGCGCGCGCCTACATCAACTACGCGCAGCCCTACATGGATTCTTTCCGCGATCACATTAAGCACGCCATCGAACTACTGCGCAGTGTCGAGGCTGAAGGCATGGCGGATCCGCGCTGGTACTACCGCATCGGCACGGCCCTGTACTGGCAGGACCAGGAGGAGAGCGCGCTGACTTACCTGGAGCAGTGCCTCGCCATGGATCCGTCTAACGAGGACGCGCCGGAAATCATCGCCGAGTGCAAGGCTGCCATTCAGCGTCGCACGGTCGTGCGCCCCCTCGAGGTGCAAAGGCTCATCGATTACTTCGATCGCAACGACTTTAACTACAGGGTGGAAGATCAGAGCCTGCACATGGGCATCGGTCGCGGCTACTTCATCTTCTCGATCGCGAACGAGGGTACGGACCTGAGCATGTGGGCCGCGATCCCGGAGGACGTGTCGATGGAGCTGCGCCAGCGCCTCATCCAGGCGTGCAATGACTGGAATGGAGCCACCACGTGGCCGAAGGTCTACGTGGCGTCGTTGGACGACGGCCGTCAGCGCTTGTGCGCCGAGCAGTTCGTGACTGCCCGTTACGGCCTGACGGACGCGCAGGTCTCGACCAGCATCGAGCGTTTCGTCGCCTCGGCTGAGGCCTTCTTCAAGGATCAGATCGAACGCATCCCCGCCCTGGGCGGCACCCAGGAGTAGGACACGTACGTCAACGTTCCCCGGCCTCATCACCATGATGAACGAGGCCGGGGCTTGTTATGCGCTCAGGCGCGCGGCACGTAGACGCTGAGGCCGCCGTCGCTGACCACTCCGGTGAGCGTTCCGTCGTCCGCGACGCGCACGGACGGGTGGCCGCCGATGACGCACTCCCATTCCTGGCCCGCGTGACGCTGGCCCACGTAGAGGGTTTTCTCGGCGCCCATTCGGTCGGAGAGGATGACGGCGCAGCCGGAGCCGGGGATCTCGTCCTTGCCTTCGCGGGCGAAGCCGACCACGTCGGGATCGTCGAAGGCATTGTGCT
>ERZ773007.854-NODE-854-length-14843-cov-4.889708_pt1 | contig 14843 bp, 12 predicted proteins | sample MGYA00580665_ERZ773007 | MGnify/ENA primary metagenome ERZ773007 (study PRJEB29015, sample SAMEA2738122) | human oral metagenome | biome: human oral; feature: human-associated habitat; material: saliva | place: China | collected 2167 ... | reverse complement strand
TGCACGGCTCGAGGGTGACCACGAGGGTGCAGCCGTCCAGGTGGGAGTCGCCCAGGGCGGCGCCGGCGGCGCGCAGGGCGCGGATCTCGGCGTGCGCCGTCGGATCGTGCTCGGCCTCGCGGGCGTTGGCGGCCTCGGCCAGGACGGTCCCGTCCGGCGAGAGCACGACGGCGCCCACCGGCACCTCCCCCACCTCACCGGCCGCCCGGGCCAGCTCCAGGGCGCGCACCATGGCGGCGTCGATGACCGGACTGGCGGCCGGGCTGAGGGGCGGCTTGATGACCGTGCCGCCGCCCCGCCCCACGGCGACGCCCGCCCGCCCACCGGGCGCGCCGGCGTCGGAGCCCGGGCTGAACGGGCTCGGCGGCTGCGCAGAAGAAGGTGAAGACGTCACGAGTTCATTATCTCGTTATAGGCTCCCGACGACATGCCCGGGCTTGGACAGTCGCCTGCCCCCGCGGCCCCCGGCGCCGCGCCCCGGGCCAGCACCCCAAGCCCCGCCACGATCCCATAGAAGCCCCCGCGAAGACCCCACGAAGAACGGAGCAGGTCGGTGAGCCGGTCCCCCGAATCGAGCGATGAGAGCGAGTCCGCGCCAGGCGGTTCCGTTCCGGGAGCCTCCCGGCCGGCCACGTCGTCGGACCGCTTCTCAGTGCTGCGGCTCCCCGGCGGCTCCCTCCCCGGCACCCTGCTCGGCAAGCTGCCCGGCAAGGAGCCCCTCAACCCGGTGGTGTTCTTCGTGTCGGCCACCATCATCGCGATCGTCGCCCTGGCCGCGCTCATCGCCCCCGACCTCGTCAAGAACGCCTTCGGGGCGGCCGTGACCTGGACGAGCCGGTGGTTCGGCTCCTTCTACATCCTGCTCATCACGGCCGCGCTCGTCTTCATCCTGGGCCTGGCCTTCTCCCGCTTCGGGCGCATCCGCCTGGGCCCGGACAACTCGACGCCGGACTTCTCCACCTTCGCCTGGACGGCCATGCTCTTCGCCGCCGGCATCGGCACCGAGATCCTGTTCTTCGCCGTCGCCGAGCCGGTCGACCAGTTCGTGCACCCGCCCACCGGCGACGCCCAGACCATCCCCCCGGCCGCCCGCGCCCGCGAGGCCATCGTCCTGTCCCTGTTCCACTACGGCATCTCCGGCTGGGGCCTGTACGCCCTGGTGGGCCTGGCCATGGCCTACTTCGCCTACCGACGCCGCGACACCCTCACGCTGCGCTCCACCCTGCGCCCACTGCTGGGGCGGCACACCGAGGGCGTCATCGGTGACATCGTCGACGCCGCAGCCCTGGTCGGCGGGGTCTTCGGCATCGCGGCCTCGCTGGGGGTCGGCGTCGTCCAGCTGAACGTGGCCCTCAACATCCTGTTCGGGCTGCCGCAGGGCTTCCCCACCCAGATCGGGCTGACCGCCCTGGCCGTCATCATGGCCACCGTCTCAGCCGTCTCCGGCGTCGACCGGGGCGTGCGCGTCCTGTCCACCATCAACGTGCTGCTGGCCATCGGCCTGGCCCTGTGGGTGCTCGTCACCGGTGACGCCGCCTTCCTCATCGACGCGCTCATCGGCTCCATCGGCGACTTCTTCACCCGCTTCCCGCAGCTGACGCTGGAGACCTACGCCTACAACCGCCCCGATGACTGGCTCAACGCCTGGACCCTGTTCTTCTGGGCGTGGTGGATCGCCTGGGCGGCCTTCGTGGGCATGTTCCTGGCCCGCATCTCACGCGGGCGCACCATCCGGCAGTTCGTGCTCGGCAGCCTCCTGCTGCCCTTCTGCTACATCCTCATGTGGGTGGCGATCTTCGGCAACCACGCCCTGGACCTGGTCATCCGCGGCAACGGCGAGTTCCGGGACATCACCCTGGAGCGCCCCGAGCAGGGGCTGTACTGGATCCTGGAGCACCTGCCGGGCCAGAAGATCCTCATCGCCCTGGCGCTGTTCGTGGGGATCCTCTTCTACGTCACCAGCGCCGACTCCGGCGCCCTGGTCATGGCCAACCTCTCCAGCCGTATCCGCTCGGCGCGCCAGGACGCCGCCGCCTGGCTGCGGATCTTCTGGGCCGCCCTGACCGGGATCCTCACCATCGCGATGCTCGTGGCCGGCGGCATCCCCATCCTCCAGCAGGCCACGATCGTCATGGCGCTGCCCTTCTCCGGGGTCCTCATCCTCATCATGTACACCCTGTGGCGCTCCCTGAGCACCGAGGACACCTACAACCAGGCCCTGAGCCAGGCCGACCGCAACCGGGCCCTGGGCTTCAACGGCTCGGCCGCGGGGCTGGAGCAGACGCCCTGGCGCGAGCGCCTGACGCACACCCTCAACTCGGTCTCGCCCGACGAGGCCGGCAACGCCATGGAGCGGCGCATCGTGCCGGCCCTGGAGGCGGTGGCCACCGAGCTGCGCAAGGAGAACGTCTCCGCCGAGGTCTTCGTCGAGGGCCCCGAGGCGCAGGACCCCGACGACGAGCGCACCTTCCTGGGGCGCGCCAGCCTGGTGGTCTCCTCCCACCCGGCCACCGACAGCGGCGAGGAGCAGTCCAGCTCCATCGACTCCTTCCGCTACGTGGTGCGCATGGTGGTCACGCCGGTGCCCGCCTACGGTTTCGCCGTCCACGAGGCCGACGACCTCACAGTGCGCCTCGAGGTGCGCCCGCACAGTGGCGGCCAGGGCTACGACGTCGTCGACTGGAACTCCGACCAGGTGGCCCACGACGTCCTCGACCACTACGAGCGCTGGCTGGAGTACGTGGGCACCTCCGAGAAGACCGAGTCCCGGTACTCGCGCCGGCTCTGAGACGCGCTCTGCCGCGCCCCTCCCCGGTCTTCCACCGCCGGGGACGTTCCGCGCTGCCGGGGGTCAGTCCGCCTCGACCGTGTAGGAGGCGAGGCGCTCCTGGAAAGCGGGGTCGTAGTGGTTGACGACGCCCTGCCCCTCGTCGAGGGCGGCGATGGCCCGCATGTCGGCGTCGTCGAGCTGGAAGTCGGTGACGTCGAGGTTGGTGACCATGCGCTCGCGGTGGACCGTCTTGGGGATGACGATGATGTCGAGCTGGATGAGGTAGCGCAGGGCCACCTGGGCGGCAGTCTTGCCGTGCTTCTCGCCGACGGCGGTGAGCACCGGGTGGGTGAAGATGTTGTTGCGGCCCTGGGCGAGCGGCCCCCAGGACTCCAGGGCGGTGTCGTACTTGGCGTACCAGGCGCGGTTGTCGGCCTGCTGGTTGAAGACGTGGGTCTCCATCTGGTTGACGGCCGGCGGCACCTCGACGTGCTGCGCCAGGTCCACGAACCGGTCGGGGAAGAAGTTGGAGACGCCAATGGCGCGGACCTTGCCGGCGGCCAGGGCCTTTTCCATGGCGCGGTAGGTGCCGTAGTAGTCGCCGAAGGGCTGGTGGACGAGCAGCAGGTCGATGTAGTCGGCGCCCAGGCGGCGCAGGGAGCCGTCGATGGAGCGGGCGGCGCGCTCCTCCCCGGCGTTGGAGATCCACACTTTGGTGGTCAGGAAGAGGTCCTCGCGGGGCAGTCCGCTGGCGGCGACGGCCGCGCCTACGCCCTCCTCGTTGCGGTAGGCCTGGGCTGTGTCGACGTGGCGGTAGCCGACCTCGAAGGCCTCGAGCACGGCCCGCTCGGTCTCCTCCGGCGGGGTCAGGAAGACGCCGTAGCCGATCTGCGGGATGTCGACGCCGTTGTTGAGAGTGATGGTGGGGGCGGAGCCGTTGGCCATGAGTTCTCCCATGAGTTCTCCTTCGATGCGGTCGGTGACGGCAACCTAGCCCCGCAGGCGGGCGCGACGTCAGCCCCGTTCGCCCCCGGCCACGCGTCTGGGCCTGAACCTGGCCGCACAGAACCGTGGTCACCGGGAGCTAAAATGGCCCAGTGTCCAACACAACGGGGCCTCGGCGGGGACTCGGACACCGGCGACGCCCCCAGTCCGCCGGGGCGACGTGGCCACGCCGTGAGCGCGGACGAGGCCGGCGCGCGTTGTGAGGGTACGGCCTGGGCTGCGGGATTAGGCTGTCCCCATGCGCCTCCACGTTGCCGATCATCCCCTCATCGATCACAAGCTCTCCGTCCTGCGTGATGAAAGGACACCGTCGGCGGTCTTCCGCCAGCTGGTGGACGAGCTCGTCACCCTGCTCGCCTACGAGGCCACCCGTGAGGTGCGCACCGAGGAGGTGGAGATCCGCACCCCCGTGGCGCCGGCCCAGTGCCGCCGCCTGGCAGACCCGCGGCCGATCGTGGTGCCGATCCTGCGCGCGGGCCTGGGGATGCTCGAGGGCATGACCCGCCTGCTGCCCACGGCGGAGGTCGGCTTCCTGGGGATGAAGCGCGACGAGGACACCCTGGAGGTGGAGACCTACGCCAACCGCCTGCCCGACGACCTCTCGGGCCGCCAGTGCTTCGTCGTCGACCCCATGCTCGCCACCGGTCACACCCTCGTGGCCGCCATCGACTACCTGCTGGAGCGCGGGGCGCGCGACGTCACCGCGCTGTGCCTCATCGCCGCGCCCGAGGGGGTCAAGACGCTGGAGGATGCGGTCGGCGAGCGCGCGAACGTCACGGTGGTGACTGCCGGGGTCGACGAGCGCCTCAACGAGCACGCCTACATCGTGCCCGGTCTGGGCGACGCCGGGGACCGCCTCTACGGCATCGTCGACTAAAAAATACTGCGTCAATCGCGAAAATATGTCGCAGACGCCACCAACGAGGATCTCGGATTCACGAAGATCAGCCTCTACACAACAGACGTCAGTATTGCGACCACCCCGGGAGACAATCGGGTCGCAGAACTCCAAGGCGCCGACAGTCAAATATATTCCAGATAGATTCCAGACTATAGAGTCACTCACGTCAACCACGTGAATCCCTAGCCATTCACCCCACCCCCACCGGAACAACGATCCCGACCACAAACCCACGAACAAACCCCACCCAAATTGAGGAAAAGATACATTCGCGTATCTTTTCGAACATCAAGGCCAACAATGCTCCCCGACATACAGCGTTTCTTATCCTTTGCACCAACCGCACTCGTTTTTCTTGCGACACTATTTGAATTCTTCAACGAGACAGAAAAAGCTGAAGCGATTTTTTATTTATGGGAAAAACATCGGAAACACACTGACAACAAGACTTCTTCGAAACCACCCCTCGTCTCGAAGGTCACTCGCCGCTTACTCTGGATCAGAGTCGTAGCATTCTTCAAGTTCCTCTACAATTCATGCCGCAAAAGCTTGGAGTCTCATCGGAGAAAATCAGACATCGACCAAATAGAGGAAAGAATTAGCGAAAAACAGCTTCAGGAACAGATTGACATAAAGGAAATACAGTCTCACTTCGCTCGCGGAATCAAATGGATTCTTTTCACAATAGCGGCACAACTAAGTTTCGTGAACGACCTCCTAAGTCCCCCTAAAAATGATAGCTGCATGTGTCTTCCCCCGGAGTCGCCGACACCTCGCATCATTGCCTTCTTGCTATCAGTTTTCGGAGCTATCCTGATAATCGTCTTCAGTCAACGCAAAGTAAAACGGCTGGCTAAACAGTATAATGACACCCTTGAGTGGCCTACCGGTGACCCAAAACTCGATCCGGCTCCCGAAAAGACCAAAACTGACACACAATCACCCTCAGCATCAGGCGATCTACTAAATGAAGCCATCACGCAGCACCTAAAAGACGAGTGACTTCATGACATACCCTCTTAAAATCCGTTAGGCTCGGGAGACATGACGACGGGGCATCCACCTTCTTCCGGCGACTACGACGCGACAACGGCCCTCAGCAGGTTCGCCTCGCCGCGGGACCTCGAGCGGATCGCCGAGATTCGTCCCGACCTGCACTCGATCCTGGCGACCAATCCGTCGATCCCACCTCGGGTCCGCGAGATACTGGAGCAGTCCGACGACGCCGTCGTGCGGGAGGTGCTGGCGCGCCAGGCTGGTCGTGGCGCTCAGCCGGCGCCACCGACGCAGTCTCCTGTCCCGGGCGACATCGGTCCGATGGCTCCGACGATGGCGGTGGGGACAGCCGCTGGGACAGCATGGGCGCCACCCCAGCAGGCAGCGTCCACCAGTTCCGGGTACGCGCAGGTTGCTCAGGCGGCGCCGGCCTCTGCGGCGTCGCAGGCCGTCGCGCCACAGCCGGATGCCCAAGGGTATTCGACGCCCTCGATGCAGGCAGCGGCTCAGCCCCTGGACCAGCAGACCGCGATGCCGCCCGGGGTGCCGAGCCGGGTGCCGTCGGAATACGTACTGGGCCACGGCCAGGCTTATGACTCAGGGCAGGCATACGGTCCGGGGCAGCCGGTCGCACCGGCCTATGGGACACCAATGTATGCGCCGGTGCAAGCCCCGAAAAAGCGCCGCCTGCTCAAAGTGGTCGCCGTCGTTCTGCCGATCATTCTCGTTCTGGGCGCTGGAGGGGCGGCCGCCTGGTACTTCCTGGGGCGCAGCGAGGCCTACTTGGGTTCAACGTACGTGACTCCGTCGGGCGCCTGGGCGAACGGTGCGAACAAGGCCTGGAGCTTCGACGTCGACCCTCATGAGGATCCTTACGTATTCGGTGATTACCTGGTGATCGTCGACAAGGGGTCCGACACCCTGACCGCTTACAGCCCACTGGGCGACAACATGAAGGAAGTATGGAAAACCACTGTTGATGACGGAGACTTCAGTTCATCGTATGGCACGTCCTCCGTTCTCCTGAAATGGGGGGACAAGACGCTGGTTCACAAGTCCACCCTCATTGACCTGAAAACCGGGGAGACCTCGAAGGCACCCTGGGGAGAAAGCAATCCCACATTAATTGCCGGCGACACCGCCATTTCCTGCAAAGAAAGCGACAGGTGCACCGCCTGGGGGGCAAACAAGAAACAGAAGTGGTCGCGCAAGATTTCCGGAGCAGGAAGTCGCTTCGAATCACTGGACATGTTCAATGCGACTTTCCTAGTCAAGGACAAGCAGCGTTACCTTGCGCTGTTCAATGCCGTCATCAACATCGATAACGGCGAGACCTTATTCCTTGGAGGGGGATCGAAGATTGATTCGAACCTTGTCACCTGGTACTTCCAGGACGGCTGGGGGACCTTGGATCTGGAGGGTGACTCTGAGTCCGATTCGAGTTCATCAGCCGACAGGGAGTACAAAGTAACAGTTTATGATTTCAAGGGGGAGAAACAGGGCGGCTACCGAGAGACCCTGCCCGCACACGAGAATGTTGTCGAGGAAGACAAGAAACTCCCCACGGCCGAGGAGCATCGCGCCTACTTCAAGGACCAGGACTTCAGTGACGCCAGCCTGACCGCAAAATCCAACAGCGACGGCTGCATCACTCGGATTAAGCCCAAGCAAGGCAGTTCCATCAACGTTCCCAAGGCGGACACGAACAGCATCTTCTCCGGATGCCCGTCTTCGGCTAAGAGCTCTGAGGATGGCCGCATCGTCAAGTTGATGGTCATGAATCGCGGGGACGCCAATACGATAACTGCGCTTATCAACGTCAAGACCGGGAAGGAGATTAAGTTCAGCGGAATCGACTTGGAGAATGAGGATACGCTCATCATCGCTAAGCCCGACCTCATCATCGGTTACAACAAGTTTGACGGCAAGGTCATCGGTTTCAAGCCAGCCTCCTAGGGCGGTGCCGCAGCAGCATTGATACGGCGCTTTCAGTGACGTTCCGTATGGCCGGGCGCGGTCTACTCCAGCCTGGGACGCCTCGCGCGCAGAGTGACTAGCTTCCCGTCCCTGACGGCATCGAACGCCCTCACTCTCGCAGCTCCACGCCGGCCCTGGTCAGGAGGCTGTGTACCCGCGTGGTGGAGTAGCCCGATTGAGTCGAGATCTGCTGAACTGACGCCCCCTTCGCGTACTCATCAGCCAGGATCCGGGCGACGCAATCTGAGAGCCAGTCGCTCATCTGCTCATTGGGTTCCAGGTGCGGCAGGGGGTCGATATTGCCGCCAGCGTATCCCCGCTGAGCCTTCCCCTGCGGCGTGATCTCTTCATCCGACTCATTGCCCCACACGGACCAGCCCGGTCGCGCGTACCGGGCGAACATCTCCAGGTACGGACCCGGCGAGCAGGACTCGATGAGGTCATACTGCTCGTCGGGCTTGCGGCTGTGCTCACGCTTGCGCGTCTCGATCATATTGACCGTTGAGCGCCCCGGCGCCAGCGTTCTCATGGATCCTTTAACACCGAACAGGATCGGCTCGGTGACATTGCGGAAGTAGAAGCCGACGCCGCGGCCGTCTGGCCCGCCGTCTTTGCGCCGCTTGGCCCAGATGATATTCGAGACGTAGCGGAACCCCCACGCCTGCATGACCTCCAGGCCCTCCGGAAGCAAGGCGTTGGGAACCCACAGGTACAGGTGGGCATTCGCTGCGGTCACGTCACCGACCGGGAGCTCCTTGATCTCCTCGAGGGACATCGTCCCGTACCTGCCCAGACGACGGTGCTCGGGAGCGACCTTGCCGGTTCGATTGGTGAAACGCCACGGAGGGTCGGCCAGAACGGTCTGAAATCCTCCTTTCACTGTAGGAAGTGGAGCGATTTCCGCGGAGGATCCCAGAGCCTTGGACACTCCTTAGATGTACCAGAAATAGATCTGGTTTGTCACCCATGGGTCTTTTATGCGGATGGGGACCGCTCGCGTCCCACATCTTCCAGCCGGACTCCCGACAGTTCCATGCTGGGGACCGGCGGGACTGGCGCGGATCGCGCGCTTCCACGGCGACCACGGACGACTGTGCCTCCGACGCCGGCGGGGACATTCCGCGTGGCCGGGTGCGGTCCGCTCCGGCCGGGGACAGCCCACGCGTACGGGGACAGGATTCCCGTCCCCGACGGCGTCGAATGCCCCCGCCCGCACAAAGATGTCCCCGGCCGCGCAGGATGTTCCCGCCCGCGAGGACACAGCACATCTCAACCGCCGCTCTTGTACCAGGCGACGGCGATCTGGACGCGGTCGCGCAGGTGGAGCTTGGCCAGGATGCGGCTGACGTTGCGGCGCACGGAGGCGGGCTGCAGCACGAGCCGCTCGGCAATCTCCTCGTTCGACATCCCCTCCGCAATGAGCCGAGCCACGTCGAGCTCCCTGGGCGTGAGCACCCCAAACCTCTCCCGCAGCCCCTCGCGCTGCGCCCCGGGCAGCACCCGCGGAACCCCACGCGCAATGAGCTCCTTGGTGACGCGCGGCGTGAGCACAGCATCACCCTGCGCCACCGCCCGCACCGCCTGAGCCAGTTGCGCCGCGCGCACATCCTTGAGCAGGAACCCCGATGCCCCTACCTCCAGCGCCCCGAAGGCGTAGTCATCCTCGTCGTAGGTGGTCAGCACCAGGACCTTCACCGTCGGGAACCGCCGCGCCATCACTCGGGTCGCGCTGATCCCATCCATCCCTGGCATGCGCACATCCATGAGCACGACGTCGGGCAGCCCCGTTGACCGGTTCAGCCGCTCCAGGACCTCCAGCGCCTCCTGCCCGTCACCGGCCTCCGCCACCACGCGCAGGTCCGGCGCCTTGCGGATCATGAGCGCCAGCCCCAGGCGCGCGTAGCGCTGGTCGTCCACGATCATGACCGACGTCGGCCTCAGTTCCTTCGACTCTGCGCCCACGCCTCAGCCCTCACCGCGAGTTCTCGGCACGGTCGCCGTCACCAGCCAGACGCCGTCGGACTCGGGCCCCCAGTCCAGCGAGCCTCCCGCCGCCTCGACCCGGTCCCGCAACCGCAGCAGGCCGGTCCCCTCCGCAGCCCCACCACAGTAACCGTTGTCTTCCCCGCCACGGTCACCCGAGGCGCCGTCGTTGTGAACCGTCACCGTCACCGCCGACTCGCCGTGGTCCCAGGACACCTGCACCTGCGACAGCGCGGGCGCGTGCCGCACCGCGTTGGTGAGCGCCTCCCGGGTGAGCGCGAAGCACAGGTCGGCCTGCCCGGCGTCGTCGGCCCGCTGCCCGGTCTCAGTGAAGACGACCGTGACGCCCAGCGACCTCACCCTGCCGACGACGCCCCTGATCTCATCCCAGGGCCGGTGCCCGGCACCGTCCCAGCCCTGCGACTCCGCAGGCTCATCCTCGCCGTCGGCCAGGGCCCTCACCGCCCGGCGCGTCTGCTCCAGACACTCCCGGGCCACCTCGTTGATGCCGCCGAGCGCCTCATCGATCTCCGGGTCGGCGCTGCCGGCCAGCCCCTCGGACAGGGCGATGATCGTGGTCAGGCCGTGCCCCACGGAGTCGTGGAGCTCGGCGGCAATATCGGCCCGGTTCACCGCGCGGTCGCGCTCGGCCCGAAGCGCCCGGAAGCGTTCCCGCTCGGCTTTAGCCCCGGCTTGCGCCGCTCGCCAGTTCGCGACGCTGCGCGCCATCATTGCCGCGATGACCGTCAGTAGGACGGCGACCACCTGGCTGAGCCACTCCTCCATCAGGACCCCGGGCGGGGCCACCAGGACCGCACTGGCCGTCGCCATGAGGCAGGCCGCACCGATCACCGCGAGGTGCTGCCACAGCGGGAGCCGGCTCACCGCGCTCCCCAGCGCCACCAGCACCGGGAAGAGAAAGAAGTTGTTGAGCCCCAGCGCCGAGGCCGCCACGTACACGGCACACTCGGCCAGAAAGACCGCCAGCGGGTACCTGCGTCGCGCAGCGAGGAGCGCCGTGGACCCCATGGCCGCCAGAATGAGAATCGCGAAGCCGATTCTGGTTGGGGCGATCCCTGCAACCAGGCCGCCGTCGCCGACGCGGCCGGTCAGCACCGCGCTGCCGATCATGCCGCCCTGGTAGGTGGCGCACAGGATGAGGAGCAGCGTGGACAGAATGCCGGACCCGGCCTGCGCGGGCGCCGGCTGGCGCACCCACTCGCCCAGCGTCCGCCAATCGACCCGCACCCTCATGGCCGACGGCGAACCACGCTCTGCACCGGACACCAACGTCCCTCCTCCCCGTTGCGTCCGTACCCTACGCCCCGAGATCTGAACCCGGACCACAGCCGGCGGGCCGCCAAGCACAGTCGCTGCGAGAACCGAATGACGCAAAACAACTTCCGACGCCTCAGAGTGTCAGCTCCTGACGGCAGGCGGCGACGAAGTCGTTCAGTTTCTCTTTCTCAAGGCGGGTGAGCAGGTCATCGGCAGTCCAGCGGGGCCCTTTACGGCCGGTCCGGGATGCCACTGTTGCGAACACGTTCTGAACCGCCTCGGGATACAGTCCCAGCACATCGAGAAGAAACTCGTCTGGAGATTGGGCAAACAACTCACCAGGAAGAGCGGCGTCGTCAAAGTCCTTGAGATTGAACGTCACGATGACGTCCGCGCGTCCCTTGAGAGCCGCTGCGACGACGTGCCGGTCTCCCGGATCCGGGAGACCGGGGACCGAAGGGAGAAGAGTCTCCCAGTCCTGCACCTGTGCATCTGGCAGCGCCAGGTTCATCTGCCGCCGAAGTCGTTTGACGTAGCCACGGGACTCCCCTTCGTCCTTGCCACGCAGTGCGTGCAGCCGAAGTACCGTTCTCTCAACCTCCTCCTCAATCTTCTCGCTCCACAAAGGCCTGTAGACCTTTCGGACGGCAATCTCAAGAAGAACGTATCGCAGCGCGCTGGGGACCAGCACACAGGCATCGAGTACCGCGGAGAACGCCATCGGTCAGTCCTGGGAGCGGAGGTCCTTGAGGACTTGGCGCGCCTCGGCAGGGTCGTCATCGTAGGCGCCCATCGCCTGAGCGTCAGCCACCATGTCTGACAGGGCCTCATTCGCCGCCCGACGCTGACGCTCACGGAACTCCAGCACGTCAGTGAGGAACAAGCGACGATGCCGTCTGACCTTCTCAAACGGGATTTCGCCGGCCTCCAGCATCCTGACCAGCGTCGGCCGCGAGATGCCCAGCATGTCAGCCGCCTCCTGGGTCGTCAGACGCTGATCCTGCGGCGCTACCGTCACTGCGAGCCCCCGCCGCATCGCGTCCACAACCTGCAGAAGGGCCTCAGCCACGGCAGGAGGGAGCTCAATCGTCTCACCATTGACGGTCAGCCGGGGCGTCACACCGGAGGATGCCTCAAGTTCCGTCACCAGCTCGGTGAAGCGCCCGGCGACATCCTCCTCAGGGAGGTAGGTCTTGCTCTCGCTCGTCATGGTCATGGCGCACTCCCACACTGCTGTTCGTTCACTGTTTTCGAGTTGATCGTTTTGAGCGATTTGAGTGTAGGGCTCGGTGGGCGCTGACACAAGGCGGGGCGCTATCACTTCTGCCAGCCTCCTCGAGCCCCAGGCAGCCAGCGGCCTCGGCTCGATCTGCTCCGGCTCGTCTCACTCGGCCGCCAGGACGGTGCCGATCGGGGTCCGGGTGGCGCCCCGGATCGGAGCGAGTAGCACCGCGACCAGGGCCAGGAAGGACAGGAGGGCCACCAGCAGCACTGGCCCGACGCCGGGGCGCACTACCAGCGGCATCCCCGCCCTGGCGTAGAAAAGGGACTCGCCGGCCGTTGTCACCACCAGTGGCACGAGCGAGATCAGCAGGGCCGTCCCCACGTACAGCGCCGCCTCGACGACCACCTGCCGGCACACGCCGCGCACCGTGCTCCCGGCGCAGCGCAGCACCGCGAACTCACGCTGCCGGGACCGGGAGGACATGCCGACGACGGCCACGGCCCCCAGCAGCGCCATCGCCCCGAGGATCGCCGCCAGCACCAGCGAGTCCACCTGGTTGATCGCCACGTTCAGGCGCGCCGCCTCCACCACCGCCTGCACCGTGGCGAGACTGGTCGTGAGTGCCGCGGTGAAGGAGATCGCCAGGGCCAGCAGGCCGATGGCACTTGCCGACGACTCGCTGCGCCACAGCGCCGAACGCCGCGCGATGAGCCACGGTCCACCCAGCCGCGCCAGCGGCGCCGACCACAGCCGCAGCAGCCGCGGGATGAGCGCGGGCGCCAGCAGCACCACGAGGACCGCGAGCAGGAGCGACGCCAGGATCGCCTGGCCCCCACCGGTCGGCCATCCGTCGATCTTCCTTCCGGGTGGGGCCAGAAAAGCGACGAACATCTGCCCCGCACACGCAAGCGCCCACACTCCGGCCAGGATCCATCGCCCCACCCCCATGCGGCGTCGGCCTTCCGATGCGGTGTCCCGCACTGCCTCCACGGCTGGCGTTCTCACGGCGGCGTGTGCCGGGCCCACGGCCCCCAGGACCGCGACGGTGACCACGACGAGCACGGTAAGCAGGAGCGTCGTCGGTGTCTGGGCGACCTCGATCCGCCCCATGCGCGCGGCCGCCAGGCGGGTGAGCACCGAGGCGAAGGGCTGGGCCGCCACCATCCCCAGCAAGATCCCGGGCACACAGGCCACCAGGCCCAGCACCGCCACGGTGGCGAGGACGGCGGCGAGCACCTGGCGGGGCAGGGCGCCAGCCAGCCGCCACAGGGCCCAGCTCGTGCGCAGTGCCTGCACGCAGGACTGCCCGACGACAGCCACCACCGGAACCGTCACCATCGCCGTGTAGAAGGCCACCGAGACGCCCGGAACCGTGAGCTCGGCCGGGTCCACTCCCGCCGCCCGCGCCGCGGCGACGACGTCGGAACGAGTGACGGTCATGCGGTGCACCAGGCAGACGTTGATGAGCCCCGCGGCGAGGGCCAGTACCGCCACCGTCCCCGACCAGGCCCGCCACTGTGTAGCCAGGGCGCGCAGTGTGTAGCGGGTCATGCCGCAGCTCCCGTCTGGTTGACGGCGGCCAGCAGCTCGTCGGGGGTGGCGCCGCAGCGGCGGTCGACGATACGGCCGTCGCGCATGATGAGCACGCTCTCGGCCAGGGCCGCGGCCCCCAGGTCGTGCGTCACGAGAACGACGGCGGCCCCGTCGTCGGCCAGGCGCCGCAGCTCGGCCAGGACGAAGGCGGCCGAGCGGGTGTCCAGGGCCCCGGTGGGCTCGTCGGCGAAGACGACCGGTGGACGGCGGTAGAGGACCCGCCCCAGGGCGACGCGCTGCTGCTCGCCGCCTGAGAGCGTGGTCGCGACCGCGTTGGCGCGCGGCTCCAGTCCCAGCCCGACCAGGACCTCCCGCACCCGTGCCGAGTCGGGGCGCCGACCGGCCAGGGTGTCGGAGATCGTGATGTTCTCCCGCACCGTCAGGTAGGGCACGAGGTTGTAGGCCTGAAAGACGAAGCCCACTCGATCGCGGTAGAGCTCGGCCACCCGCGCCGCCGGGAGCCCGCCGAGGTCGCGCCCCATGAGCGAGACGCGTCCCGACGTCGCCGGCTCCAGCCCAGCCAGGCACAGCAGCGCCGTCGACTTGCCCGAGCCGCTGGGACCGACCAGCGCCGTCATCCGCCCCGGCATCATGGCGCAGGAGATGCCGTGCAGGATCTCGATCGGCTCCCCGCCGGGGGTCGGGAAGGACTTGCGCAGATCGCACGCCTCCACAGCCGGCGGAGCGACCGAGTGCCCGGCACCGGCGGCACCCCCATCCCCGGTCGCGCCGCCCGGGTGCCCGAGGCCCCCGGTTGTTCGTCCCCGCACTGGTTGAGCCGACCGGTCCGACTGTGTCCGTTCACGTCGAGCTGCCATGGCCCTGCGCCGTCCTCTCCCCTGTGAATCCGCCGGTATCGCGGGACGTCATCGGACGCCCGCGGTTCAACCTAGGCGGCCGCCTCGGCTCCCGGGCCCGCAGACCGCGAACTGTCCACAGATGATGACAACCGGCCCCACGGGCAGCGCGGCGGGGGACATTCCGCGCGGCCGGGTGCGGTCCGCTCCAACCGGGGACAGCCCGCGCATACGGGGACAGGAATCCGGTCCCCGACGGCGTCGAATGCCCCCGCCCACACGGAAATGTCCCCGGACGCGCGGAGTGCACCCGCCCGA
>ERZ773007.852-NODE-852-length-14887-cov-5.642260_pt1 | contig 14887 bp, 8 predicted proteins | sample MGYA00580665_ERZ773007 | MGnify/ENA primary metagenome ERZ773007 (study PRJEB29015, sample SAMEA2738122) | human oral metagenome | biome: human oral; feature: human-associated habitat; material: saliva | place: China | collected 2167 ... | reverse complement strand
TTGCTCCAAACTTTCGTATCCTTCAGAATGAAAGTGAACAACTTCTCTTAAAAAATGAGGTTTTTCGACAAGTTTTTGAACATCACTACCAAGGCAAGGATAAAGATAATTATAGTCGATTGGTCAAGAACTTTGCAGGTAGAAGCAAGGATGCGCGTGGACTGCGTAAACAGGTCTATATGATTTATGACTTTTTGCAATCTACTAGCAATCCTCAGGCTTGGCTAGAGGAATCTTTCCTAAAAGGTTTTGAAAAGGCTGATTTTACAGTTGCTAAAGAAAAACTTGTAGACGATATAAGGGAGAAACTCTGGGATTTAGAAAGCTTTTTCCGTTACCATTTGGATAATGATGCCAAGGAATTTGGTAAAGCAGCTTATTTAGAATCTGTCCAACAAGTTCTTGATGAAATTGGAGCTTTAACCAACGAATCAACTTTTAATCAATACCAAGAAGTTCTTGAGCGAGTTGTGAGTATTTCTAAGGATAAGGGTGGCCGTGCTCTCACAAATGCTAGTCGCAAGGCTGAACTCCTAGAACTGAAAGAAGCGTACAACCAAGAGAGAAAAGATAAGTTTGAAAAGTTGAACGCATTAAATGACCAAATTACTTTATTGAAATTCCAGGAAAAATATCATCAAGAGTCTTGGGACTTAGCAAAGACTTTTCAAGTTTTTATGAGTGATTTTGTTGATGCCTATCGAAAGCGAAAACGCGAAGAAAATGCCTTCGAATTTGCGGATATTAGCCACTATACCATTGAGATATTGGAAAACTTTCCTAAAGTTCGACAAGAATATCAGGAACGCTTCCACGAAGTTATGGTCGATGAATATCAGGATACCAACCACATCCAGGAAAGAATGCTAGAACTCCTCTCAAACGGTCATAATCGTTTTATGGTGGGTGACATTAAGCAGTCTATTTATCGTTTTAGACAGGCAGATCCCCAAATCTTCAATGAAAAATTCCATAGTTTTGCTCAAGATAGTGAAGAAGGTCAGTTAATACTGCTCAAGGAAAATTTCCGTAGTAGTTCAGAAGTACTAAATGCTACCAACGACGTCTTTAAGCATCTCATGGATGAGGAAGTTGGAGAGATTTCTTATGACGGCATGCATCAACTTGTTTTCGGAAATACTGATTTACACCCAGATCCAGAAAACAAGGCAGAAGTCCTCTTGTATGATAAGGATGTTGATGGTGATTCTAAGGAAGAGGAAGAGTTTTCGACCAACAAACTGACTGGTGAAATGCGAATGGTCATTAAGGAGATATTGCATCTTCATAATGATAAAGGGGTTCCTTTCAATGACATTGCTCTCTTGACTGCCAGCAGAAGTCGGAATGACCTGGTTCTACTTGCTTTGTCGGAATATGGGATACCAGTTAAAACTGATGGCGCTCTAAACAATTATTTGCAATCTTTAGAAGTGCAGGTTATGTTGGATACTCTTCGTGTTATCCATAATCCTCTGCAAGACTTCGCTTTAGTAGCTTTAATGAAGTCTCCGATGTTTAGCTTTGATGAGGATGAATTGGCTCGTCTAGCTCTTCAAAATTCTGAGGATAAGGTTCAAGAGAACTTTTATGAAAAACTAGTCAATGCTCAAGCACAAACTAGCCTCCATAAGGATTTAATCAAGTCTGAATTACTTAAAAAGTTAGACTTGTTCATGGAAACTGTTAATTCTTGGCGTTTGTTCTCAAAAACTCATTCGCTTTATGACCTTATTTGGAAAATCTATAGCGACCGCTTTTACTATGACTATGTCGGTGCCTTGCCAAATGGACAGGCCAGACAGGCAAATCTCTATGCCCTTGCTTTAAGAGCAGATCAGTTTGAAAAGAGTAATTTCAAGGGATTATCTCGCTTTATTCGAATGATAGATCAGGTCTTGGAAGCCCAGCATGATCTTGCCAATGTTGCTGTAGCACCACCTAAGGATGCTGTAGAACTTATGAGTATTCATAAGAGTAAGGGGCTTGAGTTCCCTTATGTCTTTATTCTCAATATTGATCAGCAATTTAACAAGCAAGATTCCATGTCTGAGGTCATCCTAAGTCGAAGAAATGGCCTTGGTCTCAAGTATGTTGCTAGAGTTGCTACAGATGCCAAAGAGGAATACGTTCCATCTACGATTAAGTTATCTATTCCAAGCTTGACTTATACTCAAAATGAAGAAGAGCTCCAATTAGCAAGTTATTCTGAACTCATGCGTTTACTTTATGTAGCCATGACGCGAGCTGAGAAAAAATTATATTTAGTTGGAAAAGGATCTCGTGAAAAATTAGAAGCAAGAGAATATCCGACAAATGGAAAAGGTCTTTTGACTCGAGAAACTAGACTAGATGCTAGTAATTTCCAAGATTGGATTTGGGCAATTTATCAAGCATTTTCTAAAGAGGATTTACACTTTAGTGTGCGCTTTGAAGGTGAAGAAGACCTAACCAAAGAAGCTATCGGAGAATTGGAACATAAAAGTCAACTTCAAGACCTATCCCAAGCAGACAACCGTCAGTCAGAAGCCATCAAAGATGCGTTGGAAATGCTAAAAGAAGTGGAAGTGTATAACGAAATCCACCGTTCAGCAATCAATCTTCCAAGTGTTCAGACACCGAGTCAGATTAAAAAGTTTTATGAACCGGTTATGGATATGGAAGGAGTCGTAGTAGCTGGTCAAAGTAAACCAAAAGAGACTACTGTTCCATTTGAGCTTCCAGATTTTTCAAAAACTGAAAAAGTTACAGGGACTGAGATTGGAAGTGCAACTCACGAACTCATGCAACGAATTAATCTCGATAAGAAACCTACTTTAGAGATTTTGACAGAGGCTTTAGAGCAAGTGCAAGCAAGCCCTGCTGTTAAAGATAAAGTTAATCTTAATAAAATCTTGTCTTTCTTTGATACAGCTCTTGGTCAAGAGATTGTTGAAAATCAGGACAAGCTTTATCGCGAACAACCCTTCTCTATGTTAAAAAGAGATGCTAAGAGTCAGGAAGACTTTGTTGTCCGTGGTATTTTAGATGGTTATCTCCTTTACGATGATAAGATTGTTCTCTTTGACTACAAGACAGACCGATACGATTACGCAAGTCAACTGATTGAACGTTATAGAGGTCAATTAGAATTATATGCTGAGGCTCTATCTCGTTCTTATCAGATAGACAAAGTTGAAAAATATCTGATTTTGCTTGGCAAAGATATGGTTGAAGTAGTCAAGGTTAACTAACCTATTAAAACTATTGCCTTTTGGGCAGTAGTTTTTATTTATTTTCAGTTATGGTATACTAGTTTCAGAAAAGGATGTAAAAGAATTTATGCCAAAAGAAATCGATATTGAATATTATCATCAATTAGCGCTACAAAAACAAAAGGAACACAGAAAATTTCTAGGAAACCTAAAGAAAAAAGCTCCTAAAAATTTGGATAAGATCGCACTTGAGATTCACCAAGAGGTTTTTGAAGAGATTGATTGTACAGCTTGTGCTAACTGTTGTAAAACTCTTGGTCCCGACTTTAAAGAAGCTGATATCACACGCATTGCTAAGTATTTTAAGATGAAACTTCCTGCCTTCGAAGCCGAATTCTTACAAGTTGATGAAGATGGAGATAAGGTTTTTAAATCTATGCCTTGTCCATTTCTAGGTGGCGATAATCTATGTTCTATCTATGATGTTCGTCCCAAGGCCTGTAGAGAATTTCCACATACCGACCGAAAAAAAATCTACCAAATAAACAATCTTACAATCAAAAATACTCTAACCTGTCCAGCAGCCTATCTTTTTGTCGAGAAGTTAAGAGAAAAAATAGAATAAAATAAAAAACCTCCACTAGATAGAATTTGGTGGGATTTTTCTTGGATATAGATTATAGATAAAATGTTCTTTAAAGAAGGATTTTATATAATTTGTTGCAATCTTAATCTTTTTTATTTATAATAAAGGATAAGTTTTTTAGACTATGAGTCTAATTTTATTAACTGATATTATATTCTAAGTAGGAGTCCTTAATCATGAATAAATTATTAAAATTCGGTATAGCATCTCTTTCAGTCTTCGTATTAAATGCTTATATCCAAACTAATGCTAAAGCAGATGAACAAGTTGCTACTACTAATATTGCCATTCTTGAATCACCAAGTGCAAATTTTTCTACTTCGGCAACTGATGAAAACACTACAAGTACTGAAATTTTAAAGAATGACAATATCATTTCTAATGGTGGTCAGGTTAACGTAGAGGGGCAAAATGCTACTGTAAGTACAGATGGGAAAAACGTCACTTATAGCTATACAGTTGCTTATCAGAGGATAAGTTCTAGCACTCATGGACAAACAGTAAATGATCTTTTGATTCGAATTCCTAAGATTAAGGATGCTACGGTAAAATTTACTCTTATTGGTACACGAGACGCAAAGGGCAAACCTATCAATGTCAATGCTCCAATGAAAGAGGTTGGCTTTGATGATACAGAAAATTATGATCGAGAAACCTTTAATACACCGACTTCTGAAGAACTGGAATCTGGGAAAACACCTTATGTAGTCAATACTAGCAACTACGAATATGGATATATGACAGATGGCAAAGTTGAATCTTATGGTTTGTTTACCAATTTTGATAAGAGTCAAGCTTACAAAGTAGAAGTTACAGTTCCAATTGATGAAGCAAAGAAAATAAAATACTTACCAATTGATGCCAGAATGATTTGGAAATCTAGTCAAGAAGGTGGTGTTAATAGCTATGAAACAGGCTCTCAAAACTTAGAAGAATATTCTAACCATTATTTTGCTGCCGACTTGAATAGTGACGATATTGGTGGTATGGGAGACCCTTCATCCATTGATGAAAGTTATGTAAGGAATGGTCATCTTATCAAGTCAGTGTCCAATCCCAATACCTATATCACCCCAAATAATGGTGATTGGACAAGAATTCCTGAAGATACCAATATAGATAAATCAACTTTTTTCAATTATGTTGATAAATTTACGCTAAGGGCAAACACGAATGTAGTTTATTATGTATCTGAAAAAGAAGATATGGCTGACCAAGATGTATCGGCTTTATATACAGGTAATGTAGTTGTAGATTATCTTATCAAAGGTACTAACCAAAAATTAAAAGAAACATACAACAAGATTTCTGAACTTCCTATTTATGATTCAACTGGAGAGTTAGTTACATACAAAGTCGGGGATAATAACATTGAACGACCTGACAAAATAATGGTTGATGGAATCACATATCGTCTTGTTGGACTCTCGACTTCTTCTGATTCGGAAACTGGAACGTTGAAAAATGGAACAGTTCATATTGCTTATGAATATGAAAAGGAAATCATAACAACGACAGTAGAGCCGACAACTACAACGACAGTAGAACCAACAACTGCAACGACAGTAGAACCAACAACTGTAACGACAGTAGAACCAACAATTACAACAGTAGAGCCAACAACTACAACTACGGTAGATCCGATTCCTGGTTCTAGTTCTGAATCTGGACAGATACAGTCTTTTAGTTCCGAAAAAGCAACAGAAGCAGAGTCAAAATCTGTAGCAGAACAAGCACAGTTACCAAATACAGGTGAGGCAAATTCTAAATTATTCTTTACTATCGCATCTATTCTAATGGGATTCTTTGGAATTTCACTATTAAAAAAGACACACGATAATAAGTGAGTCTCAATCAAAGATTTAACATGAGTCAACCCTTTGGGGCTGACTTTTTTAACGGTGTAAAAACCGCCTACAACCTTGATGGTGGTGGATCATCTACGCTTTACTTCAACGGTCAGGTTATTAACAAGCCAACGACTGGAGGAAACACAATTTCAGAAAGGGCGGTGAGTGATATTGTCTACATCGGTTATTAATCCTAACAAAAAACGCTTTAAAAAAATACTTATCTCTTATACTCTCATTACTATTTTCTTCTTTGTATTCTCTAGAATTTATGAAGCATTTAGTTTTGGAGAGACATCAGGTCATATGCATTACTTGTTCGCTGTACCTCTGGTAGGTGGGATAATACTAGTAATTTTGCTCAAAGTCCTTCCGTATTTGTCCAGAATTAGCCTTAATTTATGGAATTCGGCAATAGCTATTGTTACAACAGGCTCACTATTCCGAGGTATTGTCAATTTATCTGGTCGTTCAACCACACTCGATGCACCATATTGGTATGTAGGTATTAGTTTTGCAATCATAGCTATTCTATCTATATTTATAAATCCGCTTCTAACTAATAAACGTACCAAAGTAATAGAAGGTTAATTATTAGAAAAAATGTAGTCGTTCAGTTACTGTTCGACTGCTTTTTATTGACTTTTATTTCTAAAATGTTTTAACAATATTACAACTTTCTTTCTTCTTAATTATTCTACTTTTATCTTTAATAGAATATTGTATAATATAATAGATAATTGCTGTGTTTTAAACATTATGTATCAAAAACGAATACATCATTTATATAATGATAAGGAGAATACAATGAAAAGGATTTTACTGGCAAGTACAGTTGCTCTCTCGATTGCAGGCTTTGCAAAATCTACTGTTTATGCCGAGGATTCACAAACTAGAAATAAAGCTCAAACTTCAGAACAGGCTGTAGCTAATGGAGTTGAAAAAGAAGATCAAAAACAATCAAACAGTCGTGATAAATCGACTAAACAAAGTTCTAACGAAAGTCTGAACAAGGCAGAAAAAGAATCTTCGCAAATTACGCCGAAGAAAGAAACACCTGAAAATAAGGAAAAAACAACAACTGAAACAAAAGTTGAGGAAGTTAATAAAGATGGCTGGCAAAAAGAAAATGGCCAATGGCGTTATTATGAGAATAAAAAGGCTGTCACAAATTGGAAAAAAATAGCAGGTCGCTGGTACTATTTTAACCAGGATGGCGTGATGCTTAGTGATACTGTTTATGATGACTACCTCTTAAGTAAAAGTGGTGCTATGGTTGAGGATTCTTGGGTTAAAATAGATGACAAGTGGTACTTTGCTACAAACTCAGGAAAAATCATCCGCAACAAATGGGAAAAAATTGAAGGTGTCTGGTATTACTTTAATAAAGATGGTGTCATGCTTAGTCGCACCGTCTACAATGACTATCTCTTCCAAGGTAGTGGTGCTATGGCAGAAAACGCTTGGGTAAAAATATCTGACAAGTGGTACTATGCTACAGCTTCAGGCAAGATTTCTCGCGACAAATGGGAAAAGATTGAAGGTGTCTGGTATTACTTTGATAAAAACGGTATTATGTTCAGTAATACTATAGTTGATGGTTACCTTATCAAAGGTAACGGTGCCATGGCAGAAAATGCTTGGATAAAAATATCTGACAAGTGGTACTATGCTACAGCTTCAGGCAAGATTTCTCGCAACAAATGGGAAAAGATTGAGGGCGTCTGGTATTACTTTGATAAAGATGGTGTCATGCTTAGTCGCACCATCTATAATGACTATCTCTTCCAAGGTAGTGGTGCTATGGCAGAAAATGCTTGGGTGAAAATATCCGACAAGTGGTACTATGCTACAGCTTCAGGAAAGATTTCTCGCGACAAATGGGAGAAAATCAAAGGGACATGGTACTACTTCAATAGCGATGGTGTGATGGCAAGTAGCCAGTGGAAAAGTGACTACTATCTGAAAGATAGTGGCGCTATGGCGGAAAAAGAGTGGATTTTTGATAAATCCTACAATAGCTGGTTCTACTTGAAGTCAGGTGGAGCCTACGCTTCCCGTGAATGGATTGGTTCATACTACCTTAAATCAGGTGGCTATATGGCCAAAAATGAATGGATTTTTGACAAAGATTACGATGCTTGGTACTATCTAAAAGATGATGGTCGATATGTAACAGGTACTTTCACGATCAAAGGTAAAGAGTATTCCTTCCAGAATAATGGGAAATGGATCTCAGAGGCAAAATATTACAAAGTGAAGCCAATTACTGCTTATGTCTATAGCGCTTCTGGTGAACGATTGAGTTATGTATCGCAAGGAACCATAGTTTCACTTGGGGATGCTCAATCTAAAAAAGATAGTCAAATACCAGTCAATATTTCTGGTTTATCCGGCTTCATGAATAAAAGTGATTTAGTAGCTATTGATAAAGAAAGTGAGTTTGTCCCTCACTATACAAGCGATGGCAAGTATTTTTACCATGAGTTGTCACCTTATGTGAGTCTCCGTGTTGCTCCACATAGTTCGGCTATGACCATTGGTAAGAAATATTATTCAACTGATGGGCTTCATTTTGATAGCTTTACCATTGAAAATCCTTTCCTCTTTAGAGATTTGACTAAACCAAGTAATTACAGTGCAGCTGAATTGGATAAAGTTTATTCTTTGATGAATATTCGGGATAGTCGCCTCGCTGGTAAGGGAGCTATTTTTAAGGAAGCTGAGGAACGATATGGTGTGAATGCTCTTTACTTAATGGCCCATAGTGCACTTGAGAGTGCTTGGGGACGGAGCCAGATAGCTAAGGATAAGAATAATTTCTTTGGAATTGCAGCTTATGATTCGAGCCCGTATACCTCAGCCAAGAAATTTGATGATGTGGATAAGGGGATCCTCGGCGCGGCTAAGTGGATTCGTGAGAACTACATTGACCGTGGAAGAGATCACTTGGGGAACAAGGCGACAGGAATGAATGTTCTCTATGCTTCTGACCCATATTGGGGTGAAAAAATAGCTAGTATCATGATGACCATCAATAGTAAACTTGGTGGAAGAGACTAACTAAATGGTTCTATGTGGTAATATATTTCCCCAAAACAATTAGGCATTATACTAAAAGTAAGGATTGAGTTCTGTATTGTACAGGGCTCAGTTTTTTAGTTATGCGACTATTAATCCGTATAGCTTTGTAAGGTGCGAGACAAATTTATAAGAAAACATTCGTGTGGTATAATAGAGAGGAAAAGGGGTTAAAACTACAGTGGGTAGATGTCATTCAATTCGAGATTTTAAGAGCTTGTATCTTTTGATTATGGAGTGTTTGAGTTAGGGAGGGAGTGGAAATGAAAGAAAAAACGTTATAAAGGACTGGTTCATCTAGGAGAGTTTAAGAACAAATTGGTTTACTATGACTTAAAAGGAAGGAAACTGTTTTTTTCGATTCCAGAAAGAACTTCTAAGAGTCAACAGTACTTTATTCTTTCCCTGATATTACTAGTTCTTCCATTTATTAGATTCTTGAATGGTCTGACAATCTTTAGTATAGCTGAGCACAAGTATCTTTATTTGATTCTATTCTCTTGTCTTTTCTTACTTATCGGTAAATTGCTGGATATCTATTTTAAAAAAGATTTGGAGTTGTATCCTGCTTTATTTACAGATTTGGAGTACATAGAATTCCTAGAAGTAGTAAAGAAAAGTGGAGCTGTTGTTACTTCTGTACTTCGTGCTAGCTTTATTAGTTTATTAGTATCCTTGATTGCCTACCTAATATATCCTAGTTTTTTGCCATTATTTTTCCACTCGATGCTTTTGTTTATTCTCTATTTGTGTATAGCCAATAATTTGCACAGGAGAAAGAAGGTAATGGAGAGTTTGATAAGAAATGTGCGCACCAACTAAATCTTTTTTGGTCTATGATAATTCTGCAATGTTAAATAAAGGAAGCAAATTTATACGACAATAGAAATTCAGCAATACAAAAGTTGTACGATATTAAAAAACAACAATGATTATGAGAAATAGATTGAATAAATACCTAGAAATAGGCAGAATTAACCAATGGAGTAATTAAATGAAGACATATAGACTAAAAACAGATACCGAGTGGGATATTATGAGGTATAAAAAAGCAATTGAAAGTCACAGAGAAATAGATGCTTTCTTAGGTATTGATCCCAAGTATAGAATTGCTCACCGCGATTCATATTATCAAGATATTACGGATACCCATATTTTGATAGAATACAGCCTTTATCCAATTTATGTGGAGGGAGACTTTGATATTCCAGATCGAGTTTTAGATATTTTAAAGGAGTTAGCTTCTAGCCAGGATACTATACATTTGTATCAAGTTGTATCATTTATCAAAAAACAAGAAGATTTACTGGGAGAATATGATGCTTTACCTTTTATCATTGATGTGGAGAACATAGTACCTATTGTTCTTGAAAGTATTTATAATCTTCCTAATGAGAAAAAGGTTGATTATTACCGTAATATTTGTAATTTAATTGATTCCATGGAGCTTTTCAAAAGCTGTGATAAAAACAAAGTAGAATATATTGTTAATGAGCAGAAGAAAGAGGAAAATAAGAATAGAAGAAAAATTAAATCAGTTGCAGAAGTATGGCCAATTGTACTAGACGTTACAAATATTGATGCGATGGGTGTTTCAGATGACCATCTAGAGTTGTTGTTGATTGATGAAAACAAATGGATAGAGTCATTAGAAGAAGAACATTTGTTGAAGCTTCAAGAAAAACTCAACAACTATATTTATTTCCTCGAAAGCAAGCAGTATGTGGAGCGATATGGCGATAGCTTTGACAAAAAAATCATTCATATCACCTTCCAGTATTCTCCATCTGACAATGGACTAGCCTTTCTTGCTGCGGTTCAGAAGGCATTACAGCATACAGATATGAGCCTGAAGGTAGAATTACCGGAGTACTAGAGAGAGCGAAAGACGCTCTCTTTTTTTGTGGTATAATGGGACAAAGACATTTTTCTTTTGTTATTCTATTGGCAATCATTCCAAAACAGATTCAAAAGATGGCGAATGGTCTAAATCAGATTAAAGGAAAAGTTAAGAGTATTTCGAACAGAAATATGGCAAATAAGGGGGAGAAAAATGAAGAAAGTACTAACAATATTCGGATCTGTCCTGTTGGTTGTTCTGCTTCTATGGGGCTATCGTAGTTATCAACAATCAGAGCAGGCCAAGCAAGAACGTCAAAAATATGAAAATATGGGTTACTATACAGGAAAATGGGAAATTGATTCTTATGAGTTTTTAGAAGATGGCAGGGGAGTGGCCGTGCATTGGAAGTCATTAAATCCTGATGAAGATAGACTATTTCAAAAATATAATCCTCGTTTTGGAGATAGCTTTGCAAGAACTAATGGCGCTTCTAATCAAAGGTATATTACTCGATTAAATATTAAAATACAATCTGGTAGCTTAGCTAGGAATCGACCCCAAGATGAATCTGACGGATACTTTACTCTTTCTATCTATCGAATACGGGATAGACGATTGGAAGAATCGAAAGTAGACCTCTATCATTTGGTAGGAGATTACAATGAAAATTATTTTCCAGTATCAACGGGTGATATTGTAGAAATAAATGGGAAAGATTATCTCCCTATAGCTGTTCATAATCCAGATTGGTATATTACTAAGAGAAAGCAGTTATGGTTAAATTTAGAAACCAAACAAATTGATTGGGAAGACACAAAAATACAACAGTATCCTAAAACTCCTTCGGTAGATCTAGGTTCTTCAAAAGAGAAATTGATAGAGATGACTATCTTACAAACTTACTATGATAGTCTTCGCCAAAATCAACTTTCCTTTCATCAAGATGTATTGAAGGGAAGTGTTTTGGAGACAGCTGCGCCTAAAGTTTATCAGTTATTAAGTGAGAAAGATTCACAGTTTTTCCTTTTAATTGATTCCAAGTATGATTATGAGAAGGTTTATGGAGATGTTCCACAGTTTCTTGATTTGTTTCAACTTTTTGTCCCAGCTAATATAAATCTTTACGAAGGGTTGATGATTCCAGCCGAACTCAGTAAGGATGGTCAAGAGCATTCAGTCAATACCAAAGAAGAATTTGATTTGTATTACGATGTTGCCAAAGACCGCGAGCTGAACAAACAACGCCGAATACTGGTTGAAAAAGGAGAATAAGAGGACGGTTAGTCCTAACATTAAGTCAAATAAAGGAGGATTTTTACCAAATGAAATACCTAAAGACTCTCAGCTTCCGAACTAAGGTGTTTGTGGGATTGCTTCTAGTTTCTTTGGTGGGCTATGGTGTCTATTCCTATACCTGGCCCATATATGTCCAGTGGCAGAAAGACCATGAGGTATTGATAGTCAAAACAGAGGTGGAGCGTATCGAAACCTTTGGTTCCCAGAACCGTTATGTTTATTATAAAACAAGAGACTCAGTGACTCCAGATGTTTTATCTAACCATTATGTCATGAAGACTGCCAAACTTGTTGGTAGAGAAAGTAATCAACCAGTCGAGTTATCATTTGATGTGTATGATCTCAACCATTTAGAGAACCTACCAAAGACGATTGATGTAGTCAAACTGGTTCAAAGCTATGATGAAAGTTATAAGTTAGACTTTCAGGCAAGAAGAGGCTATACTGATGGGGGAAAGGATTATATCGTTCTTTCTTTAGTGAATAAGGAGAATAAGGAAGATAAGAAGGAGGTTGCTTTGGATGTGGATTCTGAACAGATAGTGCCAGCTCTACCTACAGATAAAACAGAATCAAAATGGGTAACCTTCTCGTTTTCTGAGACGAATCTTTGGGAAATAATCCATGACTATGGTTTTATAACTTACTACGACTTATCTTACGGGAGTAGTTATAAGAATACACAGGATACCAACATAAACTTCATTGCGGACGACCCTGAATATTATAAGGGTATGGAAGATGCGGCTAAAATAGTAGTTAGAAAAGGAGCCTATTCCGATCCGGAAGCTATTTTCCAAGATATGCGGCATTGGTTTGCGCCGGTCGGTCAGGATAAGCTAGATGTTGTTGGGATAGATCCTAAAACAAAGGAAGAGACTCCGCTCAACAGTTACCAAGAGTATCAGGAATGGTATGAGAAACACGTAAAATAGATTTGGAAGGACTCCACTAGGGCTTGGAGACTGTCAAAAGTGTGGGCAAGGATATTTCTGATTTTTTCAATGGCATTCCTATTCGATGCAATTCAATCACAAATTAGTTTAGTTCAGTGGAAGAAATAGATAATGAATTAGTAAAAATTGACTGGATAAAAAGGTTATGTCATCTGCAGATAATCTGATTTCGTACTTCAATTCTAGTATGAAGACTATGTAGAAATGATTTTATTGGTCAAATTTGAAAGCAACATTCAGTGCTGAGATACAATATTGTTAATAAAAATTTAGTACAAGTTCTCCTATATTTTTACGTTGATTCAGTCAGATAAATAGCTTATAATGGAACTACCTTTTACGATAGATCGATAGAAAGATGACTTTATCAAAGTAATTCTATTTTAAAAAAGAATATCCTTTATTCTCGTTCTTATTGAAATTGTAAATTGTCAACAAAAGGAAGATTCGACTTTCATGATGAAAAAAATAGCTTTAATCCTAATGTCTTTTTTTACAATCCTGTTATTCTTTATTGGACCAGCTCAAGCAGATTTAGTGATATCAGATAGACCTTCCAATGGTATTTATGATCCAAATCATTATTTATCAGGGGCTGTTTCAGATAAACTACAGGAACTAAATAGCAAATCGGAAATTCAAATTGGCATTTATATTGTTGAGAGTCTAAATGGTGAATCTTTAGAAGAATTATCAAATACTATAGCCAGATCTTGGAAAATCGGTTATTCGGATTCAAATAAGGGTGCATTGTTACTGATTGCTATAAGAGATAGAAAGTTTCGTATTGAAACCTCTAATAACCTATCTATTACATTGACTGATACAAAGGCTAAGAAAATATTAGATGCCTCTCGTGATAAGATGCGAGCAAAAGACTATGACGGAGCTGTTATTGATATAATCCAAAATATTTCCGATCAAGAATATAAATTAGCTGACGCACCTGTGGTGGAGAGAAATTATTTACTTGAAATCGCAAAAGGATTATGGGATATGTCAATAGGAATTATTTTGTTATATGGCGGATATTTTATAATTTCTTATTTGATTAATCTTTTTAAGAATGGTACTGTTTCGGAAAGAAAACGAAAATCTAATAAATCATATAAGGGTAATGATAAATTATTCCCCTATGATGCTGCCTTTATTAATGATGGTTCATGGTCGCAAAAAGCACTAAGAGACTTCCGTAGCAAAAATAGAGATAAGTATCCTGAGGAAAGTAGCAGTGATTCCTCATCGTCTTGGTCGAGTGATGATTGGTCTGGTGGTGGTTTTGATGGTGGAGGATCATCAAGTGATTGGTAATTTAGCAAAGTTCATAGCGATTTATCTACCTAGATGAATTAACTTGATTACTTTAAAAATGATGGGATAGAAAAACTATTGATTTGAAAAACCCCGCTCTGCTGAGCGGGGTTCGTCTATTCTTACCTTTTACAATACCCAAGTACGGATAGCATGGGCTACGCCGGATTCGTCATTTGTTTTGGTGATGTATTTGGCGATTTTTTTGAGTTCTGGATTTCCATTTTCCATAACAACGGGGTTTCCAACGACTTCGAGCATGGCGCGGTCGTTTTCTTCGTCACCGATCGCCATGGTTTCATCTTTGGTCAATCCAAGTTTTTCAGCTAGGTGAGTGATGGCTGAACCCTTGTCTACATTCTTTTTAAGGAGTTCAAGGTAGAAAGGAGCAGATTTGTTGATAGAGTATCGTTCGTAAAATTCTGCTGGGATTTTTTTAATCGCAGCATCGAGAATATCAGGTTCGTCAATAAACATACATTTGACGATTTCTTTGTCAGCCATTTCTTCAGGAGTGCGGTAGAAGATGGGCATGCTGACGAGAGTTGATTCGTGCACCGTGTATTTTCCGATATTGCGATTTGCTGTGTAGATACCGTCCTTAGTAATAGCGTGCATGTGGACACCGAGCTTGCGACTGAGGAATTCCATATCCAGATAATCCTCATAGGTCAAGGATTCGCTGATAATCTCATGACCTGTAGCAGTTT
>ERZ773007.851-NODE-851-length-14892-cov-14.086271_pt1 | contig 14892 bp, 10 predicted proteins | sample MGYA00580665_ERZ773007 | MGnify/ENA primary metagenome ERZ773007 (study PRJEB29015, sample SAMEA2738122) | human oral metagenome | biome: human oral; feature: human-associated habitat; material: saliva | place: China | collected 2167 ... | reverse complement strand
GCTGGCACCGTCTGGACGGTCACGAAAAGGCGCTCGGTGCGGCATCACAGGATGCGAAGGGCGAGCCGCGTGAGCGTGTGAAGGTTGTTGACCGTGATGAGATGATTCGTATTTCGCGCGGCGAGTAATAGCTGTACGCAGCGATTTTCTGCGGTACATGAGCCGCAATGAAGAATCCCCGCCGGGTCTTCGGCACAGCCCGAAACCGGCGGGGATTTCTTGTATCAAAATCATGGTGTGCGCGTGCGCGCGGCATATTCTACGCCTTTTTGCTGAACCTGTGTAGGGGATGCGCGGCGCTTACCCGGTCATTTCGCGCTGTTTGCGGGGGTTATTCAGAAAAATTTTGAGAAATTTCTGGTGACTATAAAATACGTTCTGACTAGTAGCTATGTAGGTGAGCAGGGTATCTTAGAAGGGGGAGTGTGGCGGGTATGAAGAAGTTTTTGAAGAATCCGGCTTGCACGGCTTAAAAATCTGTCATAGACTAGTTGAGGTTCGAACGACGGGACGAAAAAGAACCCGTTCGCATCGACTAGGCCCCCATCGTCTAGCGGCCTAGGACGCCGCCCTTTCACGGCGGTAGCACGGGTTCAAATCCCGTTGGGGGTACTTGCAAATCACCTCGATTTGCAAAGCCAAGTTAGATGACGTAGGATTTACTCCTGTTGATTCCAACAAGGCCCCGTAGCGCAGTTGGTTAGCGCGCCGCCCTGTCACGGCGGAGGTCGCGGGTTCAAGTCCCGTCGGGGTCGCTCTGGCCGCGTGATTCAGGTGAAGAAATTCATCACGAAGACGCGGTCGTTGCGTATCTGCTTTGATGCGCAAGGCTCTGTAGCTCAGTTGGTAGAGCGTGCGACTGAAAATCGTAAGGTCACCGGATCGACGCCGGTCGGAGCCACAATCCGCCCTCCAGGCTTCTACAGTGGGGGCGGATTTTTCTTTAACCGCGCCCTGGTCTCAAGCCTGCGTATTCTATGTCTTGTGAATTATATTTTGTACGCCCGCAGTCTTTTTCTGTTAAAAGAGCCTTGATTTCAAGCAAGAGTATTTTTCGACGCTTTCTTGAAATCAAGGCTCTTTTTACACTAGGGAAGAGGAGAGTAGTAGCTGGCAGAGCGGTAAACACGCCGGTTCGTTTCAATTTCTTGGAATTTCCGTTAGGGTGGAGACGTTGTGTTATTTTGGACAACACCTGTACACACGGCGGCAAAACCGGCGCATACGGAAGAGATCGAATGCCAGCATCCACTCCCCAAGACACCATACCGTCGAACTCCGCGCAGGCAACACGCACTGCGGGAATCGAATTCTCCCAGGTCACCAAACGCTACGGCGCTAACACCGTGGTCAATAACCTGACTCTGAGCATCCCCGCCGGTGAAACCACCGTTTTCGTCGGTTCCTCAGGATGCGGTAAAACCACCACCCTGCGCATGATCAACCGCATGGTCGAGCCGCAGGAAGGCACGATCACCATCGGCGGGCAAAATATTGCAGATCAAGACCCCTACAAGCTGCGTCGATCCATCGGGTACGTCATGCAAAGCGGCGGGCTGCTGCCGCATCGTACCGTGCTTGAGAACGTTATGACCGTGCCCCTGTTGAACGGCACCTCCAAATCGCAGGCGAAAGAACGCGCTCTTGACCTTCTGGGTACCGTGGGTTTGGATGCGTCCTTAGCGCAGCGCTACCCGGCTCAGCTTTCCGGCGGGCAGGCCCAACGCGTGGGAGTCGCGCGGGCGCTCGCGGCGGATGCCTCTATTTTGCTCATGGACGAGCCTTTTTCTGCGGTCGATCCGATCGTGCGCACCGAACTGCAGGAAGAACTTTTGCGCCTGCAGGGCGAGCTGCATAAGACCATTGTTTTCGTAACCCACGATATTGATGAGGCCCTATTCCTCGGCGATAATATTGCGGTCTTCGCCCCCGGCGGCAAGCTCGCCCAGTACGGCGCTCCCGAAGAGATCCTGACGAATCCCGCTAATGATTTTGTGGAATCTTTCGTTAGCCAGTCCGTGGGTGCCTTGCTGCCTGCCGATGTGATGCGCCAGGTGCGGTATATTCGCCGCGAACGCTACCGCCGCACACGCGAAGCCGCAGTATCGGGCGAGGGCACCGCATCAACCTCTGGGCGGGGATAGTATGAACCTGTTGCTGGCAGATTCGATGCACTGGGACTGGTTGGGAAATAACATCCAGCGCGTCCTTGATTTGACCCTCAATCACCTGTACCAGGGCATTATTCCGGTACTTGTGGGAACCGCCCTGTCGATTCCGGTGGCGCGGTATGCGAGCCGACGCCGCGCGCGGGAAGACGGCGCGAAAACCTACCGGAGTGGTGCACACGCCCTGGTGCACGGCTTCGGGCTGCTCTACACAATCCCGTCGATCGCGTTCTTCGTACTCATGCCGCTGATTCTGGGGACCAGCATTATTTCGCCGGTGAACGTGCTTGTGGCGCTTACGATCTACACGATGGCGCTGATGGTGCGTTCCGGGGTAGATGCTTTTAATGCGGTTCCCGAGCATGTGGTGGAGTCATCGCGCGCCCTGGGATACACCCCGGCTCGTGCGTTTTTCACGGTGGAATTACCACTCGCTTTACCCGTGCTTTTTGCCGGTATTCGTGTGGCGACGGTGGCAAATATTGCGATGGTATCCGTGGGTGCGGTTATTGGTGTTTCTTCGCTCGGCACGCTTTTTACCGACGGACTGGCGCGTAGTATACCCGCCGAACTTATCACGGGCGTGGTGCTCAGCGCCGTCCTCGCCTACCTCGCCGATGCGCTTCTTGCCCTCACGGCACGGCGCCTGACCGCCTGGAGGACCGCATGAATGTTATAGAACGTACCTTCGCTTTTCTGGGTGATGGCGCCAACTGGCAAGGGCCTCAGGGCATTTTTGCGCGCACCATTGAGCATCTGGGCATCACCGTGTTTGCGGTTGCGATTGCCCTAGTGATTGCCGTGCCTTTGGGTCTGTGGGCTGGGCATACACGCCGCGGCGGGCACGCTCTGCTGGGGTTTACCGCCGCTTTGCGCGCTCTGCCCGCCCTGGGTTTGCTGACTCTGCTGGCTCTCTGGTTTGGGGTTAACGCGATTCCGCCGCTCGTGGTGCTCGTGATTATCGCGGTGGCGCCCCTGCTGGCGCACACCCTCGAAGCCGTGACCGGAATTGACCCGGATGTGGTGGATGCGGCACGCGCCCAAGGCATGACCGAAGGGCAGATTCTTCGCCGGGTTGAGATTCCTCTGGGTCTTCCGGTGTTTATGGGCGGTCTGCGCAGCGCGGTGCTGCAGGTGATCGCGACCGCGACTATCGCCGCCTACATTAATGGGAATAACCTGGGCCGGTACCTTTTTGATGGGCTCGCGGTGCGGGACTATCCGCGTATGCTCGTGGCAACCCTGCTGGTAGCGATACTCGCCTTCGTGGTGGATGCGATCATGGCCCTAGCGCAGCGAGCCGTGACCCCCGTGCCCCTGCGGGGTGGAGGCGGGCGCGGCGGCGCATCCAAACGTCATGGGCAACCGAAACACGAGAGCGCACTGGATGCGGCAAACTCGCACACGGAAGGGGCGCACGCATGAGCCTGGTGCATCGCCGAAACACGAACGATCGTTCTTTTCTATCCGGAAAGAGCGCGAAAAACCGCGGAACGGCGGAGACTGGAATGGCACGCGGCGTTACCAGGCGGCGGGCATTGGGTGTCCTCGGTGCCTTCGGGACGCTGGGAGCGCTGAGCGCCTGCGGGCTGAGCGGCGAAAACGTTTTCGGCGGTGAACACGACGGTATTATCGTGGGGTCAGCAGCGTTCGCAGAGTCGCAGATTCTCGCCGAAATATACTCCCAAGCACTAAATAAAAACGGGTTTAAATCGAGCACCCAGCTGGGGATTGGCGCGCGTGAAGCCTACCTGGGGGCGCTCACCTCCGGGGCTATCGACGTGGTTCCCGAATACTCGGGCAACCTGCTGCTGTATCTTGACGAGAATTCCACAGCGCAGACTAAACAAGAGATTCTGCAGGCGCTCGGTGGGGTGCTGGATAAAAACCTCAAGGCACTGGATGCCTCGCAGGCGGAAAATAAAGATACCCTAGTCGTTACCCAGCAGACCGCCCAAAAATACAATCTGCACACCCTGGATGATTTAGCGAAGGTCTGTACCGAGCTGAAGATTGGGGCCGCTCCCGAATTTGCCGAACGCGCCTATGGAATTCCGGGGCTCAAAGATAAGTACGGGTGCGTTCCGGCGGAATTCGTCTCGCTTGCGGACGGGGGAGGGGCACTCACCGTCAAAGCCCTGCAGGATAACACCGTGCAGGTTGTAGATTTGTACTCGACCACCCCGGCAATTACGCAGAACAATTTTGTGATGCTCGAAGACCCGAAAAACATGATTCCGGCGCAGCAGGTACTCCCCATTATCAACACCAAACGGGTACCCGAGGATGCGCAGGCGGTGCTGAACCGCATCAGTGCGGTGCTGACGACCGACGATTTACGCTCGCTCAATGACGAGGTATCCGGCGATAAGAAACTGGACCCATCCACGGCAGCGGCAAACTGGCTCAAGGATAAGGGGCTGTTGTAGCCTTTCTTCCTTTTCTGCGCTGGGTGCTGGATACCGCTAGGTTCTGGTGCTCAGAGAATATCCGGTTGGGGCATCCATTCCTTGGAATGCAAAGAGCTTTGATCGCGAATAAAGCGTTGGTAATCCCGCTTTATTCGCGATCAAAGCTCTTTGTGTAGGTGGTGTACTAGAGGGCACCACAACTGTATACACACGATGAAACACGTTCAAGAATGCCCCAAATATCCTTGACCTTCAACGTTAAAGTAGATAGCCTTGAGTGAAACTTCCGTAGTCCATGAAATGTGAATGCGTTCAAGGAACTAGAGTGCGAATACACCAGTGATCGTTGCTTATACGGAAGATGTCATGCCTGATCAAGCCTCAGTTAAAGAGGCGCGGCGCATTATGCCCATCTGCTTTGGCGCGGGCAGAGCGCGCTCGTGAGCATCACACCATCTGAAACTACACACTTCCGGGGGAGTTCCTGATGTCTGAAGAATATAAAGCCTCACAAGAAGACGTGCACTTCGATAACGGCAGAGCAGACCAGCTGATGCGTCAGCTGCGTGAAGCCTCCGAATATTTGCACACCACGGACTCCACCCAGCGTTCAGGCGCTCGCGATCAGGCGATGACCGAATTTGCCGGACCGTACGCGGATCTTTTCGCGCACAACACGGAAACTGCTCTTCGCGATGGAAAACGGCTGGGCGATGCGCTCTCCGACGCTGCCAACGAACTTCAGAAATATAAAGAGCTTGCCCGCCTAGAGCAAGAGAATCGTCAGAAGGCTCGTGATTGGGATAAGCGTGACTTTTTCCAACAGGTTGGTGATTCGTGGTCAGGTAAGAAAAAGCCAGAAACTCATTCAACCGGGCCGAGTCTTCGTACACCGCCGCCAGCGACCGAGAGCTCTTCCCAAGGGGGAGAAGGTAAAGGTGGCTCCTTCCTGGAAAATGTCTCTGACATGGTGATGGATACGCTGGATCCGGCTAGGAAAAATATTAAGGTGGGCGGTCCGGGTGTCTCGAAGACTTCCGCCATCCCCGATAATCTTGATGTCTACTTCAACCAAGCGCGCACCCTGAGTGAGGACTTGGGGAAGAAACTTGAAAGCATCCAAAAGGAATACCAGGGGTTTATGGAAAATACCTCCTGGGGTCAGTTCGATATTAGGGGTCTGCTCAAAGCAACGGGTGACTGGGCTGGCAAAAACATGGAGGATGCATCCTTCGTACACGTGATCGCTGAGGCTTTCCGTCAGGCTGGTGCCTCTAGCAATATGGTGGCGACCTACGATAGCTTCCTGATTGAAGAAATTCTTGCGAAAGCAGGCGTTAAAGCGCAAGAACGCAAAGAACTTGATATTCCACTTGCTACGGTAGCTGGAGCTGATCTCACCTCGGGGTTCGTGAATGACCCTGTGAATGCCGCCACGGGTAACTTTATTGAGGAAGAGCTCGACCTTTCCTTCCCCGGCACTGGTTCGGGTACTTTGCGCCTGGAACGGATGTACAACAGCTTGGCGGTTACGCATCCTGATGAAATACCTTCGGGTGTTTTTGGTCCCGGGTGGGCATCCACATTAGACCAGCACATGGAATTTACCGCTCAGGAAGCCCGCTGGCACACCCACGATGGTCGTATCCTCTTCTTCGCCCGCGAAGGTGAGGGGTATGCGCGATGCACCCACGAACCCTGGTGGCTGGAGAAGGTGACGATTGGGGCGGATCAGTACGAGCGTTTTGCACAGCTTCGTGATGAGGCGTATTCCCAGGCGAAGACTGGTACCGCTGGTTCCTCGGCGCCGTTCTACTGGGTGGTATCTAACGCTAAACACCATCGGATTTTCTTCACTCCTGCCGGAGACTGGGCGGGTACCGTTGAAGGGCATACGGCAAATACGGTAATTGCTTGTCGAGATGATCAGAACCGGATCGTGGAACTTGTGCATCCGGTTACTGAACGCGGTCTTTACGTGCTATACGGCGAAGACTCGAATGATTCGACCGTACCCCAACGTCCTGTGGCTGCTTACACCTACAACACTCGCGGCGACCACGCTGGCGAAGAGCTTGCCGTGGTGGAGTATACCTACGAAGGCGAACACTTGGTATCGGCGACCACGAACGCCGGAACGCGCGCATACTCGCATACAGACGAAGGGCTAATCCGCGAAGTTACCAACGTTAACGGTCACGTTGAGGTGACAAACACCTACGATGATTCCGGACGGGTGATCCATCAGCTTACCGAATATGGGCGTGAAGTCTCATACACCTACGCTCAGGGGCTGATGACTATTGTCGCTGACGCTGAAACGGGCGAGAACCCCAATATCTGGCGCAGTGATGAAAAGGGACGCTTAGTCGCACTGTCTGCGGCGGACGGCAGCAAACAAACCATGCGATATGATTCCTGGGGCAACCGCATTAGTGTGACGGGGCGTGACGGCTCTTTGACCACACGGCGTTTTGACTCGCGCAGCCGCATAACCCGAGAACGCACCCCCGAAGGCGCGGATTACACGTATGTTTGGGATGATTATGACCGTCTGACAAGTATTTCAGTGCGGGATGCACGCGACCGGCGCAACTTGGGCGACCCGACCACGATAACCTATGAGTACGATGATACGGCGAATCCAAACCCTAATGCGGTGACGGATGGTACCGGCGCAACCGCGCGTTTTGACTGGAACGAACGTGGTAACCTCATCGCACAGATCGATCCCAGCGGTGTACGTACTGACTTCACGTATGACTCCCACGGGGATCTTGTGGCTATCACCAATGGTGCGGGTGATACTACTCGCCTTGTACGTGATGAGTTCGGGCGCGTTATCAAAATTATTGATGGTCTTGGGTACGAAAATACACTGACCTACAGCAGCTCGGGCGTAGTAACCGCTATCCAGAACCCAGAAGGTGCCCGGTGGAAGTTTATCTATCCGACCTCTGCTGAAAGTAACACTCCAGCGCTCGTACGGAAGGCGCAGCAACGCGATGGTGCAGAACATACCCGCGGTTTCCTTCCCTCAGCGGTTATCGACCCCGAGGGGAACACAACCCGCTTTACCTATAACCAAGGCGGCGATATCGTATCTGTGACCGATCCTCTGGGGCGCGTAACTCGGGCGGATTACGATACCTGGGGCAACCTTGCGCGCTACGTAAACGCTTCGGGCGGCACCTGGGAATACACCTGGGATGGGTTATCGCAGCTGAGCAGTATCACGGATCCCACGGGCGCTACTACTCGATACACCTATGACCTTGCGGGTGAAATTTCCAGTGTCACAGACCCGACCGGTGTGAAAGCAAAACGTTTCGTGCAGCGTAAAGGTGGCCTTGAACGTACTATTGCCGCTTCTGGTTCTTCGTTCAAACGGCTTGATGTGCTCGGGCGCGTAACCACCGAGGGAACACAGACCAGCCGCGGCCAAGAACATGTGGAAGACCTGGTGACCTATGATGCCGCTGGTCGTCCCGTAGAAATTTTGGATGCCTCCGGTGGCTTGACACGTATCGAACGCGATAAGGCTGGGCGCCCACTGCGTGTAGTATCTGCCGCAGGTCGTGTTGAGACCTACGAATATGATTCCGCTGGACGTACAACAATGCATGCCGTTGGCCTAGATACTCCCAAACGCATTCCTGATGCCGAAGGGGTACTGCGCGAGGCAGAACCCGCACGCTGGGCGGTCACCCGGTTTGAATATGACGCCGCATCTCAGCTTGTACGGCGTATCAACCCCGATGGCACCGAAGAAAAAACCGTCTATGATTCGTGCAGTCGTGCTATTCGTGTAGTTTCAGGTGCGCGAGTTGCCGCCTACGAGTATGACCGATGCGGTCGTATCACCTCAGTCCAAGATACAACCTACGGTCGCCGCACCTTCGCGTACGATGCTGCCGGGCAGATAGTCCGTGTAACGGATGGGCTGGGGTATCGCACCCACTTCTCATACACCGAAAACGGACAGGTGGCGCAAGTTATGGACGCTACCGGTCAGGTTACCGCCTACGAGTATGATGCTATGGACCGGGTAACCCGCGTGACGCGAGGCACCGGCACATCCCACGAGATCGTGGAAGAGTACGCCTACGATGCCGCTGGCCGTCCCACCCGTTACTTCAACGGTCTTCAAGATTATGCATACGCCTATAACTACAAGCGTGGCGGTAACCTCAAGAGCGCCAGCTGCAACGGTGTGTTGCTCGCCGAATACGGGCGTGAACGCGGAGAACGTGAACTATGGGTGCGCGATTATGTAACCGCCCAGGAACTCGATCCTCAAGCGCCCGAAGGTTCCTACCTTGAGCATCGGTATGTGTATGATGCCCGAGGACTCCTCATCGAACGATCCCGCACGGGTGTTATTGGCGCAGAAGCGACCGAGAACCTCCACAATTCTGCGGATACTGATGCGAAAGCCCAGAGCCTGAGTACTTTCGTTTCGACCGGCGCTTATACGCTTACGTTCGAATACGATGCAGACGGCTACCGCACCATGGTGGTTACCCCGTACGGCACCGAACAGACCGTTTATGACGGTGCCGGTCATGCTGTACGTCGTGAAGCATCGTCCTCTCATAACGACGAGATGACGGTTGCGGAGTATTCCTACGATGTGATGGGGCGCCTAGTGCGTGCGCAGCTGGGTGATACCCTTTCCACCTGGGAGTTTGACAGCGATTCTGGTTTGGTGTCTTCTTACACCCGCACCGCGCCTCATCACAGCGGGAAAGACGCGGAACATGCCCCTCATAAGGAACGGACTGAAATTATCCGTGACCGTGAAGGCCGGATTATCGGGCTCGATACCGAAAACTCCCTGGTTATGTATTCCTATGATGCCGCTGGGCAGCTGACGGGCGCTCGCCAGGGTGAACGGGAATTTGAATGGACTTTCGACGCTGGGCTTATGGTTCGTGAACGTCTGTACCGCCGCCCCGCCGAGTCTGAAACCCAGGAGAATGAACGGCAGGACTCTGAGCGTGTTTTGCTGGGTGAACGTACGTTTAGGTATAACGAGCTCAATCAACTTGTTGAGATTATCGCTCGCGAAAATGTGGGCGCTGATAATCCTCTGGAAACGGTTACAACTTACGGCTACGATGCCGCTGGGCGCCGTTCCCAAGAGACGGTAACAACAAGCCAGGGCGCCCGCCGAACACGTGAGTACGTATGGGGCGTGTGGGATTCGCTTGCTGCCGTTACGGATAACGCCGTGGCAGGGCACTCGACGGAAGCGCACTCTCATGTGCGCTTGGTGACGGATGCCGTGGGTGAGCTTGCTCAGGTGACGGGGCTTGACGGTCGATCCGTGCCTTTGCTCTGGGACCCAACCGCACCGATTCCTCAGGTTTTGGGTGCCGGTTCTGTTCCTGCACCCGGTCATGACGGTGGGTTCTCGCAGGTGAGCGTTCCGGGCGGGTTTAACCCGTGGGGCGTGGGAACTCCCTCACAGCAGGAACCCTGGGGAAAGGTGCCTTCCGTGGTGGAGTCTCTTCTTCCTCAAGGCTTCGCCTTTTCGGGTGCCGGGAGTGTAAACGTTGCTGGTCTGGACGTCATGGGTGTGCGTACCTTCGATGCTGCATCGAAGCATTTCCTCTCGCTCGACCCGCTTGAATCGGTCCCAGGTACCGGCTGGTTTGCAGACTCGTATTCCTTCGTGGGCAATAACCCCGTAGGGCTCATGGATCCCTGGGGCACGCGACCCGTGTCGATTGAGGAATACGATAAGTATGCGGAGCATGCTAATGAACGTTTTGTAGGAAAGCTGCTCCTGAATGCCGTGGCTGTAGCTGCCACCGTGGTTGCTGTCTTCGTTGCTGGACCGGTGGCGGTTATTGCGTTGGGCGCGATTGCTGGCGCGGCTTCCGCTGCAGCCTCGGCTATGGATAAGGTTGGTCCTGATGGCGGTATCGACTGGGGTGCTGTTGGGAAAGATGCTCTTATCGGAGGTATTGTAGGTGGAGTCACCGGTGCCGCAACAAAGATTCTTTCGGTGGGTCGTGGTGGATTCCTGTGGGAAAAGGGGAAGGTTGCTCAGAAGATTCAAGGTAATCGTTTTCTGGCGAATAAAGCGCCAGGTCGTTGGGCAAATAAAACTATTAATAAGTTAGAGACGAAGCACCCTGATGCTCTTGATCCCAATTATATTAAGAGCCACACTACCCTCCTTGGTAAAGAAGGAGGTGAAGTCGTTGGAGACATGGCATCGGGAGCTATTGAAGGAGCCTACGACTACAGCAAAAACGCCGGGGACGACTGGAGCGTGCGTGGCATGATGCTGAGTGCTGCAACCGGAGGCACGATGAAAGGACTCGGATCCGGCATCAAGACAATCCCTAAAATGAAGCTTGATAGCACCGATTACACAAAGTTCCCCATAGTCCGTAATGCAAAAGAGGGGAGCAAGTTGCAACGCTGGGGTTCCGCTACCCTTAAGAATACGGCATCCGAAGGGCTAAATCGTATGGTCGATATTCCTCAGTCTGCAGCTACAGCTCCTTTACAGAATGAAATTCTGCGTAAGGATAGGGATGAATATATGGCAAAGCATCCAGGGGAAAATCCTAATGCCCGTAATCGTGCTCAGGTTAAAGATAAAAACGCTTGGGAGATTGCGAGTGATACAGCGGTGGATGAGTTGAAGAAGCAGTGGGACCCTAAAACCGTTGCCAAGTTTAATGCAAATATTAAGAAAGACTCTAAACCATCAAATATTTCCAATTCTTCTAATACAATAGAAAGTCATAACGCGATTCCAGAGAGCACCTCAGAATAGGGATAAAAGGAGTGATTCTGAGTGGATAACGCATTTCTAGGTCCTCTTGTTTCTGCATTTGGCCGGGGGATTTTATCGAGGTATAACCGGGGTAAGAAGGTAAATTCTAATATCCAGCGTATGCCTCTGATGATTATTATGGCCTGGGGTATTTGGATTTTTAGTGTTGCTTTAGCAATATTTTTTACTGGGAGCACTATTAACGGTGGTGGTACTACTTTTACCGGTGTTATGATATTCGCGGTCGGTGAGGTTGTTCTTATTCTGCTTGGTCTGTTGTTTTATGTGTGGTATCGGAATGCGTATGTGGAGATTACGCGTTCGTATGTGCGGCGGCGGAACCTGTTCAGGCTTGTGGAGGAACTTGAGTATAGGCATATTAGCGGGTACGGATATCATGATGAGCCGAATGGCGCTATTGATACTGATGGGCTGTATTTAAATGGCCCTGAAGATGATGAGGGTTTCCCTACTCTTGGTGTTCAGCTTCACGGTGTGTGGGCTAATTATGATTATGTGTTGGGGCAGCTTGCGTTTCGCATTCTCAAGGAACGGTGGGCTAATCCTGAGTCTGATGAGGATCATGCGCAGGTTTTGGAGTATGTGTCTTCGAGGCAAGCTCATCGGGTGTGCTTAGAGAATACTGGGATGGAATTCCCCGAGAACCTCAACAAGCCAGACCAAAATTCATCTGAGGAAAACTCTTCCGATGAATAGATTTGTCCCAATACAGGTAGGTCGTTGTGGATAAAGCATTTTTAGGTCCTCTTGTTTCTGCGCTAAGCAGAAGTTTTCTGTCGAGGTGTAATCAGAATAAAACGAGTAAATCTAATGTTCACCGCATTGGGCTGCTGATAATTGCAGCTTATGGGTCATGGATTGCAGGTATTGGTGCGATTATCCTATTTATCGGTAACACGGTGAATAGCGGCGGAAATTCATTAGAAACATTTATAGCCTTTGGGGTAGCAGAATTCCTGTTTATATTTTTTGGTTTCATGTTTTATGTGTGGTATCGGAATGCGTATGTGAAGATTACGCGTACGTATGTGTTGCGTCGTGATTTATTGAGGCGTGTTCAGAAGGTTCATTTTAAAGATGTGAATATGTTTCGTGCGTATGGCAATCGTGAGGAATCTGGGATAGTTTTATTTAGTGATAGTTCTGCTGGTACGGGATCGGTGCTTGTATCAAGTGTGCAGGCCAGTTTGGCGTATATTCAGGCTCAGATGGTGTTTCGTATGGAGCAGGAGCGTTGGGCTGATGCTGACTCGGATGACGATCAGGGTATGCTGAGGGATTATATGCATTCGGGGCAGGCGTGGGAGATGGTTATGTCTTCTGGTGGGGCTAATTTCCCTGAAAATGATAAGAAAGCTTCGGAGAGTTCATCTGATGAGGGCAACTAATTCACCTTTGGCGGTGTACTGTGGATAACGCATTTTTGGGTCCCCTACTTTCTGCTTTCGGGCGGAGTTTTCTGTCGAAGCGTAATCGAGGGAAGTCTACAGGTAAAAAGAATATACATCGGATGGGTTTTCTTCTTTTGGCTGCATACGGATTTTGGGCTGTTTCTCTTGTGGCATTAGTGTTATTTCTGTATTTTTATTTCCGTTTTAATCGTTTTGACGGTATATGTCAGGGAATTTTGATGTCATGTCCTGTAGCAGGTCTGTTGTTTTATGTGTGGTATCGGAATGCGTATGTGGAGATTACGCGTACGTATGTGTTGCGGCGTACTTTTCTCCGGTTTGTTGAAAAGGTTGAATATCGTCGTATTCGTGATTTTGGATACTACGAGCGGACGGATCGTGACAATAATTTTGAGGATGGATTATATATTGATGGTCCCTATAATGATGAAGGATATTTTGGTGAAGGGATAGAGCTTCATAGTAACTGGGTGAATATGTCGTATGTATTGGGGCAGCTTGCGTTTCGTATTGTGAATGAGCGGTGGGCGGAAGCTGAGTCTGATGAGGATCAGAACTTGATTCAGGAGTATGTGTCATCCGGTCGAGCGCGTGAGATTTGTTTGGAGCAAAGCGGTTTTGTTTTCCCAGAGAACGATAATAGTCCATACCGGGAAAGTAAGGAGTAATTTTACAGACGTACCAGATTATCTTATTGTCAATTCTTGCGATAAAAATGAATGAAGAAAGGAAAATTTATCATGGAAGATTTTCAGCCTTCTAAAATGTCAAACGGTCTTAAAGCATATCTGTCGAAGAGTAGTCAGAAGAATGATCCAGACAACTTTAAGGAACAACGCATAAAACCTCTTGGTCTCGTGCAGTTTTTACTAAGCCTAGTTGCTATGGGTATCATGTTTTTTGCATCCTTATATAGTTCCACGAACATATATGTCTCTATTGCTATTATGTTTGTTGTTGCAATAATAGTTATTGGCGTAACTTTAATTTATTTTAATACATATGTAATGATAACCCGAAGCTTTGTTGAAACATGTACCTTCAAAGGGCATAAAAATAAGATTGAATATAAGAACATTACGGGATATAACGTCTATGATGACGGTTATGAAACCGGAATTGTCCTGCAGGGGAGCGGCAAAATAGTCAATAATGGGCGAGATATAAACTCTGTGCAGGCATCAAGCGTATGCGCCAACCTGGCCTATCTCCAAGCCCAGCTAACCTTCCGCATCCTCAATAACCGTTGGGCTAAGGCCTACTCTGAAGAGGATCAGAAACTACTTTTCGACTACATTGACTCGGGCCGGGCGCAAGAAGTGTGCATGTCCCGCGGCGGTACCGTCTTTTCCAATGCGCAGGACGACCCTGCGCCTACGCACTAATTCTTCCGGGCGCATAAAAAGAGCCTTGATGATGAATAAAGAGTTGGAAATCCCGCTTTATTCATCATCAAGGCTCTTTTGACGGTTTGACGGTCGGAGAAACTGGAAAGGGGAGAGGAGCCTAAACGACCGGGAGTTCCGTGAGGGAGAGGCCTACCCGCAGGTCACCGAGCGCATCCGTCAGGTATTCGATGCCAGCCTCTAGGGAATCCAGCACATCCTCGCCCGCGCTAGAGACCACCACCGACGTCACGATGCGCCAGCCCGCCTTACCATTCGATGGCACGCTGAACCTGCCTAACCCAACAGCTTGTGCTCCCTCATGGCTCCCGGCGAGCGCCACCCTGCCCCGCCCGGATGCGGGCACCACGCCCACCGTAAACCCGCCCGCATAGTAGGGGCGTGCAAGCCCCAGAACCGGGTCAATCCCGTGCTCATCAGCGGAGTCGTCACGAATGAGGGAGCCCAAGAAGGCGCGTACTGCATCCAAAATCTGCCGTTGGGATGCGCCGCCCGGCACCTGCGCCACATCAATCCGCACGCTCAGAAGCGAGTCAAGGTCGGCACGTTGGAAGGTTTCGGAGGGCATGTAATCAAAACTCATGCTCCCACTTTAACTGCGTTTTAAACCGCGAGCAGGTCATTTTTGCCGAAAAGGTAGGATTTTCCTACCTGCTCGGACCAAAAACCACCTGCTCG
>ERZ773007.850-NODE-850-length-14904-cov-3.848071_pt1 | contig 14904 bp, 13 predicted proteins | sample MGYA00580665_ERZ773007 | MGnify/ENA primary metagenome ERZ773007 (study PRJEB29015, sample SAMEA2738122) | human oral metagenome | biome: human oral; feature: human-associated habitat; material: saliva | place: China | collected 2167 ... | reverse complement strand
CGTATGACTGAGCTTCCGGAGCTCCTCAATGGCCTTGACATCCGTTGCGCCCATATAAGAGGTCGTGATAAAGCGCAGTTCCCCGCCATTTTCGGTGAAGTGTTTCAGCTCCTCCATCATGAGCCGCAAGCCGCTCCACTTGATGAACGAGACCAGGATGTCAATGCGATTACTGGATACAATCTCCTTTTTGAGCTCGCTGTACATCTGCGGCTCATGCACGGCTCCGGTGAAGAGACTTGACTGCGCAATCGAGGTCTCCGGTCTTACGAGCTGCGTCTTTTCATCCAGTGCAAGTATGCTGTTCTTCCGGTCAAAGAGTGCTAGTAATTGCTCCGCGCGTTCCGCTACGGAGAGCGCAGCAAAATCAGCCTCCTTGGTTCTTTCCAAAATGTCAGCAATCAGCTGATTTGCAAGTGCCACCTGCTCCTGCAAATTGGCCCCTTGATCCTTCAGGTTCTCCATCCCGCGCTCCACGACCACGGCAACGTACTTGGCGAGAATTTTAGAAGCCTCGGCTGCATCGATAGGTTCCGTCAAGCGGTACTTATCACTCAGTTCGAGTTCACGTTCCAAGCCTTTGCTGATTAGTTGTTCGTAGATTCCGTCGTACAGCACGTTTTTCCCCCCCCAAAAAAAAATATATATAAAGCCTAAATTCACCTATTACAAGTGCTCACATCAAATTCATTAGATTCCAAAAAAAATACATGAATATATTGAACAGCGACGTTCAATTGTATCACTTGCGAATTCACACATGTAATTACAATAGTGCTTTTCCATCCAAAGTAACTCAACAAATTCTGAAAACTACTATAATAATATTGGAGGAAGCTTGATGCTATGCTTGAGTAACACCTCTTGCATCTGTTGTTTGTCTTTCTCTTCTAGAGTATGAAAAGAACTCACTATTCTTATTACACAGTCTTGCGAATCTCCCAAAGTCTTAGACCTTCCCAACAATGCAATAATTAATTTCGCTATCGACTTGGAATGTGTGGCAGCAAGCTCTTTTAATTCTATTTTTCGCCAAAATAAATATTCTATATTCGACGGAATCATTCCTTTACAGGCTATTTCTACAGCTTTTTCGAACACGCACTCTAAGTGTGGTAGCATCATGAAAAGGCACTTGCATTCACTCTCAAATAGTTCCTTTGGCTTGTTATTCTTCCGATTAGCTAGAAATCGATTCAGCCAGTTATTCCACCAGTTCAATACATCATCCCCTTCCATATCATTTAGCCTTTTCACCATAGCATTTATTAATAAGCCTATATCAGATTCAGAAGCATTATCATAATACTCAGGTATGTATTTCGATGTGGGATTTGGAACAACATAAATCATTAGTGTTAAATATAATTCAACAAAATATCTTCTAACATCTTTCCTAAGTCTTTCAATATATCTTACCGCCTTCAAAAAAATCGGAGCCACCACATCTGCGGATTCCTTACTAATCCTGCCAGAAAAGTATACAAATCCTTCCCACGCATAGTGGTACATTGTCTTCATCTCACCGGTAAGCATCTTTTCAAAATTTTCACAATACCATTCTCTATCTCTGATACATAGAAAATTAAAATTCCCTGCCAAGATGCATACGGCCACTTGACGCTCCCATGATTTTAATTGAACTGCTTCTGTAAATCTCTCTTTATATCTAGTTGATATGCAATCTTCATTTGCATAGGAAGCCATATACAACCAACACTGCAATAGAATACCTGTAGTTGAATTTACCGCTCTATCAACAGTCTTCACTATGGATGGTTTTGTCCGTTCTCTCATTTTCCATAGATCTAAAGACAACTCATACAGTAATTGCTCGTGAATTTTAAATTTATCCTTGATATCTCCTTTCTCCAATATTCTTAACAAGAACACTGATATCTGAAAAATAACAGGGATTTTATCAATCCTCCCTGATAATTTATGGCACCATTTTAACGACTCATCAGCTGAAATTTCTGCTTCTTGCAGCCCATAAAACATATAGCGCCATAGCTCCTCCCCCTTGTATCCATTTTTATGTAAACAGTTCAAAATCCTTAATGCCCATGTTGGATTCTCCTTGACGCATTTTGAAAACTCTGATAATAGGCCTTCTCGTGTTGGTCCAGAAAAGGAGCTGCTGTTATAATTAATCAGTAAATCCAAAAGTTTATCATCTGGTAGTCCCAGCATCTTACTAGATGAAACAGGGGGCTTTTCAGTCTCAAATCCCTTGGGATTAATCAAGTAATAGTCGAGCTCAGGGTGTTCTCTTGGTTTAAATTGATAGCGTCTTAATGTGCTTTGAATGATTGATTCAATGCGATCATTCTTTAACTCCAACTGACTAAGCCAAACACACCAGTTGTAGATTTCATATTGTCTAGTAACCTCATCTTTGATTGTCTTTTCCCCATCCTCAATAACATCTATTAACTTATTTCTGCTAACAAGTGAAGCTTTCAGAAATACATCTTTAGCCAACAAAAAGACTTGCTGCTTTGCCCGCATACTCCACACCAGATCATTATCGCAGATTAACATCAATTTTTCATCATCGTCAAAAAACTCCGTTTCTCTTATTCCTCTCAAGGCAACTCTACACAATAGCGTGGATTCTGAACTTATTCCTCGTTTCAAGTAAAACCTTGCTTCTTTATTAGACAATCGTTTAACGGCACTCAGAAAAACCTCAATTAGTATATTGAATTGACTCTCTAAATATAATTCATCCTCCTCTCCTTCATCATCTTCCACACAAATATCCGACATTTCCCAGAATTCAGCGCCCCTAATTTTGCAATTAATATCCAAATATCTGTAACCCACTTTTTCAATTGTGTTTTGTGCAATCGTGAGCAATTCCTCTGGATACTGATTCAACGTATTATTTTTTACATACTTCCAAGCCTCTCTACAGGCGTAATACTCCCCCCGCATAACATGACCTAATTTAAATACTACCTTTCCTCCTAACCTCTCTTCTCTTAATTTCATAGATGTATAAAAGAGTTTTTCAAATAGATTTAACGCCAAATGGTATAGTCCCTGGATAGACGCTATCTCAATTAACTGAAGTATTATCCACGGGGCGCTGATATATTCGTCAAGAAGCGTTAAATATACCCCCAAATTATCTGTACTCAAACTTTTGCCTTTTTTTATTACATGCTTCAGTATTTCATCCGCAAATCTTTTATGCATTCTATTTCCATGTCGAGAAATCAGCCTAAAAAGGCAACTGTCATTTTCTCCAACAAATCCACTTGCTAACCAATCTCCCCATAACAAATCAATTTCATCTAATGATACTGAATCAGAGAATAATCGTGAAAATACGTCTTTTTTATTTAATAGTTCTAACCACCTCTCGCCTCGTATGCAATTCACCATGATTTTCGACCGTTTTTCACATGCAAGACAATAATCTATCTGTGAATCAATGGTCATGTCTTTCGGTGGATTAACAGAAATTAAACTTAACTGATTATTCAAGTCCAATAAACTCTGTTTTGAATACTCTCCAAGTTTGATTATTGCATTTCTCATTTGCGCAAAAGCTCTTTTAGGAAACTTAATTGGTATAATCCCTAAAGAACTCCAATCTGATTTTGTATCGTCAGTTAGAATATATCTCTCGGATGTCTTTTCGCGCGACATAGCCCGTGTCAAATAGCGCATAATTACATCATTGTAACTATATCCTATGAACAGAATTGTATATGTTTCAAATAATTTTACAAGAAAACGAGAGACATACCCTTCTGTCAGATAAGCTTTTCCGAAATCTTCATCTGTCAATACCATGTACTTAGGATTTTTTACATTTCCATGAATATGTATAATTCCAGAAACATCATTACCCAAAGGGAGCGCCGGAGAGTTATATATTGGGACTTCTGCATTTACCTCTGCTATCACTTGTTCAAACATTTGGTCGTAATTGGTTGTCACAATTTTAACGTCATCGTACGAATAAAACAGGTCAATTATCGCTTTATGAAGCTGATTATGCTGTAAACATAATCCAGAGAGTTTGTCAGCTGCTATTCCATTTACATCAATCCCATGAGCTTTAAGTGCACCAAGAAAGACTTCACAGGACTGTCCTTTAATTGTCTTACCCGTATCTTCAGCAACAATCTCTGCTAACTTTTCGAAATTAGGTAATGCCGTCGGTTTATCCACCGAAACTCCTGCACCTGCAAAAATGACGAGTTTTTTATTTTGAAGAGCATCCAATATTCGATTCGGAAAATCAATATTATTCAGGTACATTTCCCCCCCTTGTCGTTACAATCGTGCAATTGCTCTTTCACTGCTAATCGAATCATAATTGTAGTGGTCAACATTTTTTATAACACCACTACTTGATAGTACACTCCGCTTTTTTTTTAACGAAGTTGGATATTCGTTTTATGAGTGTGGGCGTACCTGATTGTACCACTCGTTAGTAAACTCTGAAACGGCATAATCCAATTCTGCTACAGTTTCAAAATGATACTGATAAATCAACTCTGTCTTTAAAGTACTGTAATAGTATTCCATCGCGCATTGTCATATATCTTCCATCATCTCCAACTGAGACTTCTGCTCATCATTGTTTTGGCATTCTTCGCGATACAAACGTACCCAGTTGGAAACGGTGGCTCTGGATATGCCGTACTCAGCCACAGGGCTGACGATCGTGCGTCCGTCCTGAATGTGCGCACGAACAACTTTTCGTCTGGTTTCGTCTTCTATTCGAGTCATATGTTATTCCCCTCTTCTGACATTATAATCTGTCAGGCAGAGGTGTTACAAATTCACCGTCTCAATACATAACAAGCTTTAGTCTTATTATATCACTTTTTCGACGATTAATCCCCTTCTCTTTGGTAACTTTCCATCCTATTTTCTATGTGCTACGTGACTTTACTTATGCAAAAGCCTATCCGTGCATATAGCAAAAGATTTCACTTCCTTCTGCTTCTACTTGCCTTCCTTTGATATCTGCCTCTGTGTAAAAAACTTTACCCGAAGATACATGAAATATCTGTGTCATAAATCGAATGCTAAAAATGGATTCGAAATCTGTCGACTTTGAATCCATTGCATTATAATACTGCTCTATTCTTCTGTTCTCTTGAATAAACGCGCGCTCCAGAACTGCATCTCCAGTTCCTCCAAGTAAAAATGTAAAATCGCCTTGCTGTTCTTACTCGCAGTACTGAGCATGATAAATTGCACATCCTTCTTCATTGTTTCTTCCGCAAAGCGAAACAGCGCTTCGCCGATTCCCTGCGAGCGCTTTTCCGGGACAACATACAATTCCTCGACTTCAAAATACGGCGTCTCCTCTGCCATAATGGATTTCATATTCTTTGCGGTCTCAAGCTTGCCGAGCAGATAGGCTTCGATCCCGTCTTCATCTTCCGATAGGAAAATCTGTTTTCCCACGATGTCCGCTTCCGTATTCGGATAATAGCCGTAGCAGTTCTGTTCCGCCGCCCACTGTGCGGAGAGCTGTAGCAGTTTTTCCAGAATCTCCGGGGATAGCTCTGCCTCGTATTGTTTCATCATTGGTCTCTTTGACAACGGTCACGCGTTGGTCAGACTATAAAAATGCGCGAGCGGCCCCGAGCCTTTGCCGAGGTCAAGCCCTGCCTTCAGTGCGCCGGTGAGATAGGCCTTGGCACGCTCCACGGACTCTGCCAGTGAAAAGCCCTTCGCTAAATTTGCGGCAATCGCACTCGACAGGGTGCAGCCGGTGCCGTGGGTATTCTCGGTCCGGATGCGTTCTCCGCGAAACCACTGTACATTTCCCTGTTGGTAGAGAAGGTCGTTTGCCTCATTGACTTGGTGTCCGCCTTTTAATAGCACGGCACAGTCATACCGATTTCCGATGCTCTCCGCTGCCCGCAGCATATCTTCCTCGGTATGAATGGCCAAACCGGAAAGCAGCTCTGCCTCGGGAATATTGGGTGTCACCAGCAGGGCGAGCGGAAACAGCTCTTCCGTCAACGCCTGCACGGCGTCTGTTTTCAGCAGCGCCGCGCCGGAAGTCGCGACCATCACGGGGTCCAGAACCACATTGCCTGCCTCGTACTGCCGCAATTTTTCCGCAATCACATGAATCAGTTCGCCGGAGGCCACCATGCCGATTTTGACCGCATCGGGCGTGATGTCCTCAAAGATTGCATCCAGTTGCTGCCCCAGAAACTCTGTGCTCACCTCCTGAATCGCGCGGACACCGGTTGTATTCTGTGCCGTCAGCGCCGTGATTGCGCTCATCGCATAGACGCCCTGCATGGTCATGGTCTTAAGATCCGCCTGAATTCCCGCACCGCCGCTGCAATCGCTCCCCGCAATGCTGAGCGCTGTGTATACTTTCATGTCATATCCTCCTTCCGCTCGTTTCTCATTCAGTCCATTCACTTTTCAAGCCCTGCCATCTTCTGCGACAAGCCGTAGAGCAGGCGGCACTCTGCCGCGATGTCTGCTGCGGAGAAGATCGCGCTGACCAGGGCGACGCCGTCGACACCGGTGCCCGCAAGTTCGAGCAGATTCGACTTGCTGATTCCGCCGATTGCGACCACCGGAATCGAAACCACGTCACAGATTGCGCGAAGTGTCTCCTTGGTCACCAAACTTGCATCTGTCTTGGTGGATGTTGCAAACATAGCGCCGACCCCGAGATAGTCCACGCCGCCCGCTGCCGCTGTGCGTGCTTCTTCGACGGTATGCACCGAGACGCCTATCATCATCTCTTGTCCGACCAGGCGGCGCACAGCGGCGACATCCATATCGTCCTGTCCCACATGTACGCCGTCGGCGTGGCAGCGAAGGGCAAGTGCGACATTGTCATTGATGAAAAAAGGCACTCGATACCGCTTGCAGAGCGAAAAGATTTCCTCGGCTTCCTGAAGAAACCGCTCCTCATCCAGTTCCTTTTCGCGGAGTTGGACGCAGGTTACACCGCCCTGAAGCGCTGCCGCCACCTGTTCCGCGAGGCTCTGTTTTCCGACCCAGGCTCTGTCCGTCACGGCGTAGAGCCGCATCATCTCCTCAGTACACTTCATAGCGCGCGCCTTTCTCCAATGTCTCCGGTGTCATGTTGTAAATCGCATCAATAATGCCGTTCCGGTAAGTTGCATTGCCGTCGGTCTCGCGGCGCCTGTCATAGGCAAGCTCTCCGGCGTAGCCCATCGCAGCGACAGCCGCTGCCGCAGCTTCAAGCGCTTGCTCTCTGTTGGCCGCGACAAAAGCCGCCGTCATCGCAGAGAGTTGGCATCCCGTTCCCGTGATCGAAGCCATCATCGGATGCCCGTTTCGAATGCAGTACGCCCGGCTGCTATCCGCCACAATATCAATCGCACCGGTAATGGCAATGACAGCGCCGGTTTTCGCCGCAAATGCCTTCGCGAAGGCGACCATCTCCGGGAGATTTTCGTCTGTCACTCTGTCGGCGACATCCGCATCCACGCCCTTTGTGGTGCCGCTGCCGAACGCCAGGGTTTTAATCTCGGAGATGTTGCCGCGAATCACCGTGAATTTCACTTCTTTCAGCAGCTGCTCGGCCGTCTCCGTGCGCAGCTTCGAGGCACCGGCACCAACCGGATCCAGCACAACCGGATGTCCCAGCGCATTTGCCCGCTTTCCCGCGAGCAGCATGGATGCTATGGTGCGCCGGTTCAAGGTGCCGATGTTGATGTTCAGACCCGCACAGAGCGCGGTGATTTCCTCGACCTCTTCTTCATCATCCGCCATAATCGGAGAAGCGCCGCAAGCAAGTAGCATATTGGCGCAGTCATTGACTGTCACATAATTCGTGATGTTATGCACGAGCGGGCAAGCATTTCTCACATTGGCAAACATAGTCTGAAACATATTTTTCCTCCTCATCCATGAACCGCTTCCTGCATATGTCGCAGGAAGCCGGCTTTTTGCAAGCTGTAAATCAGTATAGCGGCCAGAATCGCACCGCCAGCCGTAGAAATCAGAAACGGAACCACAAATACATAAAAGGCAAGACCCGCAGCGCTCTTTCCCATCCAAAAGATGGCAACCGGATAGGCGCAAAAACCGCCGAGCACCGCCGTGCCAAACACTTCTCCGAGCAGTGTTCCCGGGATACTCTTCATCTTTGCATACACGAGACCGCAGAGCAGCGCGCCAAACATGCCACCGGGAAATGCCATGAGACTGCCGATCCCGAGCACATTGCGGATCAGAGCAACCGCACAGAACAGACCGGCCAAGGCCACTTACCGAAATTTGAACAAAAAACAGGAGGAAACCACCGGCGGCATCCTCCTGTCAAAGTCACAGAGCGAAAGAGTTCCTACGGTGGCATTACCCACATCAGGTAAAAGGGTCGAAGGTCATCCTTCCTCTCAGCCTGTCACACAAGCTCCCCTCCTATTTCATTCTGTTTCAGTATACAGCAAACCATTGTACGGATACAAGTCATTCCGCACGCACCGGGATAACTGTCCGAAAGGGTAGCTGTCCACCAATCCACTCAAGGTGAGCGCCTTTCTATTCCCGCTTACGATTTCATCCCCTAACCATGCAGTAATCGATAACCGCACTCTGTCCGGCTGATGGCACAGCGCCATTATTTTAAAACCGCCATAACGCATATAACAATTTGGTTGCAACCTCTTTATCGAATACAGTTAATTGTTCCACTTCCGACTGTAGTCTCCTACCTTTTTTACCGGAGAGTTGCAAACCACACCTTCTGTTACTTAATCCGAAATAAGAACGATGTTACATGTCTTACCTGTTGAGGGCATATTATGACCGTCAATCAAAATATCCGGTCTCCTTCCCATTTCCTTGCAAGTATCGGTCGAGATTTTCCGGATTAATCTCAACAGTATTTAAATTATGGCGGGGAACACGATAGTACTGCTGATCCCGTCTCCTGTACTCCTGTAATTGCTTTCTTTCTCCTTCACTGAGTGCCGCAGGATTCTTACTTTCCAACTCGCTCCATTTGCGATCATCAATATATGAATCCTCTATGAGATGACCACGCTGATTTCCATTGAATTCAAAAATTTTACTCCCGCTTAGCTCATCAGAGTCAAATGGTACAATCAACTGTTTTCTCGACGGAATATAATAAAGGGCTTCCGCTACATTCTCCATTTCTTCCACTTGCAACTTGTCGGTATAATAAAATATTTTCAAGATACTTTCATTTTTTTCGGTCGGTGTTTCCATTTCGTAATGATTGGCTGTCATGGCAAATGCTTCCAGCACCCCGTCTCCGTTGATATCTATCACACCGAACACTCCTTCGGGATATTTGGGATATTTCCAACTTCCGTCGCGCAGTATCTGTCGGTAAGCCTCGACCGCTTTCTCATTCCGGCTCTTCTCGATCTTCTTTCCGCTCGCATCGACCTGGTTGCCGTCCGGTGTCGTCGTCGATGTCAGCATCACGCCGTCCGCGCCCACATAGTAGGCGCCGTCGACCCACTGATTTGCCGCCATGCTGCCGTCGCTTAAAAAGTAGTAATACCGCCCGTCAAACTGCCGCCAGCCGTTTGCAATCACGCCGTTATCGTCTATGTAGTAGTACTTGCCGTCCAGCTGCATCCAGCCGGTCTTCATTCTGCCGTCGTCCGCGAAGTAGTACCAGTTGTTGTCGATGAGGCGCCAGCCGATCACAGGCTCGCCTGTGTCGTTGTTGTAATACCAGCTGCCGTCCTTGCCCTGATACCAGCTGTTCATGTGGTATTTCTCCGGGTCCAGCTGAATCGTGAAGTTCAGCTCGGTCGGCTTACCCGCCTCGCCGTTCTGATTCATCGCATAGCACTTGATTCGGTAGGTTCCGTTTCGCCGGAAACTGAGCGGCTCCGCATAGCTCTGCGGGGCACTATCCGTGCTGTCCGGCGCCTCCGAAATCTCGTACCGAATCTCTTTGCCGCCCTTACTCTCGAGTTTCAGTTCCACCGGATCCTGATATGTTCCCGATTCCTGCGATACCGTGACCGTGGGATTCAGTTCTTCCAGTTTCTCCTGAATCTTCGCGGCCTCGCCCGACTTCTCTGTCATCTTCCCGGCTGCTGTCTTCAGAACGGACACCGCGTCCGTGTGCTGATTGTTCTTCTCGTAAATATCCGCGAGCGCCAGATACGCCTCTGCTTTTTTCGGGCTTACATTCACTGCCTTCTCATAGAGGGAGACTGCCTCTGCCTCCTGTCCTGCCTGTACCGCCCGATTCGCTGCCTGTAGCGTCCGCGGATAGCGCGTGCTCTGATACCCCGCGAAAGTCGCGCTGCTGAGCACCAGCACGGCTGCAAACGCCACGCCCGCGATTTGCTGCTTTTTCATAGCATTTCCCCCTTCACCGAAACACAGCTTTCTCAGTAGCTCAGATACTGCGCCAGCGCATAGCCGCGCTTGCCGTTATAAATCACCTCGTAAAAGCCGTTGTCTGCCGTCCTCACATAGCTGACCGAAGCGCCGAGCGGAATGTGCGCGAGATCCGCTCCCTTCGTGTCCGGCACGCTGCGAAGTGTAATATACTCTTTGCAGTTCACACAGAACATGGTCCGGTAGGTCGGACTTGGACTGCCGCTTGTCTCTGCCGCGCCGACCGGCTTGTCCAGCCGCTCCGACTCGTCCGGCTGGTAGTTGATGAGGTACGATGCGAGCGAATACCCTGTGGTCCCGTTGTAGATGACCTTGTAAAAACCGTTGTCCGCGGTCTCCAGCACGGTCACCGGCGCCGCAAACGGAATCTGCTTTACGGCGCGCGCCGCCGTGGTCGGCGATTCGCGCAGCGAGATCGACTGCGCGCAGTGCGAGACATACATGGTGCGCGAGTAGTCCGCAGCTACAGTGGCCGCGGCGGTTACCGCCACCGGTGCGGCGGTCGCTACCGCTGTCACGGGCGGTGCACCCTCTGTCGTGGGCGGTGCACCCTCTGTCGCTGCCGTCGTTGCGGATGCTGTCGCCGCTGTCATAGCCTCCGTCTCGGTCTCCGCAGCACTTGTTTCCGTCTCCCGGCGCGTTACCGTTTCACGGGTCTCTGTCTGTAGTGCCGCCGCCTCAAAGCGCTTCTCCGGTTTCTGACTCGCAATCAATACGCCCGCCACAATTCCAACGGCCACAACGCCCGCCGCCGCGAGCGCCACGATATGCGTTCCGCCCTTTCCTTCTGCCATTTTGTTTGCTCCCTCCCTGTTATTTCGTTTCATTGATGCGGTGTACTTCGCCTTTTACAATCATCTCCAAGGTCATCGGCACGACATCCTTATTCTCGCGCCAAATGCTTTCCATCTGCGCCGGATCCACTGGATTGCCGCCGTGACCCGCCTCAATCGTGAGACTCGGAATCCCCATCTTTGAGATGGCCCAGTCTTTATATCCGGCTGTGTCGAGCGCCTGAAAATTGCCGTCCAGGCGGTAGCCGGTCAGTTCCGCTGTCCGCTTGGCGAGCGCCAGGGTCATGTCGCGAAGCGCCCCCTCCTGCCCGAAGTTCCAGTAAATCACCTCACCCTGCGTGTGGTAACTGAGGGTCGCATCAAATTGAACCCGCCGGGTCAGATCCGCCAACGCCTTCGACTCAATCTCACACTCCGGCGCCATGCCCTTATAGTGATCCGCCGAGGCGTGACCGAGGTGATCGTTATAGGACTCCCAGAGCGCGTCAAAGTTCCGGTTCAGATCGACACCGTTCGCATTCGATTTCCACTGTTGCAAATAGCCCGTCGTGAGCTGCTTCCCGTCCTTTGCCGCGATGTTCCGGACCGTCTCTCGCACAGCCTCCGTGTGAATGCCGTCCATGCCGAGCTGACTTATGCTGATGCCGTCCGGGTTTGCCATCGGAATAAAGTGAATTTCCGTGTCCGCGAGCAAATCTCTGACTACGGCATCGCGGAAACTGTCGTTTTTCTGCTGTGCCGCAAGCAGTCCCACAGACTGCCGCATCACAAGTTGCACTGTGATATACTCCCGCGCGTGAATGCCGCCGAAGACCAGCAGATGATGCTTTGCCTCCGGATTCCCGATGCGGAGGTCATAGAGCTGATTGCCGTCGACTGTCTTTCCGAGCACATCGACCCGCAGCGCACTTCCCGCCTGCTTTTGCAACTGACTCAGATCCCGCTGAAATTCCCCGTAGGTATAGAGGCTGCTCTGAAAGCAGAGATACGTCTCCGCATCCAGCGCTTCCGTCGGTGCTTCACTTTTTTCCGCGGTTGATGCAGGCGCTACGACACTCTCGTTCGCGGCGGAGGTCGTTTCTGCTGCGCTGCCGCCTGCCGCCTGAGTGCTTGCCGCGCCGCTCTCCGTCACAGCGGCCGCATGACTTGCAGTGAGCGCATTTTTCTTCACCTTGGTCGCCACCGTCGTTTCTCCTACTGCTTTGACCTCCTGCGATTTTGCGCCGCACGCCACACTCGCCGCAATACAGCAAAGAAACAAGACCCCCACAAACTTCTTTTTCATGACGCATCCCCTTTTCTTATCTGCTTGTCTATGCCGCAATGATACTTGACCGTTTGGCGCAACCCCTTTGCCGGCCTCTTCTCATCTTGTGGCCGAAAAATCCGCCTCTCGGAACTTTGACCCGTATCCCGCGCCGTTTTTCAGCCGGGCACAGAGAATAAAACCCGCCATATGCCCCGAAACAGGGCATTAAACATCGCCTTCCGAAAATCGCGCTGTGAATCAGATTTTCTTTGATTGCCGACGCTGAACTTCTCATAATCGTCAGCCCAGATCATAGGCAGCTGCCTTTTCTGCCGAGAGCCACCGGCTCTCCGGGTACAGTACCGCGCGGCACCTGCGGTGCGCGCTCGAGAGGGAGAGCACTTCTCGCGCGATATAATCGCCTGCCTCTGTGCGCTCTACCGCTATCGCGCGTTCCGGCTCCCTTCCTTCCGCAAATCGGAGCGGCAACAGAATATCGCAGACATTCCGCGCAGCATCATAACCGGGCAGGGCCACACCCCGGTTCCAGCGAAACTCCCGTAGACTGCGGTTCACAATCTGTCCAAACGCCCGCTTCATCGCCTCCGATACTTCCGGTGCCTCTTCAATTTGTTTGCCTAAGTTCACGAAATACCGTTTTCGCTCCGCATTTTCCGGATGCAGTGTATAGACTTCTTCCGGTGTGCTGTCCTCGCTTGTCAGCATCTCCCGCGTGCAAACGCTCTGTAAAAATTCGAGCGGGAGTCTCTCCGTCTGCTCCGTGAGAATCCGCCGGTAATCGCAGTACAGCGCCGCGCCGTCCGACAAAGCCTGTATCTCCGGAAGCTCATATGCGGCTGCGGGCGGAAGCGCTTCGAAATGACGGGAAACATCTTCAAACGTCTGTGTCCCGACTGCCACAAAACTCTCGAGATTCCAGCGCGGACCGGTCTTCAAAAGATTATTTTTAAAGAACGCATAAATCGGTCTGAAATCCGCTGTGACAAGCCCGGTATGGCAGATTCCGTACTGCACATCTTGATAGCCGGGCAAGGTTTCCCGGCAATGCCGGAACTTATTTTCCGCGTATATCCGGGAAATATAGTTCTCCATATATCTGCCGAAGACGGGAGCCGTTACCGCGACAGGTAAGACTATATCTCCGTAGTTCCAGGGCTCCGGACACAGAAGCTTCACGAGTCTCTGTAACCTCTCGCTCGAGACCTTTGCGAAAGCGTGCGAATCTCGCAGAGCAGCAGCGGCAGGTGCCTCCGAAGCCCTCCTGTCTTCGGGGATGCGCTCTGCCTCAACGTTCCGCGGTGCTTGTCCGGACGGTTGCTCTTCACGATGCAACCGAACCACAGGATAGAGACTCTTACCGTTGGCGGACGCCTTCATCCGAACGTCGAGCAGAGAGGGAAACTGTTTTAAAAACAGGATGCCGTCAGCAGTGCCGTACTCCTTAGAATCCACTCCGTTTTGTTGCAAGAATTTGAGAAAAGACTTCGCGGCTCTCCAACAGTTTTCCTCTAAGGAAAACTGTTGCGCTCGTTTCAAAATTTCTTTTTCAAGGCGTTCTCTCACACGATCGTCCAGAACAAATTTCGGCCTTTCCGGCTCGCTCTCGCAAGTCGCCGTGCTTTCCGTCCTGCGAGAAACGCTTATCGCAAAGCGACGAAGCCGCACCAAAGTCTTCGCTCTTTTCTCGGACGGATCGGAAAATTTCAGCTCAATCTGTTCCGCAAACTGCTGCAAAAACAAATTCAGCTGGATAAAGCCATACTCTTTATAGTTGATGCCCGCCGCAGCCACGGCGTTTCCGACCTGTGTGATATCAATCCATTCGCCCTGCTCCAGCGACAAATTTTGCAAAATGGCCCGAAGCAGCTTGGTCAAAGCCGGCTTCTTTTCATCCGGGACCATGCCCTCCTGCCAACTCTTTTGACGTATTAATCGACGGTACTGCCGCAAAATAACATAGCTTCTTTCCGGCTCTCCCGCCTGTGTGGCAGCACTGTCCGTGATGACGATATCCTCCGGAAAGGACTTCAAAAAGGCGCGCAGCGTCTCTATGCCATATTCTTGATATCGAATCCCTGCCTTTTGCAATTCCTGTTCGAACTTGTCCGTGCCAACCCAGCCGTAATCATGCGTTTGGAGTTTCAACAGCGCCTCACAGAGCAAAGGGCGCAGTTTTTCCCGCTCATTCTCTTTCACACAACTCCCCCTCTTCCGTCCCGCGCCCTTGCAGAATGCCTGTTTTTTTCTTATATTTTAGCGCGTTTCTTCATAATTCTTTCACATTTACCTTACTTCCTGTACCGACTTCCGTCAAGTTGGAAGGCCGGAAATGATTGTATACCTGCTGTGAGGCGAAAAAGCACAAAAAAGGTAGCCCTATCCGTGTGGGCTGCCTTGTATTTTAAGCTTGCGGTAAATGTGATGCCAAAGCGCGGGGCACACAACAGGGCGACAGACAGGCGAATCGCA
>ERZ773007.845-NODE-845-length-14961-cov-56.047967_pt1 | contig 14961 bp, 10 predicted proteins | sample MGYA00580665_ERZ773007 | MGnify/ENA primary metagenome ERZ773007 (study PRJEB29015, sample SAMEA2738122) | human oral metagenome | biome: human oral; feature: human-associated habitat; material: saliva | place: China | collected 2167 ... | reverse complement strand
GCGGTACCAGTCGATGGTGGCCTGCAGACCAGAGCGGAAGTCAGTGAACTTAGGCTGCCAGCCCAGCTCCTCAACCAGCTTGGAGTTGTCGATGGCGTAACGCAGGTCGTGGCCGGGGCGGTCAGCAACGTGCTCGTAGTCGCTGGGGTCGTGGCCCATGAGCTCCAGGATAAGCTCCACAACCTCCTTGTTGTTCTTCTCACCGTTAGCACCAATGAGGTAGGTCTCACCAATACGGCCCTTCTCAATGATGTCCCATACGGCGTCATTGTGGTCCAGTACGTGGATCCAGTCACGCACATTCTGACCGGCACCGTAGAGCTTGGGGCGCACGCCGTCGATCAGGTTAGTGATCTGACGCGGAATGAACTTCTCAATGTGCTGGTAGGGGCCGTAGTTGTTGGAGCAGTTAGAGATAGTGGCCTCAACCCCGAAAGACCGCACCCAAGCGCGTACCAGCAGGTCAGAGCCGGCCTTGGAGGAGGAGTAGGGGGAGGAGGGGTTGTAAGGAGTGGTGGGGGTGAACTTGGAGGGGTCATCCAGCTCCAGGTCACCGTAAACCTCATCGGTGGAGATGTGGTGGAAGCGGGTGCCGTGGGCGCGTACCGCCTCTAGCAGGGTGAAAGTACCCACCAGATTGGTCTTGATGAAGGGGGAGGGGTCAAGCAGAGAGTTGTCGTTGTGGGACTCAGCGGCGAAGTGCACCACCACATCGGCGTCGGCCACTAGCGGGTCAACCGTGTCGCGGTCAGCAATGTCACCCTCAACCAGGGTTACCTTGTCGGCTACATCCGCTAGCGACAGCGGGTTACCGGCGTAGGTTAGCTTGTCTAGGACCGTGACTTTGGCGTCAGGGTGACGCACTAGGGTCTGGTGTACAAAGTTAGCGCCGATAAATCCAGCACCGCCGGTAATTAGAACGTGCATGGGCTTTCACTTTCTATGCCTGGGAAAACATGCGGAATATGTCAATAATGCCATATCTCGCATGACTCGTCTCTACATCATTAAAGCTGACGTGCTTAAAGCTGATTGGTAAACTACTAACTATGGCGAAAACTGTCTTGGTAACTGGTGCTGGCGGCTATATCGGACGCCACGTGGTGCGGGCCCTACTCGCGCGCGGGCTTGACGTAAGTGTGGTTGACCTGCGCTTAGATGAAGTAGATCCACGTGCTCGCCGCGTGGATGTAGATCTATTCAATGCTGGTGAGGATATTTACGACCAGCTTGGCCGCCCCGACGCAGTTATTCACCTGGCTTGGCGTGACGGTTTTGTGCACAACTCCCCGGCTCATATTGATGATCTACCCAAGCACTACCACCTGATTGAAAACCTACTAAAGGGTGGGCTAAAGCAGATCGCGGTCATGGGCTCCATGCACGAGGTGGGCTACTGGGAAGGCGCCATCGACGCCGACACCCCCTGCAAACCGGCTTCTCTCTACGGGGTTTCCAAGAACTCCCTACGCCAAATCACCGCCCTACTAGCCAACCAGTATGGGGCGCAGATGCAATGGATTCGTGCCTACTACATTGTTGGCGACGACGCCCACGGCTCCTCCATTTTCTCCAAGCTGCTTGCTGCCGCTAATGAGGGTAAAACCACCTTCCCCTTCACCACCGGCAAGAACCTATACGACTTCATCTCCATCACCGAGCTGGCCCGTCAGATCTCCGCAGTGGTAGCCCAAGACCAGATCGACGGCATTATCAACGTCTGCACCGGCAAACCCATGAGCCTAGCCGAGCGGGTAGAGGCCTACATCCAGGAAAACAACCTGGGTCTAACCCTGCAGTATGGAGCTTTCCCTGACCGCCCCTACGACTCTCCTGGAGTGTGGGGAGACGCCACCAAGATCGCGCAGATCCTGGCGCTAAGTGGCGAAAGCTTGGAGGCCTGAGTGAAACGCGCTGGTATTTTCCTGTTCTATGACCCTGAAGGCAAAGTAGACGACTACATCCTGGGCTGCTTGGGTTCACTCCAGCAGCACATGGACTACCTGCTGGTGGTGTCTAACTCGCCCCTGGATGAGACTAACCGTAAGCGTCTAGAGTCAGTCTCTAGCGAAGTTATGGAGCGCAAGAACGTAGGTTACGACGTCGGCGCTTACCGTGACGGCCTGCGCCACCTGGGCTGGGACCATATGGGCGACTATGACGAGCTGGTGCTGTTTAACTACACCTTCTTCGCCCCCATCCACCCCTGGGCCAGCCTATTTGAGCGCACAGACAAGTGGGACACCGACTTTTGGGGCATCACTGAACACGATGAAGTACGCCCCCACCCCTTCCTACCTAAATTGGTTATGCCCCGCCACATCCAGTCCCACTGGATTGCGGTGCGTTCCAGCCTGAGCACCACTAAAGACTGGCGCTCCTACTGGGAAGACATGCCCCCAATTGAGTCTTACAACGACTCTATCCAGTGGCACGAAAGCCGTTTCACCGGCTACTTCAACGCCCTGGGCTACCGTCATGAAGTGGCCTACAACGTAGACGATTACCCTTCAGCTAACCCGGTGTTTGATAACGCCAGTTTGCTGCTGCAAGACGGTTGCCCCATCCTTAAACGCCGCAACCTATTCCACAACCCCCTGCACCTAGACCGCTTTGCGATTATTGGTGCAGACATGCTGGAGCAGGCCCGCGCGGCCGGCTATGACACGGACCTGATCCTGTCTAACCTGGCACGCACCTCTAAGCCTCGCGATCTGGTCACTAACGCTGGCCTGACCTGGGTGGTGCCCCAAAGCGCTAGTGAGGAAACCTACGCCGCTGCCGCCAAGCAGAAAGTTTTGGCTGTAGCCCACATTTTCTACGCCGATATGGCTGAGGAAATTCTTCAGCGTCTATCGGTACTGCCCAAGGGCTACTATTTGGTGGCCACCACCTCTAATGAGGAAAACCAGGCCCAGATTCGCGCCGTCATGGAGCGCTACGGGGTTGAAGGTGAAGTGCGTGTAGTGGCCTCCAACCGGGGCCGTGACATTGGTGCTTTCTTGGTTGACTGCAATGATGTGCTGGCCAGTGGCAAGTGGGACATTGTGGTCAAGATTCACTCCAAGAAATCAGTGCAGGATGACTACAACGCCGCCCAGCTGTTTAAAACTCACCTGTACGACAACCTGCTAAATTCACGTGCGCATGTGGCCAATATTTTGGCTGAATTTGCCGCCCACCCCGCCCTGGGGATGGTGCTAGCACCGCTGCCGCACATGGGTTACCCAACCATGGGCCACGCCTGGTTCACTAACCGTGAGCCGGCTCAGGCTGTGGCCAAACGCCTGGGGATTAACGTCCCCTTCGACAAGGACATGCCCCTGGCCACCTACGGCTCCATGTTCATTGCTCGCCCCCAGGCCTTAGCCAAGCTGGTTAACGCCGGTTTTAAGCCCGAAAACTTCCCCGTTGAGGGCGGCTATAAGGATGGCTCTTTGGCCCACGTGCTAGAGCGCCTTATGGCTTATGCTGCACTGAGCGAAGGCTTCTATGTGCGCCCAGTGCTAGCCCCCAAGTGGGCTGAGGTTTACTACGGTTACTTGGAGTACAAGCTGGCCGCAGTCTCCTCATTCCTACCTCCCTTTACTATTGATCAAGTTCCCTACCTTAAAGCTCACGGTGGTCCAATACCCAACGTGTTGGCAAGCATCAAAGTCAACATCATGTTGCGCCAACCCAAGGTAGGCAATGCGCTTAAACCCGCGTATCGCTTAGTTCGTAAAGGTGCCGCGACTGTACGTAAGCTACATCGACACTAAGGAGGGTAATGAACGAGCGTAAACGGGTCATTGATCTGACCTGGAGGATGGCTCGGCGCTCTATTTCCTCAGAATTTAAGGGAACTGCGCTGGGCCGTGCCTGGTCGTTTATCAACCCGCTAGCCACTATCGCGGTTTTCTCCGTGATTTTCGGCTTGGTTTTCCGTGGCGGGGTAGAGCCTGGTAAAAACTCGGGGATTGATGCATTCGCGCTGTGGATCGGCGTGGGCATTATTGCCTGGAACTTTATCTCTAACTCGGTTATGCGGTCCATGGATTCCCTAGTGGGTAACGCTGGACTGCTAACCAAGGTGTACTTTCCGCGCCAAACCCTGGTTTATTCAGCGGTATTGGCTTTGGTTTATGATTTCGCCTTTGAATTAACGGTGCTACTGGTAATTATGCTGATTGCCGGTGGCCCCACAGTGCTGCTGTTTATTCCGCAGCTAATTGCTATTACCGTTTTAGCAGCCGTATTTACTACCGGCCTAGGCATGATGCTAGCTATTGCCAGCGTCTATTTCCGCGACATCTCCCACCTCTGGCAGATTTTTAACCAGGTGTGGATGTATGCCTCGGGCGTGGTTTTCCCGCTGTCTATGCTTGATCAGCTACAAAACCGACTGTTTGCTCAGGGCTGGCAGATTAATGGGCACCCGCTACCGCTGACCACCACTTTCCGCATGAACCCGGCTGAGCTGTTCCTAGAGGCTTACCGCAGCTGCCTATACGATTTCGCTAATCCCTCGCTGGGCGTGTGGCTTGGCTGCCTGGGCTGGGCTGTGCTGTCTTTTGGGCTGGGCCGCTGGGTCTTTAGCCGCTACAGTGCGCGCATTGTGGAGGAGCTGTAATGACTAACGCAATTACTATTAACGACGTTTCTAAGCGTTTTAGGGTTTATAAAGACCGTAACCAGTCCCTTAAAGGCGCGTTTTTGCAGCGTCGTCGGGCCCAATACGAGGATTTCTGGGCGCTACAGGACATTACTTTCGATATCCCTGCCGGTAAAACTTTCGGCCTGCTGGGACATAACGGTTCAGGTAAATCCACCCTGCTTAAATGTATTGCCCAGATTCTTACCCCCGACACTGGCTCTATTAGTGCCACTGGCCGTATGGCCGCCATGTTGGAAGTAGGCTCTGGTTTCCACCCGGAGCTGTCGGGGCGTGAAAATATTTACCTTAACGGCGCCATTTTGGGTATGAGCCCTAAAGAGATTGACTCTAAACTTGACGCCATTATTGATTTTTCTGGCGTGGAGCGCTTTATCGACCAGCCGGTTAAAAACTATTCCTCAGGTATGTATGTGCGCCTGGGCTTTTCGGTTTCTATCCATGTAGAGCCAGATATTTTGCTGGTTGATGAGGTACTTGCAGTTGGTGACTTAGAGTTCCAAAACAAGTGCATGGAGAAGTTCGCCCAGCTTAAGCAGGACGGACGCACAGTGGTGGTGGTTAGCCACGGCCTTGAGCAGATGCGTTCCTTCTGCGACCAGGCAGCTTGGCTAGATCACGGCAAACTGGTGGAGGTGGGTAACGCCGCCCAGGTGGTGGACACTTACTCTGACGTGGCTCACCAGGCCATTAAGGTTGAAGGCGGCGGTACTCGCTTTGGTACCGGCCAGGCACAAATCACCAAGATTGAAGTGCTTGATGAGTCCGGTGCGCCGGTAACTATGGTGCGTCCGGGCCAGGCAGTAAATATTCGCCTGGATTATGAAGCCCATGAGCGCATTGAGGAGCCCGTTTTTGGGGTTTCTATCGACAGTCGCGACGGCGTATGGGTGTGGGGCCTGCATGGGCGCGACGCCGGATTTGTGCCCCGCTCTATTGAAGCTGGTACCGGTAGCCTGCAGGTCCACATTCCAGCCCTGAACCTTTCGCCGGGCTCTTTCACTATCTCCGCAGCCATCCAGAACAAGGAAATGACCGCGATTATTGATGCCCTGCAAAGGGGACGGCGCTTTGATGTGCTGCCTGGGCCGGGTATGGAAAGCGGCGGCATAGTGATTTTGGGGGCCAGCTATGGCAACCTGCAGCCTGAGCGCGAAATGCTTTCGATCACCCCGCGTGGTAAGGCCGAGTTTGATCAGCTAGCTCGTGAACAGATCCGGCTAGCTGAAGAACTGCGCAAGCAGAAGGAAGCCGAGCGCGAAGCTGAACAAAAGCAAGACTGACGGATCTGCAGCTCAGCAGCAGTGCGCAGCAGCTCTGCGCAGCCTTTAGTCTGCGTTAACTGACCCGCCCAGCTTGCCCAGACGGGCACTTAAAGCGGCCTCTTGTAGCTGCCCGGTCAGTTCTTGCAATTGGGCTACCTGCTCGCTTAACTGCTGCACCTGCTTAGTTAAGGCGGCCACCTGCTGGTTTAAATCCGCGTGTACCAGGTTTAGAGCCTCATGTACACCCTGGGAAACCTGCTCAAGCTGGGCCTGGGAGCGGCGATAATATTCGGCGCTAACCAGCGCCTGGCCTAAAGCCGGGCTGGGGGAGTCGGTACGCAGATAGCTTTCCCTAATAGCCAGGTTATCTTGCTGATGCTCTAGAGCGGCAGTGATCACCGAGTTGCCACTTTCACCAGCCAAACCTGGGCGCTGATGCCAAAAAGCTAGCGCCGGCCCCTCTAGGAAACCTGCCGGCTGGGCCTGCAATAGACGCAGGTTAAAGTCCCAGTCAGCCTGGGTGCTCAGTCGCCCATCCCAATGCCCCACCAGATCAGCGCTGGTGCGGCGAATTAGCTGGGAAATAGGGGGAATATAGTTACCCACCAGCATATCGATCAGGTTGAAACTGTGGCGTTCTAAAGCCAAATCAGCTCGCTCAAGAATAGTGATAGTGCCGTCAGATTCAAGTTTTTCGCTAACTAACTGGGTGCGTGCGGCCACCGCCCCCAGGTGGGGATGGGCCTGCAAGAATGCCACAGTTTTGCTTAAAAACTGCGGGTCCCAAGTGTCGTCGTCGTCGTGAATAGCGAAGAAGGGGGCGCTGGCGCAGGCCAAACCAGATTCCAGGGCAGCCTCGCGCCCGTTAGAGACCCGGTTAGTCACCACCTGGGTGCGCTCTTGCAGCTCAGGGGAGGTTTTATCCAGGGCCGCCTGCACAATTTGGCCCTCGCCGCCGTCATTAACAATGATCAGCTCATAGTCACCCAGCTGCTGGCTGGCCACGCTGGCCAGGGCGCGGGAGAGAAAAATGGGGCGATTGCGGGTACGCATAATCACGCTAACTAGCGCGCTCATGGCATTCTCCTAAAACTAGCTAAAACTAGCCGATACGTGCGTACAGATCTTGTGGGGCGTGGGCCAGTGCCTGAACTAAACCTTGGGCGCGAGCCTGACGCTGGGGGCCTAAAAGCATGCGTCCACCAGTGTTAACTAGGGCCCGCACCGCCACCGAGGGCGGCGCATAGCGAGCGGCCACACGCAGACGGTTACGGGTATTCCAGGTGGTGAAAGCTTCTGAAGCCGAATCGGATGAAGCCGCATGGGCGTGGCGGGCTTGGGCTTGGCGCACATACTCCACGCTGTAGCCAGAGCGGCGCAGGCGGTAAGAAAAATCGGTGTCCTCGTAGTACATGAACAGGTCTTGGCGCATCCCGCCCAACTGACGCCAGGCACGGGCACTAATCGCGCAGGCCCCGCCGCAAATACCAAACACTTCAGGGCTGTCATGTTCCTGCTTGGCAGGGGCCAGCCAGGAGCGGTCATAGCCGTTGCCGCAGGCATCTACTACGTTGCCGGTGGAGTTGATTAGCTCCACGCCGCTTGGGTCGCTAACCCAGATGCCGCCATCTAGGCCCCGCAGCTGGGCTGAGCCGGTGCTGTGGGTGGCGCCAGTGGTGGGTTCAGTTTGGGCTTCGACGCCGCCGGGAGCCTGTGGGCTGGGGGGCTCGGCGCCGTCGTCAACAAGACGCCACCTACCCTCCAAAAGCAGGCGGGCAGTAGTGGCCTCCACCAGATCATGCCCCAGCGGGGCGGTCAGGGCGTCAACAAAACCCTCCAGTGCGTAGGCGTCACTGTTTAGCAGCACCAAGGCGTCCTGGCGCAGGTTACGTGCCCCCAAGTTAACCCCATAGCCAAAGCCACCGTTACGTCTAGCTTGCACCAGGCCAAAGCGAGCCGGGCCGGCGCTACCCAGCTTGGCACCCAGGCGGCGCAGGTGGTCCAGGGAATTATCGTGCGGATCGGCGCTGGCAGAGGCATTATCCACCACCACCAGCTCATCACCAGCTCGCAGCTGGGGCCACAGGGAGCGGGCAGCGCGCTCAGTTAACAGCGGGGTACGCCAGTTAACGATTACTACCCGCACACTTTTACGCTGCTGACTCACTTTTGGGCCTGCTCCATAACCTGCTGGTAGACGCGCAGATGCGCCTTAGCACAAGCCTTCCAAGTCATAGCTTGGGCGCGCTCATAGCCGGCCAAAGCAAAATGATCATGCTCACGGCCAAGCACCCGGCGCAGCCCGGCAGCAATCTGGTCGGGGTCGCTAGGCTCCACCAAAATTCCGCAATCTCCGGCCACCTCAGCGGTGGAAGTACCCAGCGAAGTCACCACCGGCACCGAATGGGCCATAGCCTCAAGCACCGGCAGGCCAAAACCTTCCCAGTAGGAGGGGAACACAAAGGCGCGCGCCCCTGCATAGGCTTGCTGCAAAGTATCTTGGGCCAGGTGTCCGAGCACGTGCACGCGGGAAGTGCCGATAGCCTGAATCAACTGGCGTTCCACGGCGTCGTCGCCCCACCCGCTGGGACCCACCAAAACCAGATCCAACTGCGGGAACTCGCCGGCAATACGGGAAAAAGCATGCAGCAAGCCGGGCAGGTTTTTACGCGGCTCACGGGTGCCAGTCCACAGCACATAGGGACGCGAAAGCCCATAAGCGGTGCGGAAAAGATCAATCTGGGAGGCGCTTACCTCCTGAACGCTGACGCCGTGAGGAATCACATGCACGCGCTCAGAGTCAATTCCGGCCTCATAGCAGTCATCGGCGGTGGCCTGGGAGGGCACAATCACCGCCTGGGCCTCTTTAATGGTGCGCTGTAAAGATTTACGGAAATAGCTGTTACCGCGCTTAGTGAAATGCTCGGGGTTACGCAAAAATGCCAGGTCATGCACGGTTACCACAAGCGGCTTGCGAGTGGGGGGAATAGCCCAGGTGGTGGCGTGAACCAGGTCAGAGGCCGGCAAAATAGCTTCAGCTAGGGGAGAGTGTAAACGGTTCCAGGACTCATACAGGGCTGGGCGCGGCAAATTCGCGTAACGCACCGGCATAGTCTCTAAACCCACCGCGCTGGAGCCCGGATCATTATGGCTGCGGCGGGCGGCAATGCCGGCAACCTTCACCCCCTGGGCGCGCAGGCTGTGGGCCAGGTTAGTGATATAAGTGCCAGAACCGCCAGGTACCGGCTGCCACATTTGCTCTACCACCATGGCCACGCGCACATCATTAGGCGCCTGAAAAGCGCCTTGAGCGGCATCTTTAGCGGTTGAAGACTCAGTGGCGGGGGCGGAAGCAAACGACAAGCGCATGTGCCAAGACTACCGCCCATGGCTTTACCTTTATGCTAGTGACATGAAGGTGCTGCTAGATGCCACGGCCATCCCTGCAAATTTGGGCGGCGTGGGACGTTATGTAGATGATTTGGTGCCATGTTTGGTATCCCAGGGCGTTAACTTGGCTTTGGCGGTGCAAAGCCGCGACGCCGAGCATTTCGCCTCCCGCGCCCCGCGCGCTCACATCATCACCGTGCCGCACCTGCTTGAACGCCGCCCGGTGCGTATGGCTTGGGAGCAGTCGGGCCTGCCGGCCCTGGTACGTAAGTGGCGCCCAGATGTACTGCACTGCCCTCACTACACTTACCCCACGCGCCTGGCGCTACCCAATGTGGGCGTGGCCGTAACCTTGCATGACGCCACGTTCTTCTCCCACCCCCAGGCTCACTCGCCGCTAAAGCAGCGGTACTTCACCGCCGCCATCACCCGCGCCTCCAACCACGCCGACGCGCTGATTGTGCCCTCCATTGCCACCCGCGACGAGTCCATCAAATACGCCGGGGGTAGCCCCGAAAACTACTTCGTGGCTTACCACGGGGTAGACACCAAACGTTTCTATCCGGTCTCAGACGCTGAGCGTGAGCGCGTAGCCGCCTCCCTAGGCCTAGCCGGCCAGCCCTACATTGGTTTCTTGGGCACGCTAGAGCCGCGTAAAAATGTGCCCGCACTGGTACGGGCCTGGGTGCGGGCCTTTAGCCAGCAGCCCAACCCGCCGGCGCTGGTGCTAGCTGGCGGTAAAGGCTGGGATGAAGAAATCGAGCCGGCCTTGGCGGGCGTGCCCAGCCACATGCGCGTGCTGCGCCCGGGCTACCTGCCGCTAGAGGATCTACCCGGTTTCCTCTCCGGCTGCCAGGTTTTGGCTTACCCCAGTGTGGGTGAAGGCTTTGGCTTGCCGGTGCTAGAGGCCATGGCTTGCGGGGCGGCCGTGCTAACCACCCGGGAGCTGTCTTTGCCTGAGGTGGGTGGCGACGCCGTAGCTTACTGTGAGCCCGACGTCGACTCTATCGCCGAGGCCCTAAGCTCACTTAGCGCTGACGCCACCTTGCGCCAGCAGCTAGGGGTAGCCGCCCAAAAGCGGGCCAGTGAATTTACCTGGCAGCGCGCGGCGGTAGAACACATTAAGGCCTATGAGTATGCCGTTGCAGCTAAATCCTAAAATGTTGGTAAAACTGCGGCAAAACGCGGCTTTTCTAACCGCCTTGGCGGTAGTGGCGGCGCTGGCGGCAGCTTTCGCGGCAGCGGCGCTAATTGTTCCCGTCAAAGGCGGACACCTATCCGATAAGCAACAGCTACTGCGCGACTCGCTTTCGGGCGGTTTTGTGTCAGTCAAAAACGGTGACACCATTCAACAGCGCTTTACTGCCGCTGAAAACGGTTTAAACGGACTACAAGGCCAATTCAAACCGGGCGTTATGGACTCTAGTTGCCGTCTAGAGCTGACTCTAAGCGAAGTCCACGCCCAGCCCGGCACCCAAGCTTTGCTGCCCCCGCCGAGTAAATCCCAAACGCAAGGCAGCACCCAAGCGCAAGGCAGCACCCAAGCGCAAGCGGCGGCGTCGGCCCCAAACGCGGCTAGCCAAAACGCTGCAGCCACCCCCAGCCCGACCACCACGCAAGTAGCCAGCCAAAGCCTGCCCTGCGCCCAAGTCATGGTCAATGAGTCAGGCACCAAAATTATGGGTTTTAAACCCATCGCCAACTCCAAAGGTAAAACCTACCAAGTGGCGCTCAGCGTTAAAGCTGACAAACCCACCGTGGTAGTCACCCGCTACTACAACCCGGTCTCAGCTACAGACCCCGACCGCCCCAACGAAAAACGCAAACGCCACGTAGACAACCAACCCAACTACCAGGTCAAAACCGGTGAACAGGTACTTAAAGCCGGCGGAGCCACCCTCAACAACCAAGAACTAGCCGGGCGCGAAGAAAACCTACGCGGCACCGGAGAAATCACCACCACCTCCCTACTACCCATCTATTCCGATGCCGGCTGGTGGGGCACTTTACAGCGCGGCCTGCAACGCTCCCAAGCGCTAGGGCCCTGGTGGGTCAGCACCCCCGCGTTAGTGATTTGGTTTGCGGCCACAGCGGTCAGTGCCGTAGCCGCCGCCGTTCTAGCGGTGCGGCGCTCGCGGTGGACTGTGGCGCTGGTGGGGGCTTTTGCCCTGTTCCAGGCGCTAGTGTGGGCGGCAGTTATCCCTATTTTCAACGGGATGGACGAGTACCAGCATGTGTCCTATATCCAGTATTTAGCTACCCACAATGGCCCAGATAGTGGCCTAACTCAGGGACAAGCTAACTACTCTCCGCAGTTAGTGCATGTCTATGAGGCCTCCAACCTGTTCTACGCCTGGGGTGCGGACCGTTTTGACTACAGCCAGATTTCCTCGCTAAACGGACAGCTCAATCAGCTGCCTGACCGCGCCCTGGTACGTCCGCAAGTAACCCAGTACCCGCCCGGCTATTATCTGGCTGGGGCACTGGTATATAAGCTTTCGCCGCACACGGGCCTGAGCCAGTACTACGATGTGCGCCTACTATCAGTAGCTTTAGCGGTAGTGGGGGCACTGGGCATGGCTTACTTTGCCCGCCAGCTGTTCCCGCGCCGGGCTTTGGTGGCCACGCTAGTTTCTATGTCGGCGCTAGCTCACCCGATGATGGCCCACCAAAGCGCCATTATTAACAACGACATTTTGGTGATTAGCGCCAGTATCTGGGCCCTGGCTTTGGCTACCCGCGCTCTAAATGCGCAGCGCCCCCTGCGTTGGCTAGCTGGTGCAGGCGTGGTTACCGGCATTGCCATGGCTAAACCGCAAGGTATTTTGATTGCGGCTATGGTGGCTTTGGCGCTAATTGTGGTGGCGGTGCGTGCTCGCAGCTTCAAGCTAGCTCTTAAAGGTGGGCTGCTTAGCGGCGGCGGGTTTATCGCCGTGTATATCTGGTGGCCTATCTATCGCGTCATAGTGGGTTTTGGTTCAGTGATTGCTGCTCCGCGCACGCAGGTGAACCTGGTAAATGCTGGGGGAGGCCTAGCTATGGGGGCGGTGCGCCAACGTGGCTTGGGGGAGCAGTGGCAGCTGTTCTGGAATGACCAGAGCGCAGATGACTACGCCCTGTTTAAAGCTCGCTGGATTAAGCAGTTCTTCGGTAACTTTGGCTGGTTGGATGTGTTTTACCCAACGCGCATCTATCACCTGCTGGCTCAGATTATGACGCTGTTTGCGCTTGTCTGCCTGCTCTGGGTGGCCCAGCGCTGTGTGCGGCTGGTGCTTAACCGGTTGCGTCCCCTGGCGGTAAAGGCCGACGACGCTGCTGGGGTAAGTGGTGACGTTGCGGCTACGGACACTGCTCAGAGCTCAGAGGAGGGCGCCGTCGTCGCCAAAAAGCACGCAGGCCGACAGCTGGGAGCTATACGCAACCAAACCGCCACCTGGATTTGGTGGTGCCTGGCGTTAACCGTAGGCTACCTGGTAGCTATTAACCTGCTGGGCTTTATCTACTCCATCATGGCTGGACACGACGACCTACTCCAAGGCCGCTATATCCTGCCTGCCGTGGCAGGGCTATACGCTCTGCCTGCCCTGTTAACCCAGGCGGGAGTGCAAACCCTGCAACACAACCGTTGGCGTCCAGTGCGTGGCGCGTGGCTAGATAAACTAGTGCCAGCCGTGGCGCTAGCGGTTTTCGCCGCAGTCATGGCGCTGAACTTAGCGGGGCTGGGGGTTATCTTCGAGCGCTTCTATGTGTAATATTTCTAGCTTTTTAAAGCATAAAGTCACGGTAGCGGCTAACCTATTACTAGGCCGCGTCAGTTTGAGAACGGAAAAGTAATGCCCGATCAGTTAACCGTTGAATCTACTCCTATCCCCGGATTCCTACGCCTGACTTTGCCTGTCCATGGAGACAACCGCGGTTGGTTCAAGGAAAACTGGCAGCGTGAAAAGATGGTGGCGCTGGGTCTGCCTGATTTTGGCCCGGTGCAAAACAACATCTCATTTAACGATGAGGTGGGCGTTACCCGTGGTATTCACGCCGAACCCTGGGACAAGTACGTTTCGGTAGCCACCGGTAAGGTTTTTGGTGCCTGGGTGGATTTGCGTGAAGGCCCTAGCTTCGGCCAGGTCTACACCACCATCATTGAGCCGGGCGTGGCCGTCTATGTGCCGCGCGGGGTGGGTAACTCATACCAGACCCTAGAGCCCAACACGGCCTACACCTACCTGGTCAACGACCACTGGTCGCCGGACGCCGAATACACCTTCTTGAACCTAGCTGATGAAACTGTGGCCATTGACTGGCCCATCAGCCTGGACAAGGCCATCTTGTCTGCTAAAGACCTGGCTCACCCGCGCCTAGAGGCAGTAACCCCCTTCCCGCCGGCAGCTAAGCGCGCGCTGGTAACCGGCGCCCACGGCCAGCTAGGCCGCGAGCTGATGCGTCAGCTACCCCAGGCCGGCTACCAGGTCACCGGGGTGGATCTACCTGAGGTAGACATTTCTGACACTGAGGCCATGGAGGCTTTTGATTTCTCCGCCTACGACGTGGTGATTAACGCCGCCGCCTGGACTGACGTGGATGGCGCCGAAACTGCCCAGGGTCGCCCGCTGGCTTGGAAGGCCAACGCCACTGGCCCGGCTAACCTGGCCCGCGCCGCCGCCAAGCACGGTTTCACCCTGGTGCACATTTCCACCGAGTATGTTTTTGACGGCACCGCCCAGGCTCACACTGAAACTGAGCCGCCCAGCCCGCTAGGTGTATACGCCCAGTCCAAGGCTGGTGGTGACGCCGCCGTCAGCGCCGCCCCCAAGCACTACCTGGTACGTACCAGCTGGGTGGTGGGTGAGGGCAAGAACTTCATCCGCACTATGGCTGGCCTAGCTGAGCGCGGCGTTAAGCCGTCCGTGGTTGATGACCAGGTGGGTCGCCTAACCTTCACCAGTGACTTGGCTAGCGGCATTATCTACCTGCTGGGTCAGCAGGCCCCCTACGGCACCTACAACCTCACCGGTGGTGGCGAGGTAGTGTCTTGGGCGCAGGTAGCTAAGCGTGTTTATGAGCTAACCGGCCATGACCCCGCTGACGTAACCCCCATCAGCACCGCCGAGTACTTTGCTGGTAAGCAGGTAGCTCCCCGCCCGCTGGTGTCCACCATGGATCTGAGCAAGATTGAGGCCATTGGCTTTAAGCCTTCTGATTCCATGCAGTTGCTAGAAACATACGTGCAAACCCTGCGTTCCTAAGCATGAACTAACCCTGGACCTGTTAATTTAGGTTCAGGGTTAAGTTTATATATGAAAGGTGCAGCCTCGTGAAGCTACCGCGTGTACCCCGAGCAGCATTGGTGGTGCTGGCTTTTTGCTTCGCTTTAGTCAGTGGCTTTAGCTGGGTTGTGGCCTCTGCGCCTGGCTCTAGCCCCGACGACGACTACCACCTGGTGTCCATGTGGTGTCCGCGTCCGGTTACTGAAAGCTGCGCTACTAAGGTAGTGCAGGGCCAGCTGCGGGTGGGTGTGCCCGAGGCTTTACCCGGTGCTACCTGCTCTTCTTTCCATGTCGATATTTCGCAGGCTATGTGTAACCGCTACTCCGATAAGCGTATTAGCTACTCGCTGCGTTACGACGACGGTAACTACCCTTACGGCTACTACCA
>ERZ773007.841-NODE-841-length-14994-cov-62.547225_pt1 | contig 14994 bp, 14 predicted proteins | sample MGYA00580665_ERZ773007 | MGnify/ENA primary metagenome ERZ773007 (study PRJEB29015, sample SAMEA2738122) | human oral metagenome | biome: human oral; feature: human-associated habitat; material: saliva | place: China | collected 2167 ... | reverse complement strand
ACATCAACCTCATGCAGGTGACGGCCCTGAACCGCCACATCGGCTACGACAAGGCCTCCAAGATCGCGAAGAACGCGCATCACAAGGGCCTGTCACTGCGCGAGTCTGCCCTCGAGCTTGGCTTCCTGACCGCTGAGGAGTTCGACGCGTGGGTGGTTCCCGCCGACATGACGCACCCCAGCGCCGCCGACGAGTGATCCGCTTCAGGCGCGCTGACGTTTCGGCCCCGGTCTCGCATGAGGCCGGGGCCGGTTTCATCTGCACGAGGCCGGGGCCGCTTGCACATTCGAGCCCCGTCCACTCCCCGCCGGCGCCACCGTCACCGACCGACGCCACCGACCGACGCCACCGACCGACGCCACCTACACGGTTCCCCAACAATGTCGCACGTAATTCCCCAACTTATCCTTCAAGTTTTGAATGTCCATCGTTGGCAGTTCAAGGAAAAAGGTAGCACTCTAAAACTGACCCAATGAAATTACGTGCGAGAATCTTGGGAAGGGCAGAGGGGATGCGCCGGGGCAAGAGGGACCAAGATGAAATAAACCTCCAGATCACGCAGTTATGTGTCATGTAAACAATCGGAGGGGACCATGACGCACACACTCACCACCTACAACGAGGCCGTCCATACAGCCCTGCACATCCTGGCTACAGATATGGGATACGAGATTCCCCCCTCGGACACGTCGCAGGAGCGCGCCTATCTGCGCGCCCTCATGAACATCCGCGGCCCCGCTCCCCTGCCTGATGGCTACCCGGAGGCCGAGGCGATTGTCCTCGATGCCGAGCGTGAGCGGACAGGAACCGCGACCTGGGAGAATGCCACGGCCTCGCCGGTTCATCCGAGAATGGCGCTGTGGCGCGGTGACATTACGCGCCTGGAGGTCGACGCAATCGTCAACGCGGCAAACTCAGCGTTGCTCGGATGCCGGACGCCGGGGCACACCTGTATCGACAACGCGATCCACAGCGCAGCTGGGCTCGAACTGCGGCAGGCATGCGCCGAGGTCATGGCTGAGCGCGCACGCGGCGACGGCCCCTCGGGATTCCCGACGGGAGAAGCCGTCCTCACCCCCGGTTTCCACCTGCCCTCGCGCTTCGTCATCCACACGGTCGGCCCTATCGTGAGCGGAGAGCTCACTGACGAGCACCGGGAGGCCCTGACCCGCTCGTACCGGCGATGCCTGGAGGAGGCGGCAGCACATGGGCTCAACACGGTGGCGTTCTGCTGCATTTCCACGGGGGTCTTCGGCTTCCCGCAGGAGGAGGCGGCCCGTATCGCGGTGTCAACCGTCACCGATTTCCTTGACTCTGGCAGCCCGGGCGCGTCCGAGCTGCGCGTCATTGTCGACGTGTTCGGCGGCCACGACGAGGCCCTGTACCGCGCCCTTCTTGGGCTCTGAACCATCAACGACGGAGGAGACACCATGAGCCGACCCACCACCCTGCGCGAGGCCATCGACAGCGCTGACGCGATCCTCATCGGTGCGGGCGCTGGCCTGTCCGCCGCCGACGGCGACAATCACTCGGGCCCGGTTTTCGATGAACGTTTCGCGGATTTTCGCGCCGAGCGCGGCATCGCGGACGCCTACTCGGGCGGCTTCTATCCCTTCCCCACGTCGGAGGAACGCTGGGCGTTTTGGAGCCGCATGATTTCCCTGCTGCGCTACGAGGCCGGCCCAGGGCAGGTGTACGCGGACCTGCTGGGCCTCGTGCGCGGTCGCGACTACTTCGTGATCACCACGAACGTCGATCACCGTTTCCAAGATTCCGGCTTCGACAAGGAGCGCTTGTTCTACACGCAGGGCGATTACGGGCTGCTGCAGTGTTCGGTCCCTTGCCACGATGCGACGTACGACAACGAGTCGTGGGTGCGTGAAGCGGTGGCCAGTCGGGAGGGCATGCGCATTCCGTCGGAGCTGGTCCCCCGCTGCCCGAGGTGTGGGGAGGAGATGACGACGAACTTGCGCGTCGACAATCGTTTCGTTCAGGATGATGGATGGATGGCGGCTGCCGGTCGTTATCAGGACTTCCTGGAGCGCACGTCGAGCGGCCGCGTGCTTCACCTCGAGTTGGGCGTCGGTATGAATACGCCGAGCATCATCAAGTTTCCGTTCTGGCGGCGTGTGTTCGACAATCCGGAGGCGACCTACGCGTGCGTTGCGCTGGATGCTGTGGCTCCCGCAGAGATCTCGGATCGTTCGCTCGTCATTCGCGGCGACATCGCCGAGACCCTGGCGAGCGCGCGCGAATAACGAACCGGACCTCGTCCCTACCTCTGGGCGCGCGCTTTCCGCCGCATCTTCAGGATCGTCGAGGCGATGATGGAGAGCAGGAAGATGTTGAAGAGGATCGCACCGACGCTCGGGGAGACGAGCGTGGCGACGAAACGCCCTGCGGGGGCGGTGGCCGCCGCGGAGGCGCCGACGATGAGGCCGACACGCAGGTCGACCATGCGGTGGCGCAGGTTGGTGACGGTGCCCGCGATGCCGGTGGGGATCATGACGAGGAGAGATGTGCCGCGCGCGATCAGGTCTCCCGCGCCGACGGCGAGTTCCATGCCGGGCACGATGACGGATCCGCCGCCCACGCCGACCAGGCCGGAGAGGATGCCAGCGCACAGGCCGACCAGGATGAGCAGAACGCACGAGGCCGGGGTGAGCGAGACGGCTCCCTCGCGCGTGGGGACGTGCAGGTATTGGGAGACGATGACGAAGAGAGTGAAGCCGATGAGGATCCACGGCAGGGCGGGCGCGGGGAGGCGGCGCAGGAGCCACACGCCGACCTGGGAGCCCGCGAGCGCGCCGAGGGCGAGGAGCGCGCCGCCCGCCCAGGAGACCTCGCCGTGCAGGGCGTAGGTGCCCGACCCGACGGCGGCCGTCACGATGATGGCGGCAAGGGAGGTGGCCGAGGCGCGGCGCTGATCCGTGCCCAGGACGGCCATCAGGGCTGGCACGATGACGAGGCCGCCGCCCACCCCGAAGAGTCCGGAGAGGAATCCGGCGCCCACGCCCGTCGCGATGACGAGGAGAACACGGCTGACGGTGATGCGCTGGGAGTCGGTGTCAGGCATGCCTTCACTGTAGTACCGTGCTGGTGGGCCTTCCGGGGTGGGGCTTCACTACGCGCGAAATGCGTTTCCGCGCCCTGTTTGCGTTGGTTTGGCGGGCGTAGACTTCTCGCATCGACGAAAGGAAATGCGATGTCCAAGGTTCTGGTTGTGTCGGGCCACCCCCGCACCGGCGATGATTCGGTGGCGAATAAGACGATTCTGGAGGAGCTCACCTCCCTGCTTCCGGGCGCCGAGATCGATCATCTCGACGAGCTGTATCCCGATTACGTGTTCGATGTTGAGGCGGAGCAGAACAAGCTCGCCTCAGCGGACGTCATCGTGTTGCAGTATCCGCTGTGGTGGTACGGCTGGCCGGCGCTTCTGCAGAAGTGGATGGAGGACGTGTTCGTGCGTGGTTTCAGCCACGGGTCGACGGGGACGGCGCTGCGCGGTAAGAAGCTGGTGGTGTCGGTGACGACGGGAGCGTCGCAGGCTTACTACGCGCCGGATTCCGTCGATTTCGACGACTTGCTGACGCCCGCGAAGGCGACGTGTGCGCTGACGGGGATGGAGTTCGCGGGGAGCCTGCCGCTGTTCGGGGTGTCGTATGCGAATCGCACGGATGAGGCGGCGCGCGCCGACATGGTGGAGCGTTCGCGCGAGCACGCGGCTCGCCTCGCGGAGTTCGTTTCCGCCCTCTGAGGCGCATGCCCGGTTGCCAATCGGGACGCGTAACCCGGCCCAGGCCTCGTCAATCCCTTCACGAGGCCTGGGCCGTGTCGAGAGAACTCAGTTGGTCTTCGTGTTCGTCGGGTGATACCCGATGTAACCGATGTACACCTTGTTCGTCTTCTTCGTGTCGGCGTAGTAGTACATGCGGGGAGCCTTTTGGTTGCAGAACGGTGGGGCAAAATGCGTCCACATCTCAATATAACCGCGCGAATCGACCTCAGTGGGAACCGGTAGCATACGCTCGAGCCGCATCTTTCGATCCGTCTTCACAGTTCGCCCTTCGTTGCGCTTGTGATGGCCGGGACCACACCTAAAATACCCTTCCGGCGGACACGCAAGGTAGAGGTCAAGATCTCCATTTGTAAAGTCGCCCGTCTCCCGTGCACGCATGTAGTCGCGCAGCACGAGAATGTAGTTCCAGAACTCGGACGCATAGTGGTTTTCAGCCAGGTCGTCGATCGCGAGAATATCGTCCACCATCGAATCCGGTGCGCTCAGCTCAACGTAGCGCGTGACCGTCTCATAGCCCTGCTGCGTCATGCGATCAAACAACTCCGACATGCTCTTCGGCGCGTCAGCCAGCCACGAATCATCAGGTTCAGTCGCACGACCAATCGATTCTTCTTGCCTCAGCTTCCATTCGAGGGACCGGTTTCTCTTACTCAGCCTCTCCCTCTCTTGCTGGCTCGCAAGCAGCTGTTCTGCAATCGCTTTCTTCTCTTCCTTGAGCTCCTCGATCTCCCGGCTCTGATGAGAAGCTTCCTCCAGCAGTTCCTCCGCGACACGTAGCTCATCCGCGAGCGCGTCTCGCTTGTGCGCAAGCTGTGCGTGCGCGTCGTTCATGGCGTCCAGGCCGTTCTCCAGCGCGGCGACACCGCTTTCCAGCTCGGTGTGCGAGCGCGGGTTGAACGCGGGCAGGAAGCGGCGAATCAGGCGGCGCAGCGGCTCGTACCATGCCAAGTGCTGGGACTGGCCGCGCTGCGGGGCAGGTTCGGACGTCGCAGGCCTGACGTCCACCTCGCGGGCGTTGGTCCGAAGAGGGGCTTCCTCTTGCTCCTCGCGGGCAGGCACGCGCGCGTCCTCGACCGGTCCCCCCGCGTCGCTGGCGGCTGCGGAGAAAGACTCGGCGACCCGCTGGCGCACCTTCTCGTCGAGCAGTTCCACCGTCCGCTCGCTCTCGCGCAGCGGGTGGAACGTCGGCACCGACAGGCGCTTCTTATCCAAGGGCGCCTGGGCCCGACGAAGCTCCTTGTCGAGGCCGTTTTCCCATAGGTACTCGCAGGGCGTTCGCGCGATGATCGCCGACAGTTCAGGACGGAACTGCTTGTTTTTCTCGTCATAACCACGGAGCAGCGTGCCCGCGGTCAGCACCCTGTGGCGGAGCCTGTCGGTTGGTTCGTCTGCTCGAAAGCCGGGAAGGTAGGTTCGCAGGCTTCCCTTGGGCATGGCGCACCCCTGTCCGATCCTGGCATGGAACTGGCGGTAGGCCTCGGGCGTGAGCAGAAAGTAGGACGCGCAGCCCAGGGAGTTCTTCGTCAGGGAACGCAGGATGTCTTTCCAACGGCATTCCGCCTCGAGGGAGCCTAAGTCGCTCCCGTCCGTGAGCGGGGCGGCCACGACGACGGATGCGCGCCGACGCTCATCACGAATCCAGCCGATCAACTGCTCCACCTGTTCCTCGTCGGCGACGGATTGGGGGGAGTCCGACAGCGGCATGCCGCGGTCGTGGCAGTGGCCCTCGGTGATGAGGTCGCGGACCAGCGCGGGTGGCTTCGCGTCCCATTCGCCCTCGCGCGGAGGGGTAACCTCCACCCAGAGAACGTCCCGATAGCGCGATTCCTTGGTCGCGTGCAACGCGTAGACGCGCGTGGTCCACTGGTCGCCGCCGTCTCTGCGCTCGACCATCTCCAGGAGTTGGCGCTCGTAGTGTCTATCCTCTGACGCTTCTGACAGCTTGGTCGCGACGACGTCTGCTGTCTCGTCCCATTTGGAGGTGAGCTCTCCGAAACGGTAGATCCCCTCAGCGTCGCATTCCACGCCCGCGCGCGAGCCCCCGGGCGGGTACTTCTTGTTCACCCACTCGTGGAAGAGGCGGTCTGCGGTTTGCAGCGCTCCTTCCCGACTGTTCAGTTCGACGATTGCCCTGTAGCCTCGAGCCATAACACTCAACCCTCGTTCGACGCTGACGGACGGATTATGTGCGACAGCATACAACTACCGAATAACCATCAAAGCATCATGAAGCACCCACTTACGAGATGCGCATCACATACAGTTTCCTGATCTCGTGAATGGACGAGGCCGGGGCTGGGTTAGTGAACTCGGTGTCCTTCCTGCGGGCAAGAGACCAGCGAAGCCGTAGGAGCATCATCGACCACGGATGAAGAGCGCATTCGGCCACACGCCTCAGGATGCCGCTGACAGTATGCGAGCAAGCCCTTTTCTTGGGAGGGCATGGGGCGCAGGTGCACGAACACGATCGGGTGTGCAACGCCCGCCCCACCTGAACCGAGAACGCGGTGCGTACACGATCCTCGATGCCAGGTCGCATAGTCTCCAGTAAAACCGTGCAGCGCACGTCCCTCTTGCCCAACAGGGTGACGGTATCAGCCATGACGATGCGTCTCCATGGGGCAAGGGCAATGCGGATCACTCAACAATCACAGTGAAGACATCACGGGCCACGATCGCCATGCAAGCCACGCCAAGTGGCCAAATACAACGAAGGCCGCGACGCCGCGAGGCCTTCACGCCCCGATAGCATGCGTCCGATCAGCCGCCCGTCCACTTCTTCCAACCGTCGGACCAATGGGTCGATAACATATCCTTAGCGCCTTCCTCAATTCGCTGTTGCACGTCGAGCGGCACGAGTTCTTCGTAGGTAGCAGACACTCCCCACGCAACCAGCGCCCCCGCGACGACCGGTGCGGCAGCAGCTGCGACCCCAGATACGGAGACAACCAGGGGAGCGGCGAACGGAGCAGCGACCGCTGAGGCGATGAGTCCCTCTGCTGCGGTCTTGACCGGGGTGTCGCTGGTGTACGCTTCTCCAAAACTCCACAGCGCACCGATCCCTTTTCCGAGCAGGCGCACTCCCCTCTTTGCGACTTTGGCGACGCCACTCGCCGCTTCTGCTTCCTGCCCGATTTTGCTCTTGGACGCGGCCTTTTCAACCGCCTCCTCGGACGCCTCTTGCGCTCCTGCTCTCACTGCAGGATTTCCGGAGCGCTCCCTCACTTTCTCGCGGACCGCTTCGAGGGCTTTTGCGCGTTTGCTTGCAACCGGACCATCAATCTTATAATCGGCATACTGAATCAGCGTGTCCATCGTATAGTCGGTACTGACTTGTTCGGCAGCATTAATCATCAATTCACAGAATCTATCGAGGTAATTGGAGGACTCTGCGTCTGAACACCACGGATCAATATAGTCAACGACCGCTTTGGCGATTTTACTACGCGCTTTGTTCGCATCAGCACTGCATGACGCATAGTGGTCGCTTAACTGTTTCTGCCGCGCAAGATCACTATTCTGGTCTTGCGCGGAGCCCACGCACGGGGTACGTTCCACCGTCGGAGGCAAGCCCGGCTGCGCGATCTGAAAGTCAGGGTGAATGATATACCAATCTACGACGGTGAGACCCGCTCGTCGAGCCTCGCCGCGAATACGGCTCATCTCCTGCTCACTCCAGCGAAGCTGATTCGCATAACTGCGCACGCCCTCGGCACTTTTACGACAAAACCGCTGAAACTCGAAAGCCAGATCGCGGAAACGATACCCAAAGTCGTTGTAGGCCTGGCCCGTTTCCCCTTCCCATGCGCCAACACTCGCCTGATACGCATAGTCGTCCCAATCATAAGCGGCATACATCGCCGAAGCGAGTTTCTCCAAGGCATCCGCGCACGAATCCACCGATGCTCGGTCTTCCACCAATTTGGTATCAATATAGGTGGGACTCTCGGTCTCTTGATTCACCATGTCGCAAACCTCTTCTGCAATGCACGGAAACGAGATGCGCAATTCATATCATTCCCGTTGGCCTCGTCCATGAAGTCGCTAGTGATGTCCGCAGCTTGTTGACTGATCCATATAATGGAATCACGTCCGCACGTCATTGTGAGCGCCAGTTCACTAATTTTTTCGGTTGCGTCCCCCGCATCGATAGAAGACACATCAATCTCAGTGAGTCCCACGAATTCTCCTTCGACCTGTGAATAGCGTCGGATGATCTCACGCAGAGCTTGTTCATCAACACGAAAATTACCCCGCGTCACAATGCACCGTCCACGCCCGCCATGACATTTGAATCATCAACGGCAGCATCGAAATAGATGACGTCGTACGGCATAGCGGACTCAAAGTCGGACAGGCGTTCAACGGGATACACAGCCCACGCCTGTTCCTCACCCAGCCGATCGTACAAGCGGTCCAGTGCGGTATAAACCAGCAGAGCAGTACGACCGTCGGACAGGTGGTAGAACTGGATCATGGTCCCTGCGCTCGTGTCACGCGTCTGAATGGGTAGGTAGACGTAGGGAGGGATGATCATTCCCCCAGGCCCACGATAGCGATCAGCATCGCTCATTCTTCAGCACTCCTTCACGTGAGAGACATAGCTCACCTAACTTAACAGCTGGTCATACTTTCTGCAAGTGACTCGGATTGTTTTCCGTTCCTGCAAACAAGGTCCCCGACCTCGTCCATTCACGAGGCCGGGGACCAGTATGCGCGAAACCAGGCGTTAGCTGACGGTTATCTCGACCCCCCTGCTCTGGACGAGGTTCGACAGGGAGTCAACGAACTGGGCGATGATCTTGCGGTTGCGACCGTTCTGCATGAGGTTCGGCATGCCCTTCGTCGTGCAGGTGACCTCGACGACGACGCCCTGTTCGCTCGGGACGAAGCCGACAACGATGCGCTCACCGTATGAGGTGAAGGTGAGGGGCGTCTCGAAAGTGACGAAACGGGAGTTCATGTCGGCGCCCGTCAGGGTCGCCTTCTTGACCATCGGAACGGCTGCCATCGCCGCCTGGAACAGCTGCTCGTATGGGACAGCATACTGGAATGCTTGTCGTGTTGAACTCCAACCCATGAGTGTCTCCTTATGAACGTGGTGGACGTGTCGCCCACTGCGCGAGGCTCACGCGCGTTCCCTTGAACAAGGGAGCGCCCTCACGCATGAATGAGCGCTCCTCAGTATAGCGCCGTGCGCGCATGGCCCCTTCCAGCTGGCCCAAAGTACCCAATCGCCTATTCGCGTCGCTGTTATCAGCCGACCCACCTGTTCCCGCATGTGCCGCAAGCAACCCCACCTGTACAGACACGCGCGCAGTACCTCCGTACCGTTAGAGGAGAATCCCATCCGAAAGGGGAACCATGACCGTCGAAGCAATCATCGTCCTCGGAATCGCCGCTGTGTGCTGCATCTTCCTGACCAACAGATTTAACCTGATCGGCCCGGTACTCCTCATCGCAGCGGGCGCGGGGGCCTCGTTCATCCCGGGCGTTTCCGAGGCTTCGCTCTCCCCCACGATCGTCCTGACGATCTTCGCGATCGCCCTCAGCACCGCTGACAACGGCCAGAGCGTCACGACATCGAGCGTGATCACCCAGTTCGTGCTGTCCATCGGCGCGGGCGCGGGCCTGCTCTGGGGCCTGACCTTCACGACGCTCCTGCCCCGCATCATCCGCATCGACAACGACCCCCTCCTGGCGGTCCTGTGCACGATCGTCTCGCCTTTCGTCGCATACTTCGCCGCGGAGGAACTCCACGGCTCCGGCGTTCTCACCGTCGTCACTGCTGGCGTCGTCTCCTCATGGCGCGGTGTCGGCACCGACATGGTGCACCTGCGTGCCTTCGGCCGCCCCTTCTGGACCGTCACGACCTTCCTGCTCAACACCATCCTCTTTCTCATGGTGGGCGTCTCCCTGCCGGGCATCATTTCCGGCATTCCGCAGGCAACGCTCACCCGCGCTCTCATTCTCATCCCCGCGATCTATGTCGCGATGGTCCTTGCCCGCTTCGTCGGGCACCACTCGATCATTTTCGCGATCCGTGCACTCGATCGTCGCCCGCAGCAGCGCGAGCGACGTACGGACTTCCGTAGCCGCCTCGTCACGACGGTCGCGGGCTTCCGCGGCGCCATCTCCCTGGCAATGGCGGTGTCTATCCCTCTGGCTTTCGGCGACAGCGTTTACGAGGAGCGCGACATCATCATCCTCGTCGTCGCAGGAGTCACGTTGCTCTCCCTCATCATCCAGGGCATCGCACTGCCTGTCGTGGTGCGCTGGGCCGCCCAGGCTCCCACGCCCTTCCTCGAGATGAATGCGCGGGCCGAGGCCGGGGAAACACAGGTTGTGGGCGCCACTGTGCGCGACCTTATCGAAGAGATCGACTCACTCGCCAGCAGCGTGGACGTCACAGACGCAGACACGATCGAGCGCGTGCGCGCAGACTACCTCCAGCGCATGCACAACCTGATGATGAGCGGTGATTTCAGGGAATACAGAGCCTACGCTCCCGACGAGCTGCGCCTACGCCTCGCCTGCGTATCCTTCCTGCGCAACGCAGCTTTCGAGCAGCGCCATGCAGGGAACATTGACGACTCCAGCTTCGAGTACATTCGCGATAGCCTCGACATAGAAACCCGCCACATCGAGGGGCCCCTCGAGGTCGAGTAATCGCGCAGGCACCGACGCCACGATCAACGAATAGAAAGAGTGAGTGCCCGGACGGTCCATCCGTCCGGGCACTCACCGCGTCATGGATGTTGTTCTCGATCCCGTCAGGAACGCGGCTCGTAGGGGCCAACCGCGACGGACGCGATGTTCTGACACACTCCCAAGGAGAGGAGGAGACTGGTCGACCCGCCGCCATTCGCGTCCGCGATGTCAACTCGGTCGGTATTTTCGGCTGTACAACCGTCGACGCCATCCACAGACTCCGCTGTGAGCGTCACTCCGACTTGCCCACCATGAGGGATCGTGTACACATTGCCGGGATCCTCACCGTCACGCACTGCCTCCGACACCGTGGCACCACCAGAGGCGAAGGACACCTGCGGGAAGCCACTAATCCAGCACGGAGTCCCCTCGTTCGTGAACGTCAGCTCCACGTACGTGGTCGTACCGATCTGCTGATTGCTAGAGACGACGGGCTGCAGGTTCGTCAAATCACAGCGCGCCTCGTTATCGCTCACGTCCACGTCGGGCGCCTGATTCCCCCTATCAGTGGACGTACTCTGGGCCGCCTCACCGCTCTGCCCGGCCTCCCCGCTCTGCGTAGGCACCGCGCTAGAGGAAGCCGAAGCACCCGGCGTCGCAGGCGAGGACGTCGCCCCCGACTCAGGCTGGCCGCCCTTCGGGGAGCAGGCGCCGACGCCCAGGACGAGGGCGGACAGTGCGGTCACGGCAAGGAAGCGTCGCGTGTTCATCATGCGACCATCCTATGAAAGCGACGCGGGGGCGCTCTTCGCCACGCCGGTCGTTACGAACTGGTGACAAGCGGCGCCCGCCACGCGAGCGGCAGGCCACCCCGGCCTCGTCGATTCCCGATCCGCTCGCGCAGGCGAGGAACGACGCCCTCCCGCGACCACTCAACTGCCGGAAACCGGCTCAATCTTGACGGGCGCGACGTCCATCTCCTCGAAAGACACCAGGCGGTCCTTGCGCACCAGGTGGTATCCCCACCACACGACTCCGAAGAGAGGCAACCCAATGTAAGAGGACGCGACCTCCCAGACCTGGCCGTGAATTACCGCCTCGTAGTTCTGCCCCGCCATGACCACCAGGCACATGATGAACGCGATGATCGGACCCACCGGGTAGAACGGTGACCGGTACGGCAAATCTTCTAAGCGGTAACCCTGAAGCCAGTACGCGCGACGGAATCGAAGATGACTGACCGCGATCCCAAGCCACATGATGATGCCCGAAATGCCAACAATATTGACCAACCAAATATAGGCATCGTTAAAAACCAGCTGCGTGAGGAAGCCCAACGCCGCCGTCACCGTCGTCACCGCCATCGCATAACCGGGCACTCCGCCCTTCGTGACACGCGCGAAGATGGCGGGCGCCTGTCCCTTGAGTGCCATCGAGTGCAACATTCGCGAGGCCGCATACAGGCCCGAGTTCCCCGCCGACAGGATCGACGTGAGGATGACGGCGTTCATGACGGCCGCCGCCGCGCCGATCCCCATACGCGCGAACACGAGAGTGAAGGGAGACTGCGCCACGTTGTTCGCGCTGTCGTCGGCGGCGCTGAGCAGGCTCGGATCCGTGTAGGGCAGAAGCGTTCCGATCACCGCGATCGCGCCAATGTAGAAGAACATGATGCGCCAAAACACCGTGCGGATCGAGCGCGGCACGTCCCGGCGCGGATTCTCCGACTCGCCAGCGGCCACGCCGACCAGCTCGGTCCCCTGGAATGAGAAGCCCGCGATCATGAAGACAGCGATCACGCCGACAAAACCGTTATGGAAGGGAGCATCGCCGGTTGTCCAATTCGACAGGCCCGGGGAGTTCGTCCCCATGACGCCCGCGATCATGAAGATCCCGGAGACCACAAAGACGACGACGATGACGACCTTTATGGCGGCCAACCAGAACTCGGCCTCACCGTAGACGCGCGCCGACAGGGCGTTGAGGCCGACGACAATCACCAGGAACACGACGGCCCAAATCCACGAGGGCACGGACGGGAACCAGTAAGCCATCACCAGACCGGACGCCACCAGGTCCGCGGCCACCGTCACCGCCCAGTTAAACCAGTAGTTCCACCCCATGGCGAATCCGAACGACGGGGAGATGAACTTCGTGGCAAAAGTCTGGAAGGAGCCAGCGACCGGTTGGTGGGCGCTCATCTCGCCCAGGGACTGCATGAGGAGCAGCACCATGAGGCCGATCGCCGCGTAAGCGAGGAGGGCGCCGCCCGGGCCGGCGTTCGCGACCGTCGCACCGGAGGCCAAGAACAGGCCAGTGCCGATCGCACCACCGATGGCAATCATCTGCATGTGGCGCGACGCCAAGCCTCGCTTGAGCTGTGTGTTGGAGCGCTGACGGACGTCGTTAGCAATGTCATCGGGAGTGGGGGTGTCCATGAAGCGGTTCCTCATCTGTCGATTGTTCCCCCCAATAGTAGTCCCAAAATCTTATGTCATGGTTGGAACGTTCTTTCCTTGATCTTTACGAGGCCGTGGATGGGTCCCGCATGTCAGCTGCAGACGGGCGCTACATCACCGCGGAATCTCAACACTTTTTGCGAAACGTACGACGTTGAAGCGCCGGTATCGCTTGTCGTTTCTTCGCTCCCTGCTGCTCCTTGTCCGGCGCACCCGCATCCGGGCAAGATGAGCGGAACACTTCACGGCCTCGCACATGGTCTGCGCCCGCACCGCGCACGGTCGCTACACTGTAACCCTCACCGCGACAACGAAGGAGGACACTTATGACGCACTCACTCGTCAGCATCGGCTGGATGCTGCTCGCTCTCGTTCTGTCGGCTGCCATCGGCCTCGAGCGTCAGATTCGTGGCAAGAGCGCGGGCATTCGCACCCAGGCCATTGTCGGCATGACCGCGTGCCTCATGATGCTGATCTCCAAGTACGGCTTCTCCGACATCCTGATGGACGGCATCACCCGCTACGATCCGTCCCGCGTCGCCTCCCAGATCGTCTCCGGCATCGGCTTCCTCGGAGCCGGCATCATCCTGACCCGCCACGGCGCCATTCGCGGCCTGACGACGGCCGCAACGATCTGGGAAACCGCTGCAATCGGCATGGCGTGCGGTGCGGGCCTGTGGTTGCTCGCCATTGCAGGCACCGCCTTGCACTTCATCGTCATCGCTTTACTGACCCCGCTTGTTCAGTTCATTCTCATGCGCACCCACGGCCACAAGGTCACGCTCAGCGTCCATTACACGCCGGGACATGGGGTTTTATCCACGCTCCTCACGCAGGTGAGCGCTCTCGGATGGTCGGTATCCGGCGTCTCTACACGCACCGATTCCGCTCGTCACTCGTCCACCGCCAGGTTCACTGCATCGACGCGGCAGGACCTTTCGCGCTCAATGCTTGTCACTACTCTCGCGGACCTTGATGGTGTTGCCGGCGTCGACGCCACAGACGACGACGACGAGTAAAACACAAGGGAAGGAGGGACTCGCGGTTTCATCCGCGAGTCCCTCCTTCATGCCCTCAGGCTCTCAGCGCATCACGCTTGAGGACCGAAAGGGTTGTTCGAGGGTTGACCGCCCTGCTGGGGCTGACCGTACTGCCCCTGCTGGGACTGGCCGTACTGGCCCTGCTGGGGCTGACCGTACTGGCCCTGCTGGGGCTGACCGTACTGGCCATGCTGGGGCTGACCGTACTGGCCCTGCTGGGGCTGACCGTACTGACCCTGCTGGGGCTGACCGTACTGACCCTGCTGGGGCTGACCGTACCGAGGCTGACCGTACTGGACCTGCTGGTTAAACACCGCGGGCGTAGTATTCGCGGGCGCAACCTTGCCGTTCCTCAGCTCGAGGAGCAGGAAACCACCGGCAGCACCGAGGCCAAGCGAGACAAGCGGGAAGATGAAGGCACCGACTGTGAGGAAAGTTCCCCCGAATTTCGCCAGGACAAAGAAGGTCCAGAACAGCGCCATAACTGACAAGCCCAACGAAGCGGCACCTGTCGCGATAAAAGCCCACTTCTGATTCGTAAACCAGTAGGCGACGCCGACACCAACTGTCGCGAGGAGCAGGAACAGGAAGGTGGCCGGGAACCAGCTGGAGCTGCCCAGAAGCGAAACCGATCCGCCAAAGAAACTGAAGTACGGCAGCAGCATCGAGACGATGATGACGAGGGCCGACACACCAACACCGATCAGGGCGTAGGTTGCGTTCACGGAACGTCCGCTCACCTTACCGCTTTCGTTGGCGACTGCTCTCTGGAATTGATTGAACGCCGAATTGGCGGCAGCGCCGAGCTGCTGAGTAGCGGCGTTGAACTGCTGGCCAGCACTCTGTCCGGGCTGACCGTACTGGGGCTGGCCCTGCGGGGCGCCGTACTGGGGCTGGCCCTGCGGGGCGCCGTACTGGGGCTGGCCCTGCGGGGCGCCGTACTGGGGCTGGCCCTGCGGGGCGCCGTACTGGGGCTGGCCCTGCGGGGCGCCGTACTGGGGCTGGCCCTGCGGGGCGCCGTACTGGGGCTGGCCCTGCGGGGCGC
>ERZ773007.837-NODE-837-length-15018-cov-9.877364_pt1 | contig 15018 bp, 7 predicted proteins | sample MGYA00580665_ERZ773007 | MGnify/ENA primary metagenome ERZ773007 (study PRJEB29015, sample SAMEA2738122) | human oral metagenome | biome: human oral; feature: human-associated habitat; material: saliva | place: China | collected 2167 ... | reverse complement strand
CATCTGATCCAATTAAAGGTAAAGTTGATAAACCACGTTCAATCATCACTTACGTTTACAAAGAAGTGAAAGAAGATCCAACGAAACCTAAAGAAGGTGACGTCATCATCACTTACGTAGACGAAAATGGTAAAGAAATTCAAAAACCTCGTCAAGACACACCAAACTCACCATATGACACACCATATAACACAACTGAGGAAGGTGAAAAACCTAACACTATCAAGACTCCAGACGGTAAGACATACAAGATCGTACCGAAAGGTGACTACCCAGTAGGTAAAGTTGATGGCGATGGACACTTGGAATCATCTGATCCAATTAAAGGTAAAGTTGATAAACCACGTTCAATCATCACTTACGTCTACAAAGAAGTGAAGGGTGACGTTTACGTTCACTATAAAGATACTGAAGGTAACACAATCAAGACTTCAGTTGTTGATGAAAAAGATCAACCAGTCGATAAAGACTACGATACAGTAGTAGACAATCGTCCTAAGACTATCACAACAACTGATGGTAAAGTCTACGAATTGGTACCAGCAGGTAACTACACTGTAGGTAAAGTTGATGGACAAGGTCACCTTGAGTCATCAGACGCTACAACAGGTAAAGTTATCGAAGGACGTAAAGATGTTACTTACATCTACAAACTTAAAGAACAGCCAGCACAACCTAAGGGTAATGTTTACGTTCACTATGTAGATGAAAATGGTAACACTATCAAACAATCTGTAACAGATGAATTTGGTCAACCAGTAGGTAAAGATTACGATACAGTAATTGATAACCGTCCTAAGACAATTGTTACTGCTGATGGTAAAGTTTACGAATTGGTACCACAAGGTAACTACCCAGTAGGTTCTGTAGATGGTGATGGTCACTTGACAACAACTGACCCAGTAACTGGTAAAGTTATCGAAGGTGATAAGAACGTAACTTACGTTTACAAACTTGTCGATACAACTCCAGAAAAACCAGTAACACCAACTCCAGGTAAACCTGAACAACCAACTCCAGGTAAACCAGTTGATCCAGCTCCTAAAGCTCCAGCTAAAGCTACTCCAGTTAAACCTGCACAAGAAATGGCACAATTGCCAAACACTGGTGAAGAGTCTAACGTAGCAGCTACAGCAACTCTTGGATTGCTTGCAACTGCATCTGGATTGGCTCTTGCGGCAAAACGCAAAAAAACTGAGGAATAATATTCCTTCGACTTACCCCTAAAACTTATGAGTGACTAGTCCTAATAAAAACTAACTACTCTTAAGTAAGAATAAGCCGATTAGCTTCGTTCTAAAAAAGACACATTCCGATATGGGATGTGTCTTTTTGTCGTGTTTGAAAATGAGAGAGGGTGTCTTAAATGTTAGTCTAAGTCTCATTTAGGCTTAGTATTAGAGAGTAAAGGCTTAGTTTAGTAAGCTAAAATCTTAGATGTGGAAGAAGTAGACTTTGAATTTTAAGACAACTTTAAGTTTTGTTTTGCAAAATGTAAGATGGGTGAAAATGCTATGAAAAAAGCATTTTCAGTATTTATACAGCATAAAGCGTTTGCAATCTTTTTTGAGGGAAATAAGAGTTTATATTAGAGCTTACAAGAATTTTATGATAAAATTTATCGGTGAGTTTTAATTCATAAAACAAGAATGGAGTAGATATGTTTTTTAGAAGGAACGAAGGGGAATATCGCGAAACTGATCGCGTGACTCGTTTTAAATTGATTAAATCAGGTAAGCAATGGCTTCGTGCTGCGACATCTAACTTTGGACTTTTCAAGGTTGTTAAAGGTGGGGCAGACGCACCATCGGTTTCAGCACAAAGTGTTGAAGAGAAAACACCGCTTCTCTCAGGACAAGCTCTACTTAAAGGGATTGCGGCGGCAGGTGCAGTAGCTGGAGGAGCAGTAGCGACTTACACTGCTCAAGCGGAAGAAACGACAACACCAGCTTTGGAAAGCCAAGTAACTACTAATCAAGATGTGGCAGCCAACTCTGAGTCAGTGGTATTGAGTGCAGCACCAGCTTTTGAAACTTCAGCAGTAGCATCAACAAGCCAAGAGTCTACAAACTCTTCAGTTGATGCTCAAGCAAGCACAGAAGCATCAGTTTCAGTATCACAATCTGTGTCTCAATCAATTTCTGCTGAATTGTCACAAGCTATCTCTGAATCTACATCACTCAGCAAAGAGAATTCAACTTCTGATAGCCAATCACAAACTGAAAGTACAAGTGGTTCAAACTCAGAATCAGCTTCTGATTCAGCAACTTCAACAAGCTCAGCTACCTCTGAAAAGGCGACTCAAGATGATGAAAAAACAATCTTGGATCAAAACGTTTCAGAAGCAGAATTGCTCGTTAACATTGCTAAAAGTTATCAAGCTAAGTTGACAGATACAGCTGCTAAAGCTGAGATCCAAACGGCTATTACAACTGTTCAAGAAGAAGTCACTAAGTCAACGACATTGATCGCGGCATCAGCAACAAACGCAGCTTACGCAGAACAGCGTGAGCGTCTTGGTAATGCCGTCGATAACATGATGACCAAGATTACAAATGCAGGTTTCAATGGGAACTCTACAGTGAATGGCACTCCAGCTATCACTTCAAACCTTAACCTAGCGACTGGTGAAACTAAGGTGTATACAGGAACTGGAACAGACTCAAACTATAATGTTCCAATTTACTATACATTGAAAGTGACAAATGACGGGACAAATCTGAATTTTGTCTACACTGTCACATATGTTAATCCTGCAACATCAACCCTTGGGAATATTTCGAAGATGAGTCCTGGATATTCTATCTATAATACAGGAACATCAACACAAACGATGTTTACTTTAGGTAAGGGACTTACTCCTCCAACAACTGTAACAACTTATATTACTAATTCAGACGGTACTCAAAGAACTACACCTTCACCTAATCCAACACCAGTAACAACGGATGGTGGCGGTTACAGTTGGGGACAAAATTTCCAAATGAATGGTTTTCAGGCCAAGAATGGTTATGGCTTAACATCGACTTGGACTGCTAAAATCACTGGTGATGACACATCCTTCACATTCTCACCTTTTGCAGGTAAGACTGATAATATTAGCGTTAATTTCTTTAATGGTAGTCAGGTTATCGAGTCAGAGTCTGAAGCAGATACAACGAGTGCATCTTTAAGTACATCTCAAAGCATCGTAGAAAGTACTTCAACAGTAGAGTCTCAATCTGTATCAACAAGTAAGGTAGAATCTGCATCAGTTTCAGCATCTGAGTCAGAGGTTGTCTCATCTTCTCTTTCTCAATCAGAGAAAGCATCAGCATCCCTTTCAGAGAGTGTTTCAGAAAGTCTTTTTGAAAGTGCCTCAACAAGTGCCTCAGTGAGCGCATCACAGTTAGAGTCAAATTCAGTCTCAGCTTCAGAAAGTGCATCAACTTCAACATCTCAGTCTGAGTCGAACTCAACTTCAGCGTCAGTAAGTGCCTCAGTGAGCGCATCACAGCTGGAATCAAATTCAGTCTCAGCTTCAGAAAGTGCGTCAACATCAACATCACAGTCTGAATCGAACTCAACATCAGCATCTGAAAGTGCCTCAACATCAATCTCTCAATCAATCTCAAATTATGCGTCAGCTTCAGAGAGTGAGTCAGTATCTGAATCGCAGTCAGTCTCAAACTCAGAGTCAGCCTCAGAGAGTTCCTCAATTTCAGCATCACAATCTGAGTCAAACTCAGTTTCTACTTCAGAAAGTGCATCAGTAAGCACATCACAATCCGAGTCAAACTCAGTTTCAACTTCAGAGAGTGAATCAACGTCAGCGTCACAATCAGAATCAAACTCAGTTTCGACTTCAGAGAGTGAATCGACATCAACATCACAATCCGAATCAAACTCAGTTTCAGCTTCAGAAAGTGAATCAACGTCAGCATCGCAATCCGAGTCAAACTCAGTTTCTACTTCAGAAAGTGCGTCAACATCAACATCACAATCCGAGTCAAATTCAGTTTCTACCTCAGAGAGTGAATCAACATCGACATCACAATCCGAGTCAAACTCAGTTTCGACTTCAGAAAGTGAATCAACATCGACATCACAATCCGAATCAAACTCAGTTTCAACTTCAGAAAGTGAATCAACGTCAGCGTCACAATCCGAGTCAAACTCAGTTTCAACTTCAGAAAGTGAATCAATTTCAGAATCACAATCAGTGTCTAACTCCGAATCAGCGTCAGAGAGTGCTTCTGTCTCAGAATCACAGTCTGTATCAAACTCAGAATCAGCGTCAGAGAGTGCATCAGTAAGCGAATCACAATCAGTGTCTAATTCCGAGTCAGCATCAACAAGTGCGTCTGTCTCAGAATCACAATCAGTGTCAAACTCAGTTTCTACTTCAGAAAGTGCGTCAGTAAGTGAATCACAATCAGTGTCAAACTCAGAATCAGCCTCAGAGAGTGCGTCAGTTTCTGAATCACAGTCTGTATCAAACTCAGAATCAGCGTCAGAAAGTGCATCAGTTTCAGAATCACAGTCTGTATCAAACTCAGAATCAGTGTCAGAGAGTGCATCAGTTTCAGAATCACAATCAGTGTCTAATTCAGAGTCAGCATCAGTAAGTGAATCAGTTTCAGAATCACAATCAGTATCTAACTCAGAATCAGCGTCAGAAAGTGCGTCAGTAAGTGAATCACAATCAGTGTCTAACTCAGAATCAGCGTCAGAAAGTGCGTCAGTTTCGGCTTCTGAATCAGAATCATTGAGTACATCAAACTCTTTGAGTGCTTCTGTATTTGAAAGCCAGTCTCAAGCCTTCAGTGCTTCAATTTCTGCAATCATTTCAACTGTTGAGTCTATTTCGAACTCTGCTTCAAACTTCATTTCAACAAGTGAATCGATTTCAACATCTAACTCAGCATCATTGAGTGAGTCAGCGTCATTGAGTGCATCTGTTTCAGGCTCACAATCAGTATCTAATTCTGAAAGTACATCTGTAAGTACTTCAATCAGTGAATCACAATCAGTTTCAAATTCTGAGTCTGCATCAACAAGTGCGTCTGTCTCAGAATCACAGTCTGTATCAAACTCCGAATCAGCCTCAGAGAGTGCATCAGTTTCTGAATCACAGTCTGTTTCAAACTCAGTCTCTGCGTCAGAATCAACAAGTGCATCTGAATCGGCATCTGCATCAGAATCAGCAAGTGCATCTGAGTCAGCTTCAGCATCTGCATCAGAATCAGCAAGCGCATTAGTTTCTGTATCAGAGTCAGAATCATCAAGCGCATCAGTTTCTGTATCAGAGTCAGAATCATCAAGCGCATCTGAGTCAGCATCTGCATCAGAATCAGCAAGCACATCAGCCTCAGTCTCTGCATCAGAATCAGCAAGTGCATCTGAGTCAGCATCTGCATCAGAATCAGTAAGCGCATCTGAATCTGCTTCAGTCTCTGCGTCAGCGTCAGCAAGCGTCTCCGCTTCAGTCTCTGCATCAGAATCAGCAAGCACATCAGTTTCTGTATCAGAGTCAGCGTCAGCAAGCACATCAGTTTCTGTATCAGAGTCAGAATCATCAAGCGTCTCTGCATCAGTCTCTGCGTCAGCGTCAGCAAGTACATCCGCTTCGGTCTCAGAATCAGTAAGCGCATCTGAATCTGCATCAGCATCTGCGTCAGCGTCAGCGAGCGCCTCCGCTTCAGCGTCAGCGAGCGCCTCCGCTTCAGTCTCTGCATCAGAATCAGCGAGCACATCAGTTTCTGTATCAGAGTCAGCATCATTGAGTGAATCACAATCAGCCTCAGTAAGTGCTTCAATTTCTGCAAGTGAGTCTGTATCGTTGAGTGAAGCACAAAGTGCAAGTGTGTCTGCGTCAGAATCAACAAGCACATCAGTTTCTGTATCAGAGTCAGCGTCAGCGAGCGCATCCGTTTCAGAATCAGAGTCAGCTTCTACATCAGCATTCTTGAGTGCTTCTGAAAGCACAAGTGCTTCAACAAGTATTTCAACATCATTGAGTACTTCAGCAAGTCTTTCAACCTCTGCCTCAACAAGTGCTTCAGTGTCTGCCTCATTGAGTGACTCAGAATCAACTTCTGAAGTGAAAGATCCTAAGCACAAACGTGGTAGCCAAGCGCTTCCTAAGACTGGTGAGGAAAACTCATCATTGTCAATGGCATTTGGTGCTTTGGCAACTGCAACAGGTCTCGCCTTTCTTGCTAAACGTAAGAAAGATGAAGAAGAAAGTGAAGACTTCTAAGTCTTAGTAAGTTTAATCATTATCTTCTAGCGAGATAATCAAATATCCCCTATCGATTAGAGTGATTTCCTAATTGGTAGGGGATTTTTTTTAGTTTGATATTCTAAAAATACAAATAGTTTTAATAAGTCTTATGGTTACCATTATTATCGTATTTTTAGGGGATGAAAGAAGTGATTAATCGCTAGAAAGCAATCTCGAAATGAGATTTTTTGCTTAATTTTATGATAAAATTTAAAGGAGTGTTTTAATCAAAAATAAATGGAGTATATATGTTTTTTAGAAGGAATGAAGGTCAATATCGTGAAACCGATCGTGTGACACGCTTTAAATTGGTTAAGTCAGGGAAGCACTGGCTTCGTGCGGCGACGTCGAATTTTGGTCTTTTCAAGGTGCTTAGAGGGGGTGTGGATACACCGTCTGTTGCTGTCCATCAGGTAGAGGTGGATGCACCTGCTTTTTCAGGTCAGACAGTGCTTAAGGGAGTGCTTGCAACGGGGGCCTTGTTAGGTGCTTCTGTTGTGACTCACGTGGCTCATGCGGATGAAATGACTAATCAGCCGATTTTGGAAAGTGAAGCAGGAGCTAAGACTGATCTCTTGACTGCATCTGATTCCGTTGTTCTTGGTAATATGGAGTCTGTGTCCAGTGTTCAAGAGAGTCAAGTAAATAGTCAAGAGTCATCAGAAACTGCGTCAAGTCAGACTTCGGAGGCTTCTTTGAGTGAGTCTTTATCACGCAGCCAATCGGTGTCTGCTTCTGAATTAGCTTCAAGATCGACATCCTTATCATTGAGTGCCTCGCTTTCTGCTTCCTTGTCAGCTTCATTAGCTTCTAAGTCGGAATCAGTAAGTCAGACGGATTCTTCTTTACATAGTCTGTCAGAGACTGCAACTGAAAAATCATCAGAGCATAGTACAAGTACATCTGTTCAGTCAGTTAGCAAGAGTGATAGTAGTAGCGACACTAAAGTAGGGCTATCCCTTGTCAGCTCAGAGTCAACCTTGTTAAACGCCTCCTTGACATCCGAAGTACAAACTAATCGCCAATTGTCAGATACGGCGACTGGTTTGCTAGCTGCGTCAGTTGTGGCTGATGCTGAGCGTTTAGAACAAGAAAAGCGACTCAAAGATTTAGCCTTAGACATTTATACCTATAAAGCTCAAGCTGTCGATTTGCCAAATACGGATGCTGCTATTCTCAAGGGAGATAAAGCCCTGGATGCCATTCGTGTCAGCCTGGCTGATCGTGACAGTGATGTGACGCCTACGATTGCTCAGGCTCGTCAAGCGAGAAATAGTCTTGCCAATGCGGTTCTTCGTGCGACATCTGGCCAGCGTGATCCTCGTAATGGTTCCAACATTGATGCTAATAATAATCTGAGAGTTCCTTATTATAACTTAGGCCCTAACAATGCCCTGATTTCTGCTTATAACTCTGACTACATCAATCAGGCTTATAATGTTGTTGAAACAAATCCTACACAATTTGGTCTTCGAAGCATTGGTTACACCTCTACTAGTGATCGAGTCAATGGTATCTTTGTTCCCCAGACCTCTGCCTTGAGAAATAGCTCAGTGGCCTTTAATATCATGGGAACTGTGGGCCAGACAGAAGTCGTGACGCCTGGGAAAATTTATACTCTTTCTTTTGTGGTTGCCAATAATGCAAATCAAACAGTGACACGCTCTTTGCGTATCCAGGTCTTGCCGCAAAATGATGGCATTCGTAATCCGATTACGGCGGTGACAACGAGTACTTTTGTTAATGACACAAGTAGTCTCGCTCAGGCTGAAAAAGATAAGGTTTGGGAAGCGTTTAAGACTGCTAACCCAAATATTGCCACTTCAAAGGACTTTAAATCTTATTCCGTTTCATCATCTGGTGTGGTAACCATTACTTATAAAGATAACACCACTAATGATGTGACGGCTCCAGTGAAGCGACTAGCAGCACCAACCGTTGAAACGAGATTATTGGACAAGGCTTACACACAGACGCCTGTAACGGTGACGGGAGCTGAGCCAGGTTCCACAGTCGTTCTATATAATAATGACGACGAAGTGGGAACAGCTGTGGCAGATGCTTTGGGTCAAGCGATTGTGACGCCGACTGTTAAGTTACAAACAGGTGGTGTAACAGCCAAAGCTCGCATCATGTATGGTGATTATGCGGTGTATTCAGATGCTAGCAATTCCGTGGCTGTAACGGACGGAACGCGTCCTGAAGTGACGGCCAAGTTGACGGTTGATGGTGTGGAACCTAAGTCAACGCCTCTCGAAGGTGGTGGGAAAAACTATACCCTCTATGCTGGTGATGATGCTGTTGTGACTTTCACGGCAACAGATGACAGTGGCAAGCTTAAAGAAATGAAAGTCGTTGCAAGAGCCGATTTGAATGACAATGCCTTGAACGGCAATTTCTTTGGTAGTAGCCAGTACGGAACTGGTAATATTGCACCAATTACGGGAGATATCACAGCAACGACTGATAATCCTGCAACCATCACAACGACCATTCATTTGAAGGATGACCTTTATCATTCTTTCCGAAACACATGGCAACGTAATGTTGCTGCTATTGACAATGCGTCAAATATGAACCGTCCAAATGGTTTGGGTGAGATTCGTATTACTCAGGGTCGCTTGTCAGATCGTACACCGGGTGTGGCGCCGACAAGCACTATTCAGGTGACCAGCCTGACTGCCTTAACAGATGCAGATAAGAGTAAGATTATTGAGGCTGTATCTGCCTTGAATCCAGAGGTCGCTAACCGTATTAAGTCTTATACGGTTAATAGTGATGGTACGGTAACGATTACTTATAAAGATAGTACGACCAATGTTGTGACGGTGAAATTGTCGGATAGTGATTACAGCGAGTCAGTGTCGCAAAGTGCCAGTCAGTCTAAGCAGGAATCTATTTCTCAAAGTCGAAGTGAGTCTGTTAAGCAATCTGCATCGACTAGCCTTTCATTGAGCACGGTAGCCTCAAAAAGTGTTTCAAGTTCTTTGAGTGAATCGTTGAAGACCAGCCAATCTCGAAGTCAATCTGCATCAACAAGTGCAAACTCCTTGAGTGAGTCCTTGAAGACGAGCGTCTCACAAAGTGAATCCGCTTCAACAAGTGCGTCTTTAAGTACCGTGAAATCAGCGAGTGTCTCAAGTTCCTTGAGTGAATCGTTGAAAACAAGCCAATCTCGAAGTCAATCTGCATCAACGAGTGCGTCTTTGAGTACCGTGAAATCGGCGAGCGTTTCAAGTTCCTTGAGTGAGTCCTTGAAGACAAGTCTCTCACAAAGTGAATCCGCATCAACAAGTGTGTCTTTGAGTACCGTGAAATCTGAGAGCGTTTCAAGTTCTTTGAGTGAGTCCTTGAAGACTAGCGTATCACAAAGTGAATCCGCATCAACAAGTGCGTCTTTGAGTGCCGTGAAATCTGAGAGCGTTTCAAGCTCCTTAAGCGAATCCTTGAAGACGAGCGTCTCACAAAGTGAATCTGCATCAACAAGTGCGTCTTTGAGTACCGTGAAATCTGAGAGCATTTCAAGTTCCTTGAGTGAGTCCTTGAAGACGAGTGTTTCGCAAAGTCAGTCAGCCTCAACGAGTGCGTCTTTGAGTACCGTGACATCAGCGAGTGTTTCAAGCTCCTTGAGTGATTCCTTGAAGACGAGCGTTTCACAAAGTGAATCAGCATCAGCGAGTGCATCTTTGAGTGCCGTGAAATCTGAGAGTGTTTCGAGTTCATTAAGTGAGTCCGTTTCAACAAAGTTGTCTGTGTCTGAATCACAATCAGTCTCAAATTCTGAGTCAGCCTCTGTAAGTGAATCAGTATCAGAATCACAGTCTGTATCAAACTCCGAGTCAGCTTCAGAGAGTGAGTCAACGTCAACATCACAGTCTGTTTCAAACTCCAAGTCATCCTCAGTAAGTGAATCAATTTCAGAATCACAATCAGTTTCAAATTCAGAGTCTGCATCAACAAGTGCGTCTGTCTCAGAATCGCAATCAGTCTCAAACTCCGAATCAGCCTCAGAAAGTACGTCAGTGTCTGAGTCACAGTCTGTTTCAACCTCAGAGTCAGCGTCAGTAAGTGAGTCAATTTCAGCATCACAATCAGTTTCTAACTCTGAAAGTGCCTCAGTAAGTGCTTCAATCTCAGAATCACAGTCTGTCTCAAACTCAGAATCCGCTTCAGAAAGTGCATCTGTGTCTGAGTCGCAATCAGTTTCAACCTCAGAGTCAGCTTCAGAGAGTGAATCAACGTCGACATCACAGTCTGAATCGAACTCCGGTTCAGCATCTGTAAGTGAATCAATTTCAGAATCACAGTCTGTCTCAAACTCAGTTTCAGCCTCAGAGAGTGAATCAACGTCGACATCACAGTCTGAATCAACCTCAGAGTCAGCTTCAGAGAGTGCGTCAGTGTCTGAATCACAATCCGTTTCAACTTCAGAGTCTACTTCAGTAAGTGCATCAATTTCAGAATCACAATCCGTGTCAAACTCAGAATCAGCTTCAGAAAGTGCCTCAGTTTCAGAATCACAGTCTGCTTCAACCTCAGAGTCAGCGTCAGTAAGTGCGTCAATTTCAGAATCACAATCAGTATCTAACTTCGAGTCAGCCTCAGAGAGCGAGTCGACATCAGCTTCACAATCCGAATCAAATTCAGTCTCTGCTTCAGTAAGTGCTTCAGTTTCAGAATCACAGTCAGTGTCTAATTCAGGGTCAGCTTCAGAGAGTGAATCAACTTCAGAGTCACAATCTGTATCAAATTCCGAATCCGCTTCAGAGAGTGCATCAGTGTCTGAGTCACAGTCAGTGTCTAACTCAGAATCAGCGTCAGTAAGTGAATCAATTTCAGAATCACAATCCGCTTCAATGTCCGAGTCAGCGTCAGTAAGTGAATCAACATCGGTATCACAGTCTGAATCAAATTCCGAGTCAGTATCTGTAAGTGAATCAGTTTCAGAATCACAATCAGTCTCTAATTCCGAGTCTGCATCAACAAGTACGTCTGTCTCAGAATCACAATCAGTGTCTAACTCAGAATCAGCATCAGAGAGTACATCAGTAAGCGAATCACAATCAGTCTCTAATTCCGAATCAGCGTCAGTAAGTGCATCAGTGTCTGAGTCACAGTCAGTGTCAAACTCCGAGTCAGCATCAGTAAGTGAATCAGTCTCTGAATCACAGTCTGAATCAAATTCCGAATCCGCTTCAGAAAGTGCATCAGTGTCTGAATCACAGTCTGAATCGAACTCAGAATCAGCGTCAGAGAGTGCGTCAGTTTCAGAATCACAGTCTGAATCAAACTCAGAATCAGCGTCAGAAAGTGCTTCTGTATCAGAATCACAATCAGTGTCAAACTCAGAATCAGCGTCAGAAAGTGCGTCAATTTCTGAGTCTCAGTCTGTATCAAATTCAGAATCAGCGTCAGAAAGTGCCTCAGTTTCTGAGTCGCAGTCAGTGTCAACCTCAGAATCAGCGTCAGAGAGTGCGTCAGTTTCAGAATCACAGTCTGCTTCAACCTCAGAATCAGCTTCATTAAGTGCTTCAATTTCAGTTAGTGAGTCTGCATCATTGAGTGAATCACAGAGCACAAGTTCCTCAATCTCGACTTCAGAGTCAGAATCATTGAGTACGTCAAGCTCATTGAGTGCTTCTGCATTTGAAAGCCAGTCTCAAGCCTTTAGTGCTTCAATTTCTGCGATTATTTCAACTGTTGAATCTATTTCGAACTCAGCATCATTGGGTGAGTCGGCGTCATTGAGTACATCTGTTTCAGGATCACAATCAGTTTCTAATTCCGAGTCAGCATCAGAGAGTGCATCGGTGTCTGAATCACAGTCTGTCTCAAACTCCGAGTCAGCGTCAGTAAGTGCTTCAATCTCAGAATCACAATCAGTCTCTAATTCCGAGTCAGCATCAGAGAGTGCATCGGTGTCTGAATCACAATCAGTCTCTAATTCCGAGTTAGCATCAACAAGTGAGTCTGTATCAGAATCACAGTCTGTTTCAAACTCAGTCTCTGCATCAGAATCGACTTCAGTAAGTGTCTCAGAGTCAGCTTCAGCAAGCACCTCCGCATCAGTCTCTGCCTCAGTATCGACTTCAGTAAGTGCTTCGATTTCTACAAGTGAGTCTGTATCGTTGAGTGAGTCGCAAAGTGCAAGTGCATCTGCGTCAGCCTCAGCGAGCACCTCCGCTTCAGTATCAGAGTCAGCATCTACATCAGCATTCTTGAGTGCCTCTGAAAGCACAAGTATTTCAACTTCGTTGAGTATATCAGCAAGTCTTTCAGCCTCAACAAGTGTATTTGAGTCATTGTCTGCGTCCGCTTCAGCATTAGCCTCAGAGTCAACTTCTGTAAGTACCTCAATTTCAGAGTCTGCATCAACAAGTGCGTCTGTATTAGAATCACAGTCTGTTTCAACCTCAGTTTCTGCGTCAGTCTCATCCAGCGTCTCAGCTTCAGCAAGTGCATCTGAGTCAGCCTCTGCCTCAGTATCGACTTCAGTAAGTGTCTCAATTTCCGAGTCACAATCAGTATCGAACTCAGAGTCAGTTTCAGCGAGTGCCTCAGTGTCTGAATCAGAATCTGTTTCAAACTCAGTATCACTGAGTGAGTCACTTTCAGAAAGTTCTTCAATTTCTACAAGTGAGTCTGTATCGTTGAGCGAATCGCAGAGTGCAAGTGCATCTGCCTCAGAATCCGCTTCATCAAGCGTTTCAGTCTCAGAGTCCGCTTCTACATCGGCATTCTTGAGTGCCTCTGGAAGCACAAGTGCTTCAACAAGTATTGCAACATCATTGAGTACCTTAGCAAGTCTTTCAGCCTCAACAAGTGTATCTGAGTCATTGTCTACATCAGCATCAGCAAGTACATCTGCCTCAGAGTCAACTTCAGTAAGTGTCTCAATTTCCGAGTCGCAGTCAGTATCGAACTCAGAGTCAGTTTCAGCGAGTGTGTCTGTGTCTGAATCACAATCAGTGTCTAATTCAGTATCAGCCTCATTAAGTGCTTCAATTTCAGCTAGTGAATCGCTTTCGACATCTAACTCAGCATCGTTGAGTGAGTTGCAAAGTGCAAGTACATCTGTGTCAGTCTCATCCAGCGTATCAGTTTCAGCAAGCTCATCAGAGTCAGCCTCTGCCTCAGTATCAACTTCAGAGTCGCAATCAGTATCGAACTCAGAGTCCGTTTCAGCGAGTGCGTCTGTGTCTGAATCACAATCAGTGTCTAATTCAGCATCAGCCTCAGTAAGTTCTTCGATTTCTACAAGTGAGTCTGTATCGTTGAGCGAATCGCAAAGCACAAGCACCTCAACAAGCACCTCAACTTCATTGAGTACATCAGCAAGTCTTTCAGCCTCAGCATCAACAAGTGCTTCAGTGTCTACTTCAGAATCAACTTCTGAAGTGAAAGATCCTAAGCACAAACGTGGTAGCCAAGCGCTTCCTAAGACTGGTGAGGAAAACTCATCATTAGGTATGGCCTTGGGTGCTTTGGCAACTGCAACTGGTCTTGGATTTCTTGCCAAACGTAAGAAAAATGAAGAATAGGACGAAGATTATTCGTATTTCAGGATTGTAGAAGTCTTTACAATGCTCAGATAAGCACAATAAAAAACACCTTCATGTTAGATAACCATTCTAGCTAGGAGGTGTTTTTTTGATTTGGAGATGTTGTGAAAGTTTCAAAATGGAACTGACTTTTTGAAATACTAATGACTACATAAAAATAAGAGACCACTTGAACATGCTCTCTTATTTGTTGTCTTGCTCATTATCTTGTTTATACATCACAGTTCCCACTGTTACAAGAATAGTCAACAGAATCGGTACAACTCGAAAAACTCCCCAGTCAGGGTCATAGGCCAAAAAAATTGAGACTAGGTAAAAAATAACACTAGTGTATAGAAAGTTTTTATTACCTTTTTTACGTCCTATTCTTGTTAAAATAGTTGCAATAATAAAACTAATCAAATTAGGTGCTAGGAAAATCATTATAACTATTCCCCAAGGATTTGACAGTCCTAAGAGCAAAAATAAGGCAAGATAAACGATAGCTAAATAAAAGGCGACTGCAAGGAGAATAGAAGCAACCCTGTTGTCTGGAGAATTATTCTTAATGAGCTCTTGATTATTGAACTCTTGACCAGGCTTAGCCTTATCTTGGCTTGTGTCCAAGTTTGTATGTTGTACTGACATCTTTCTCACCTACCCCTCTATTTGTTTCTAAATAGTTTAACTCTTTTCACCTTTATTTTACTCCTTTTTCCTTGTTTTCAGCAGGGTAGATAGGTTTTTGAGGTATTTTTTATGAGATGTTTTATCGCTCTGTGATTGTTTTTTGTGGCACTATAGTGACCGAACTTGAAACTCTTAAACCTCAGTAGAAGGGAGTGGCTTAGATAGTTAGAATTTATTTTCAGTATGAGAAAGTCTCCTAAAAAAGCCCCCCATCTTTACAGCTCAATGGATTGGTTAAGTTGATGTTTTAAGGTGATTTAAGAGTAGCAGTCTTAGGAATTTGGTCTTTTTCCATTAGATTATTTTGGCTTATGATTAAAAGCAAATCTCTTATCAAGAATCATTCTAAATAGTGAAATATTATCCTAATTTTGTCTCTAAATAAAAACAAAATTAGCTATTTTTTATTTTAAAACGCTTATCTAAATTTAATAGTTTTAGAAAATTGAATCGACTTTTCTAAAAATTATGAAAATTTATCGAATCTTATTGAAAAAAAGCTTTCAATGATTTAGAATGAAG
>ERZ773007.828-NODE-828-length-15099-cov-4.051848_pt1 | contig 15099 bp, 10 predicted proteins | sample MGYA00580665_ERZ773007 | MGnify/ENA primary metagenome ERZ773007 (study PRJEB29015, sample SAMEA2738122) | human oral metagenome | biome: human oral; feature: human-associated habitat; material: saliva | place: China | collected 2167 ... | reverse complement strand
AAAGCTAAACAAAGAAATACCAAGAATGAAGAGTGTAACGATGAAATGATTGGCATATTTCTATTGAGACCGCAGTATTATTGATGAAATATACAAAGAAAAAGACATAAATAAGAAATTTCTTATTTATGTCTTCTTAAAATTAATTCATTTTTTGTTTTCTTCTAATAGCTAGACCAACTAGTGATAAAATACCTAAACCTGCAATAGATGAAGATAGAGCACCAATACCTGTACGAGGTAAAATTCCTTTTGGAGGAGTTGTTGGTTTATAGCTGTTATTAAATACTTTATTTTCTGGTAGTTCAACTACTGAAGTTAAAACACCACGTTCTTTATCTAATTTAACGTCAATTGTAACTGTACGAGCTACTTCATCGTAAGTAATACCTTCTACATTGTTTTTATTTTCTACTACTTTATAAGTGTATCTACCTTCTTTAGAGAAAATTAATCCATTGAATAAAATATTACCATTAGTATCGTTTGAAACAGTTTTAACAGCTTTTCCTTCAGAGTCGAATAGAGTAAATGTAAATTCACCATCTTTTAAATCACGTCCGCTTAAATTCTTTTTAAGTGAGAATTCAGCGCTAGTAGCATTTGGAGTGAATAAATTATGGAATACTTTACTTTCAGGGTAAACAACCTCAGTTTTTAGGTTATCACCATCTCTAGTAACTTTAACAGTTACATGTTTTTCAGACTCATCATAAGCTATAGTACTGTCAGTTCCTTTAACTTCTTTAACAGTATAAGTGTGTTCTCCTACTTCTTTGTAAGAAATAGAGTCAAAAGTAACTTTACCGTTTTTATTAGTAACGGTTTGAAGTTTGTTAGTACCTTCGTATAAATCAAAGTTAAATTCACCATCTGCTAAGTTGCGACCAGCAAGTTGTTTTTCTAACTCAATAGTAGCTTTTGCTTCGTTTGGAGTGAATTTATTATTGAAAGTTTTACTTTCAGGGTAAACAACCTCAGTTTTAAGGTTATCACCATCTCTAGTAACTTTAACAGTTACTTGTTTTTCAGATTCATCATAAGTGATAGTACTATTATCACCTTTAACTTCTTTAATAGTGTAAGTGTGTTCTCCTACCTCTTTATAAGAAATAGAGTCGAAAGCAACTTTACCATTTTTATTAGTAACAGTTTGAAGTTTGTTAGAACCTTCGTATAGATCAAAGCTAAATTCACCATCAACTAAATCACGACCATCAAGTTTTTTATCTAATTCGATAGAAGCATTAGTTGCATTAGGAGTGAATGTGTTATTGAAGGTTTTACCATCTGGGTAAACAACTTCAGCTTTAAGATTGTTTCCATCTTTTGTAACGTTAATTGTTACATGTTTTTCAGATTTATCATAGTTAATAGTGTTGTTGTCACCTTTAACTTCTTTAACAGAGTAGTTATATGTTCCTTCTTTTTCAAATTTTATAGAAGGGAAAGTAATTTTACCATTTTGGTTTGTAGCTTCACTTCCTACTTGATTCCCCTGATCATCTTTAAGAACAAATTTAAACTCACCATTTACTAAATCACGACCAGAAAGAGCTTTATCTAGCTCAATAGTAGCGTTAGCTGCGTTAGGAGTGAATGTGTTGTTGAAAGTTTTACTTTCAGGATAAACAACTTCAGTTTTAAGGTTGTCACCATCTCTAGTAACTTTAACAGTTACTTCTTTAGCTGTTGAATCATAAGCGACAGTACTGTTGTCACCTTTAACTTCTTTAATAGTATAAGTATGTTCTCCTACTTCTTTGTAAGAAATAGAGTCGAAAGTAACTTTACCATTTTTATTAGTAGTTGTTTGAAGTTTATTAGAACCTTCATAAAGTTCAAAGCTGAATTCTCCATCAACTAAATCACGACCAGAAAGAGCTTTATCTAACTCAATAGTAGCGCTAGTTTCTTTAGGAGTGAATGTATTGTTGAAAGTTTTACTTTCAGGGTAAATAACTTCAGATTTAAGTTCATTTCCATCTTTAGTAACTTTAACAGTTACTTGTTTCTCTGAAGAATCGTAAGTGATTGTACTATCGTTACCTTTAACTTCTTTAACAGTATAAGTATGTTCTCCTACTTCTTTGTAAGAAATAGAGTCAAACGAAATTTTACCATTTTTGTTTGTAGTAGTTTGAAGTTTATTAGATCCTTCATAAAGTTCGAAGCTGAATTCTCCATCAACTAAATCACGACCAGAAAGAGCTTTATCTAATTCTATTGTAGCGTTAGCTGCATTTGGTGTAAATTTATTGTTAAATGTATTTCCATCAGGATAAACAACTTCAGATTTAAGCTTATCGCCATCTTTAGTAACTTTAACAGTTACTTGTTTCGATGAAGAATCATAAGCTATAGTACTGTTATCGCCTTTTACCTCTTTAACAGTGTAAGTATGTTCTCCTACTTCTTTATAAGAAATAGCATCGAAAGTAATTTTACCGTTTTTATTTGAAACAGTTTGAATTTTGTTTGAACCTTCATAAAGCTCGAAGCTAAACTCTCCATCAACTAAATCACGACCAGAAAGTTGTTTATCTAACTCAATAGTAGCATTGGTTGGAGTAGGTTCTTTAGGGATTTTTTTGTTGCTAATAGTTTTTAAAGCGACTTTTGAAGAATTGAAGTCTGTTGTTTTTACCACAATTGCTTCTTTATTTAATTGATATCCCTCTGGGGCTTTAGTTTCTACTAATTTATATTCTGTGTTTAGTAGACCATCAATTAAAGCTTCACCGTTTGCATCTGTAGTGACTGACTTAACTGTTTCATTAGTTGATGTACGAATAACATCGAAACTTGCTCCAGCTAAAGCTGCATTAGTTTCACTATCTACTTTTTTAATCTTAACAGAGTAGTTATAACCTTCTGCTTCACCACCGGCATTTTGGTAAACGAATGGATTATTCTTAGTTTCAGTAACTTTATCTGCTTTAAGAGTTACATTATTAAGGAATTGTTGTCCATTTTTAGGTGTTTTATCAATTTTTACTTTATAGTAAATAGAATAACCTTCATTAGCAGCAACATTTCCTAAGTTAACTTGGAAACTCTTTTGACTAGCATCAAAGTTAACAGGAACACTAACTACAGTAGCATTTTTTAATTCTAATTTTAGGTTACTGTTAACAGCCCAAGTTCCTTTTTTAACAACAAATGAATCTTTTACATAGCTCATTCCATCAGTGCTAAGTTTATCAAGGACGATTGCATTAGTTAGAGGTTTGTTTTCAGCATTAACTCGAACTTCATAATCACGAGTTATTCCTCCATCAGCTAATTTTTGTGTATTCCAGCTGACTTTGTCTAATACTTTATCAGATTTACCTGGATCAACAACGAAATTAACATTTCCAACTGGGATATTTTTGTTGTTTACACTAATATTAATAGGTACTTTACTAGGTGATGCAGTATCAGGACTTACTCTTACATTGAAGAATAAACTACCTTTAATATCAGATTTCTTTGTTACGTAATCTGTATATGTAAGAGTTATTGTTTTACTTGCTGCATTAAGTACAGCTTTAGCAACAATTTTATTGTCTGAACTCATTACATTAAAGTTTGTATCAGAGACAAACCTAAGATTTTTTGGTAAAGAAATAATAGCTTGACCGCCTGTTTTTGCAGTACTAGGAACAGAAAAATTCATGTTTATATTTATATCTGTATACTGATCGACAGGGCTTTTAGTAGGTGTAATAGATTGACCTGTAATATTAATGGCCCCAGTTGCACCTAAGGCAGATGTAGTGTTCAGCTTAGCTGAGCTAAACATACTGATGATGACCAATGTCATTGCTAGAAATAGTTTAATATATTTTTTCATAATATAAATAGGCTCCTTTTCATTATTATATCGTGTTTATACTAGCATTTAAAACACAATTGAAAATATTTTACCATGATTAACATAATCTATCAAAAAAATTGCTCATAGATCACATAAATTTTTACCATATTTATGTAAAAATTTATCAGATTATATTTAATAGGATTTGACTATAATTTCTTATAAGAAAAAAATTAGATATTACTTTGATAATAGGGCGTTCGTGTCTTTTGAAATCATTTTCTGAAAAATAATTGAAATATAAATCTAAAATGAACTTTATATTTTATAATAATATAATAAGTTTAGAAAAAATACATATTTAAAGTTTATTTTAAGTATATAATATTTGCTTATTTAATGTTATTTAGTGCTTTGTAGGTGATTATCTCCAAAAAACTTGATAAAACTATATTTTTCTTAGGTTATTTATGATATAATATGCATGTTGACAAAATTTAGAAAGGAAACGGGATTAACGTAGGGTTAGTCTGTGATAGGGCAAATTACATGAATGAAAAATTGTTGATGAAAACTGCTTTATTAGCGGGAAAAATTCTTATGGAAAATGGTGCAGAAGTGTACCGTACAGAAGACACTATGGAACGTATTATTAGAAAAGGTGTCGGACAAGTAAGGACTGATATTTTTTATACCCATGTAACATTAACAGGGTTATTTGTCCGTATTGAAGATTATGGAACAGACTTTTATCGAGTAGAAAATAGAACATATAATTTAACAAAAACAACTGCTGTAAATACCTTATCTAGGGCATATACTTCAGGACAAATTAGTTTAGAAGATATGTATGATGCATTAAAAAGAATTCATACTTCAAAAAGTAAAGTTCCGGATTGGTTTAAAATCTTATGTGCCGGAATACTTAGTGGAGGTATCGTATTAATATTTGAGGGAAGTTACTGGGATGTTATACCAGGAAGTATTGCTGGTGCAGTAGCTTTTTATATTTATTTAGTAGCTATTACATATTTAAAGGCACCATTTATTTCAGAGTATATTAGTACCTTTGTAGGTGGTGTAGCAGGGTATTTAGGTTTTGCATTATTAAATGGTCAATCGCTAAGATTAGCAATGATTGGTGCGGTAGTACCTTTAGTACCAGGGATAACTATTACTAACTCTATGCGTGATATTATAGCAAGGCAATATATATCAGGTGTTATTAGGTTTATAGAAACTTTCTGTGTGGCCTTTGCGCTTGGAGCAGGGATAGTAACTGTTTATTATTTAGTTAGATTATTTGGAGGTGTAGTATAATTATGGCAATATTAAGTCATTTACTTTTATTATTATATCACTTCGTATTTAGTTTTATTTCATCAGTATCGTTTGCCGTAATATGTGATGTGCCTAGAAAAACCTTGGTTACTGGAGGAATCATTGGAGCAATAGGTTGGTGTGGATACTGGGAAATGTGGAGTCATGGGCAAAGCGTCTTTATGTCAAGTTTAGTATGTTCACTTTTACTAGCTAATACGAGTCAAATTTGTGCTATTAAATTTAGAAACCCACTAACAGTATACTTCGTACCTGGACTTGTTCCGGTAGTTCCTGGGGTTACTATTTACGATGCATTTAGAACATTATTATTAGATGAATATTCAAATTCTGCAAGAATTTTCTTAAATAGTTTTTATGGAGCAATAGGTTTAGCAGTAGGAATTATTATTGCAGACTCAATCTTTAGAGTAATAGTAGGACCTATGTTACAAAAACGTTCACAAAGATTGTAAGAAAACGTATTATTTTAAAATTAAGAAAAAATAGATAAATTCTTCTTGCAAAAGTGAAAATACTATGTTATAGTATTATCAACACAAGGGATTAGCTTACGAATAAACGTTATAGTATCGTCAGTACGAAAGAATATTTTCCGGTACTATATTAAAAAGCGAGACTTGGTTGCTACGCAACCGGTCTCGCTTTTTTGTATTTGAAGGCGTAGTAACTAAGTACATACTCTGTGAAATTTATAAAAAAGGAATGTATAGAGATGAAATATTTTTATCAAAAAGAAAGTAAAGAAATCTTAGATGAATTAAATACAACTACTTCTGGTTTAAACAGTAAAGAAGTTGAAAAACGTCAAGAAAAGCATGGATTAAATGTACTGCCTGAAGCGCCACGTCCAAGTGGATTTCAAATATTTTTAAATCAATTTAAAGATTTAATAGTATTAATATTAATTGCAGCGGCAGTTATTTCAGGAGTAACAGGAGATGCAGAGTCATCAATAGTTATTGTAGTAGTGTTAATCATTAATGCAATTTTAGGAACTACCCAGACATTAAATGCTCAGCGTTCAGTAGATAGCTTAAAACAACTATCAGTACCAAAAGTTAAAGTCATTCGTGATGGTGTAAAACAAGAGATTGATTCGCACCACTTAACTATTGGTGATATTGTTGAGTTTGAAGCTGGTGATATGATAGTGGCTGATGCACGTATTATTGAAGCAAGTTCACTACAGGTGCAGGAATCAGCGTTAACTGGTGAAAGTCACGCAGTAGATAAAAATACTGATGTAGTTGAAGGTGAAGTTGTAGTAGGAGACCAAACAAACATGGTTTTCACAGGTTCACAAGTTACATATGGTAAAGGGCAGGCAGTAGTTACAAGTATCGGTGTTAATACAGAAATTGGTAAGATTTCAGAGTTATTAAACAATGCTTCAAGTGGAAAATCTCCACTGCAAAAATCTATAGATCAGTTTTCGAAAAATTTATCTGTAGGAATAATAATTTTATGTATTGTAGTATTTGGATTAACTTATATGAGTTCACATGATTTTGGTGGAGCTGCAATGTTTGCTATTGCATTAGCTGTTGCTGCAGTACCAGAAGCTCTAGCTTCAATTATTACAATAGTTGAATCATTAGGTTCTCAAACTTTAGCAAAAGAAAATGCAATAATGAAAGATATAAATGCTGTAGAAACGCTAGGTTCAGTATCTATCATTGCATCAGATAAAACAGGTACTTTAACTCAAAACAAAATGACTGTAGAAAATGTCTATATTAATGGTAAATTGCTAAATCCAACGGATATAAATCTAGAAGATAAAGCAGGTAAACTTATTATAGATACAATGGTTCTTACTAATGATTCATTTATAAATGGAGATCAAAAAGTAGGAGATCCAACAGAGTTAGCACTTGTAGAATTAGGAAGAAAGTATAATATTGTTGAGCAAGATCTTCGAGAAAAATACCCTCGTATATCAGAATTACCATTCGACTCAGTTCGTAAATTCATGTCAACATTACAAATTATTGATAATGAGAAATTAATGTTAACAAAAGGTGCAACAGATGAACTTCTTAAAAAATGTAGTTCAATTCTAGTAGATGGTCAAGTTCGTGATATTACAGAAGAAGATAAAAAACAAATTTTAGAACAAAATAATAACTTTGCTGAAGAAGGATTACGTGTTTTAGGTTATGCATTCAAGAAAGATGCTAGTGATGAGTTAACATTTGATGATGAAAATAACTTAACATTCGTGGGATTAACTTCAATGATTGACCCACCTCGTGAAGAATCAAAAGATGCTGTAGAAAAAGCTATTAGAGCAGGTATTAAACCAATTATGATTACTGGCGACCACGCTGTTACAGCTCGTTCAATCGCACGTAAAATTGGAATTTTCCAAGATGGTGATATGGTTGTCGATGGTTTAACATTAGAAAATATGACAGATGAAGAATTAGCACGTGATTTAGAAAAAATATCAGTATATGCACGTGTTGCACCAGAGCATAAAATACGTATAGTTAATGCATGGCAAGCAAAAGGAAAAGTAGTTGGTATGAGTGGTGATGGAGTAAATGACGCTCCAGCATTGAAGCAAGCAGATATTGGTATCGCGATGGGAATAACAGGTTCAGAAGTTTCCAAAGATGCAGCTGATATGATTCTTACAGATGATAACTTTGCGACAATTGTAAAAGCAGTAACAGTAGGAAGAAATATCTTTACAAATATTAAAAATGCTATTAAATACTTATTAACTGGTAATACAGGAGCAATTTTTGTTGTTATAGCAACAACCTTATTAGCGTTCTTCGATAGTAAATTTGTAGTTCCATTTGCTGCAATTCAGTTACTATTTATTAACTTAGTTACAGACTCGCTACCAGCAATAGCTATCGGTACTGAAAAAGGAACAGATGATGTTCTTAAACAAAAACCAAGAGATCCAAGTGAGCCAATCTTAACTCGTGCAACATTCACATCAGTGTTGATTGAAGCTGCTTTAATTGCGGTTGCAGTATTTGCTGGATACTATATTGGTATTGAAACAGGAGAAGGTTATGCTACAACATTTGCATTCCTAACTTTATGCTTGGCTAGATTATTTAATGGATTTAGTTGTAGAAGTGATCAACCTTTAACTAAGATTGGAGTATTTTCTAACAAAAATACAGTATATGCATTCCTGATTGGAATAACATTAGTAGGTATTATAGTATTTATACCTGCTGTAGGAAGTATATTTAAAGTTATGAGCTTAAATATTACTCAAGTATTGACAATAATTGGATTAGCTATTGCACCAACAATAGTGACTCAAATTATTAAAATGATCAAAAGCAGGTAATAAAAGATTAAAGGAGTTAGTGAAAACTAGCTCCTTTAATATATGAAATATTATTTTACTATGGTATAATTAATTTAGAAAAATTTAAGGAGGTACTATATGGTTACTGAGGAAATGATTAGTAGAGCTATAGAAAAGGTAAAGGGAGATACGATTACTGATAAACATATTAAAATTACAGTTATCGGTGAAGATCCGACATTATCAATATTTGATAGTAAATTTGGAGGTATTCCATATTTACCTCAAGATGCAAAAGTTCCAGTAGATAGTGAAGGGGTACAGTTAGGATTACTTGCACAGATTAATTGTAGTGATTTGCCAGAAAATGATTTATACCCAAAAACTGGATTAGTACAATTTTGGATTGGGCGTGATGATCTTATGGGGCTAGATGAAGAAGAAGGAAGTAAAGTTATTTATTATCCAGAGTTAGATAGAATGGTAACAGAAATGGATGTATTAGAAAAGTATAAACTTTTTGATGAAGATGATCGAGATGAATATTCTCCGTTTGAACCTGCAAATAATACATTAAAAATAGCATTTGAAGAGAAACCAGTATCAATAACAGCTGTAGATTATAGATTTGAGGAGATATTCTGTAATGCAATAAATGAACTATATCCAGAAGCAAATGTAACTGATATATGGACTGATATAGATGATTTTTCATTAGATAAAGTATTTAATGAGTTTTCAAATGAAGGACATTCAATAGGTGGATATCCACTATTTATACAAGAAGATCCGAGACAGTACGATGAGGAAAAAGAAGAATACAATGTTATGCTATTACAGGTAGATAGTGAATTTGTTGAAGGTGAGCGTAGATATTTAATTATTTGGGGGGATTGTGGTATTGCAAACTTCTTTATAAGAGAAAAAGATTTAAAAGCACAAGATTTCTCTAATATATTATACAATTGGGATTGTAGCTAAGATTATTACTTTGACCACATATGTACTAAGCATATGTGGTTATTTTTGCATATAGGTTAGTTTTAATTCTCTTTAGAAAGTTCGTAAAAAACAATTGTTTCCCTCAGAGAAAAATTCGTTTTTTAGATGTAAAGTGAATAATAATAAGGTGTATACTGTATTTTAAGTGTTATATCCGTACCATAGGATGCTTTCACCTGATATAGACTTTAAAAAACATATATTATTTTCCGAAAAAACTATTGACATAAAATTAAAATCTTGTTATACTAATTTCAAGTTAATGATTCACACGTTGAAAAGATAAGTAAAAGTGAAAGATTGTAAAGAGAGTCTCGGATGGTGAAAAGAGATCAATACGGAAACTTTGAAAATGGTCTTTGAGTGTTAGTGGTCGAATAATTAGACCTCTACGGGAGAGCCCGTTAAAGCTCAGGGTATAACACCATAATTATTTGGTGCGTACTTTTTGAGTTGATATTTGTGAGAATATCATAAAGTAAGGTGGTAACACGTAGATTATTAGACGTCCTTGCAGGAGCATAAGCTTCTGTGAGGACTTTTTTTATTTCTCAAAATAATCAAGAGAATAATTAACTTTAAAAATTAACATAACTGGAGGACAACAAAATGTCAGAATTACTAAATATTTACAAAACTTTAAAATCAAAAAAATGGGTAAACTTAAGTCATAAGATCGATGAAAACTCACCAAAATTCCCAGCTTTACCAGCTTTAGAAAAAGAAAATGTATTTACACTAAAAGATGGATTTTACGTTCAAAAATTTTCAGTAGTTGGTCAATACGGAACACATATTGATGCTCCAATTCACTTTGTAGAAGGTGGTAGATGGCTTGATGAAATTGAACTAAAAGATTTATTACTACCTCTTTATGTAATAGATAAAAGCGCTGAAGTTGCAGAAAATAATGACTATGTTATTACAAAACAAGATATTCTTGATTTTGAAGCAGAACATGGTGAAATTTTACCAGAATCATTTGTAGCATTTAGAAGTGACTGGTCAAAACGTTGGCCAAGTTATGATGAAATAAGAAATCTTGATGAGAATGATGTACAACATACACCAGGTTGGGGAAGAGATGCATTAGAATTCTTAATTAAAGAAAGAAATGTTAAAGCAGTAGGACATGAAACATTAGATACAGACTCAGGTGTATCTGCAGCAGCAGAAGGTTTAATTCAAGAGTATTATTTATTAGAGCAAGATATTTATCAGGTAGAAGTTTTAGCTAACTTAGATCAAGTTCCAGCAACAGGAGCTTTAATATCAGTAGCGTATCCTAACTGGACAGAAGCAACTGGATCACCTGTAAGAGTAGTAGCTATTTTACCAGAAGATGAATAAAAAATTTATTAATAATTAAACAGAAGTCAAAATAAAAAAGAGAAAACAAAAGGAGAACAAAATTATGTGTCAAAATTGTCAAAATAAAGTAGTAGGAAAAGCACCATTCAGAGTAGATCACGTAGGATCATATTTAAGACCAAAAGAGTTAGTAGAAGCTCGTGAAAAATTCGCTAAAGGTGAATTAAGTAAAGAAGAATTAACAAAAGTTGAAGATAAATTAATCGCAGAACTAGTAGAAAAACAAATTGCTGCAGGGTTAAAAGGAGTTACAGACGGAGAGTTTCGCCGTGCATACTGGCACCTAGACTTTTTCTGGGGACTTAATGGAATTGAACACGTTCAAGGTGAAAAAGGATATGCTTTTAAAGGGATAGAAACTAAACCAGATACAGCTAAAGTATCAGGGAAAATTAGTGGAGAAAATCACCCATTTGTAGAACATTTCAAATATTTAAGAGATATTACAAAAGATAAAGATGTGGTAGTAAAACTTACTATACCATCTCCATCACAATTATACTTCGAATTAATTCGTACAGAAGATCACATTAAATCATATGAACAATTTTATAGTAACTTTGATGAGTTAAAAGCAGCAATTGTTGCAGCATATAAACAAGTTATTAATGATCTTTACAACGAAGGATTAAGAGTACTTCAGTTTGATGATTGTACTTGGGGAGCATTAGCAGATGATGGGTTTGCAAATCGTTTCCGTGATGAGCGCCCATTAGAAGAAGTTCGTCGCGATTATGCAGCACGTTGCTTAGCTTTAAATAATGAAGTAATTGAAGGCAAACCTGAAGATTTAGTAATAAATACACACGTATGTCGTGGTAACTTCGCATCTAAATGGATTTCACAAGGTGGATATCAAAATGTTGAAGATGAGCTTTTAGCAGGTGAAAATGTAGATGCGTACTATTTAGAATATGATACTGATCGCGCAGGTGATTTCAAACCATTAGCTAAAGTTGGAAAAGATAAAAAAGTAGTTTTAGGATTAATCACATCTAAATTTGCTGATTTAGAAGATAAGGAAGAAGTTATTGCTAGAATCAAAGAAGCTAGTCAATACATTCCATTAGAAAATATTTACTTAAGTACACAATGTGGATTTGCTTCTACAGAAGAAGGAAATGTAATAACAGAAGAAGATCAATGGAAAAAAATAGCTCTAATTAGTGAAATAGTTGATGAAGTTTGGGGAACTAAATAAATCGATATACTTCTAAAGAGTTAAATATATTATGGAGAAAAGTATAGTAAGAAAAAATGTATTTTCTAATATAGTAGAAAATAAAGAAAGTCGTTAGGCCAAATTTATAGAAAAAATATTATTAAAAAGAGAAAAAAGAGAAAACGATAGGAGATTAGTAGTATGTGTCAAAATTGCCAAAATAATCAAGTAGGAAATGCACCATATAGAGTAGATCATGTAGGATCATTTTTACGACCAAAAGAATTAGTAGAAGCTCGTGAAAAATTTGCTAAAGGTGAATTAAGTAAAGAAGAATTAACAAAAGTAGAAGATAAAGTAATTACAGAATTAGTAGAAAAACAAATAGCTAATGGATTAAAAGGAGTTACAGATGGAGAGTTTCGTCGTGCATACTGGCACTTAGACTTTTTCTGGGGACTTAATGGGGTAGAGCATACTCAAGCAAAAATCGGATATCAATTCCATGATGAAACAACTAAACCTGATTCAGCAGATGTAGTTGGAAAAATAACTGGAGAAAATCATCCGTTTGTAGAACATTACAAATTTTTACGTGATTTAGTAGGAGATAGAGCAAAAGTTAAACAAACTATTCCTGCACCAGCACAATTCTACTTTGAATTAATTCGTGATGAAGAACATATCGCTCAAACATATAGTGTTTATGCAAATAAAGAAGAATTATTTGCAGATATCATTGCAGCATACAAACAAGTAATTAAAGAGCATTATGATGCTGGTTGTCGAATTATCCAATTAGATGACTGTACTTGGGGAGCTATTGTTGATGATAAATTAATTAAATTAATTGCTGAGGGAAGCGGATTAGAACCAGAGGGAATTAGAGAAGCATTTATTAAAGATTTCATTACTTTGAATAATGGGATACTAACTGAACTTCCAGAAGATTTAGTAGTAAATACACACATTTGTCGTGGTAACTATCATTCTACGTGGGCTAGTGCAGGAGGTTATGATGCAGTGGCAGATACACTATTCGGTGAAGAAAATGTAAATGCATATTACCTAGAATATGATACTGACCGTGCAGGAGATTTCAAACCATTAGCTAAAGTTGGAAAAGACAAAAAAGTTGTTCTTGGTTTATTAACTTCAAAATCAGGAAAACTAGAAAATAAAGATGAAGTAATAGCTAGAATTAAAGAAGCTAGTGAATATGTTCCGTTAGAAAATATTTACTTAAGTACACAATGTGGATTTGCTTCTACAGAAGAAGGAAATGTGATTACAGAAGAAGATCAATGGAAAAAAATCGCCCTAATTAAAGAAATCGTAGAAGAAGTTTGGGGTACAGAAAAATAATAATATTTTAGTATTTCTTCAGGTACACTAAATAAAAAGAATTATATAATTAAAGTAAATGATAAAACTAAAGAAGAGATGATTAAATATTACAAAGATAAGATTCGTGATAAAAAAATTCCATATGTTATATTTCAAGCAGTAGACGAAGATACTGTTATAACTATGTATGAATCTGGAAAAGTAATGTTTCAAGGTAAAAGTGCTGATGTTGACGCTAGTCACTGGGCTATGTTAGAAGAAACTATAGAACAAAAACCTAATACTAACGATAAAAAATACTACTATGTTGATGCTGTTGGTAGTGATGAAGTAGGAACAGGAGACTATTTTGGTCCTATTGTAGTTACTAGTTCATATGTTAGTAAAGAAGATATTCCATACTTAGAAGAACTAGGAGTTGGAGATTCTAAAAAAATAGATGATGAAAAGATTAAAAAGATTGCTCCTCTTATTGCTAAAAAAATTAAATATAAAAGTCTAATCCTTAGAAATGAAGAATATAATGAAAAATATGGTATTGGAACTAACATGAATCAAATAAAAGCGATTATGCATAATAAAGTCCTATATCAAATGATGCAAGAAGAAAACCCTAAAATAGACTATATTATAGTAGATGAATTTGCTAAAGAAATAAGATACTATAATTATCTAAAAGAAATAAATAATATTCAAAGAGGAATTACATTTATGACTAAAGCAGAAGATAAAAATATGGCTGTTGCTTGTAGTTCTATTATTTCTAGATATATATTTTTAAAAGAATTTGATAAGATGAGCGATTTTTATCATATACCATTTTTAAAAGGAGCATCACGTGATGTAGATAAAATTGGTGAAAAATTCGTTGAACGATATGGTGAAGAAAAATTAAAAGAAGTAGCTAAACTTAATTTTAAAAATACTGAAAGAGCAAAAAAACTTCTATAGAGGTAAACCATGAACTATTTAAAATCATTTATAAAAGAATGGGGAGTTATCTTCCTGATTATCGCACTGGTAGGCCTTAGCCGCATTTTCCTTTGGAGCAATGTCCGTGTGGAAGGACACTCGATGGACCCTACCCTAGCTGACGGAGAAGTTCTCTTCGTTGTTAAACACCTCCCAATTGACCGCTTCGACATCGTTGTTGCCCATGAGGAGGATGGAAATAAAGACATTGTCAAAAGGGTCATCGGTATGCCTGGAGATACCATCCGCTACGAAAATGACAAACTCTTTATCAACGGTGAGGAAACGGATGAACCCTACCTAGCTGAATACCTCAACTTGTTCAAAACAGAAAAGTTGCAAAACACCTATACTGGAAAAGGATTTGAAGGCAATAAGGGAGTTTACTTTAGAGAACTTGCTCAAAAAGCACAAGCCTTTACGGTCGATGTCAATTCCAACACCAGCTTCAGCTTTACTGTCCCTCAAGGCGAATACCTTCTCCTTGGTGACGATCGTCTAGTCTCTAGCGACAGCCGCCACGTTGGTACCTTCAAGGCCAGCGATATCAAAGGCGAAGCAAAATTCCGTTTCTGGCCACTTAACCGTATCGGAACTTTTTAAGATAAGGAAGAGGCCGAGAATGCTAAGTCTCAGTCTCTTTTTCTATTGCGAGAAGAAGACCTTTTAGTCTCCTAGCTTGTTGAAAGAAGCTAAGGGTACAACTCTCACGAACTCATGTAAAGGAAACCTATGGAAGTTTATTTTTCAGGCACCATTGAACGGATTATTTTTGAAAATCCCAGTAATTTTTATCGCATCCTCCTCCTAGATATCGAA
>ERZ773007.816-NODE-816-length-15328-cov-4.182806_pt1 | contig 15328 bp, 13 predicted proteins | sample MGYA00580665_ERZ773007 | MGnify/ENA primary metagenome ERZ773007 (study PRJEB29015, sample SAMEA2738122) | human oral metagenome | biome: human oral; feature: human-associated habitat; material: saliva | place: China | collected 2167 ... | reverse complement strand
CCAGCAGCAGCGTCAGTCCCCAGCTCGCCGCCAGGCGGCGATTCGTCCGAGCCGGCTCACGCAAGTCCTTCTTGTCCCACAGGCCCACCACCATCATCACCACCGCGGCGAACAGCACATTGAAGCCCGGCACAAACACCAGAAGCGCCAGCAACCCCATGCTCCAGGCCTCAGCGCCCGACGGAGCACGCACCTTGGCAGGTGCCGAACCCATCATCGGTGCAGGCACCATCCCGGGAGCCGGCACACCCGGAGTCCCAAGCGCAGGGAAGGCCCCGTAGCTCGTCACTGGACCCAGCACGGATCGTCTGGCGGGATCGACCTCCGGCGCCAACTCCAGCATCGTGTAGTAACCACCCGAGGACGCAACGACCTCCGGCTCCCGCATCTCACTCACGCCAGCAACTCACTCACCAGACCGGCCCGAACCAGACGCCCCCTCAGCCTGGTCAGCCTCAGCCTTCTGCTTAGCCCGCCGCTCACGGTCACGCTGACGACGACGTTCCCGAGCATCCCGCACCTTCTGATGAGCAGCAGCCTTGGTCGCCATCCACTCCGGAATCCACTCCGGATCCCGAGGAAAATAATCCAGCTCAAGAGCAGCATCTCCATCCATCACCGGCTCATCATCATCAATCACCGGCTCACGCATCCAGTCACACTCCTGATGCAGCACCCCCTCAGCGGACTCCATCCAAAAATGCGACCACAACCACGCACCCCGATGCGGATCCGCCTGCGCAGGACGAAGATCATCCATCGCGAAACTAATTTCGCTAGGAAGACGAACAGACTCCTGCTGCCCACCTATAGATAACCAGTGCTCAACTTCCCCGGTCAAATGAATCGCGTTGTAGTAAGTATCAACACGTTGCCCCCCAGTTTCAGCAAGCCAGCCCCTCAAGAGCTCTTCAACTTTTTGATAGACAGCGGAATACCCAACATCGTTTTGAGACATCACTCCCCCTTTCCGGCCGGCACATTTTCAAAGGGGCGACGCATTGATTTTCCGTTCGCATCGACCCAAGTTGCTTCGAACTTGGTAGGCACTCTCTCGGTATCCATGATCTTAGGGCCTGTCGGCTCAGGGTACTTGAATTCTATCACAAGATTTCTGAAATTCTCCGGATCGGCCGCAATTTGTTCCTCGAAGCGTTTATATGACTTGAGTTTGCTGTCAACGCGGTACTGGTTGACTTCCTCCAGCATGGCTACTGTGTTGATCTCCTCCGAGGGCCCCCCGGACCTTGCTCCGACAATATGCCCCCCGTTGAACTTCGTATCATACTTGGAGGCCAGTTCGTTACCGTAATCCTTGACGTGTCCCTGTACTGTATCGGACCGAGACCTGAACCTCTCGACAACGTCGCCCAAAATGTCCACCTCCAGGCGCACTGTTCGAGACCACGCATCGGTCGTGTAGTGGAACCTACCATCCACTGTATACGTTGCATTCGGGAGAGGGTTTCGAAGATCGGGGTTCAGATGCCCAGTCATCGCCTTGGATCCAGTTTCCACGTGCCGTACTTCGCCGTTGCTATCCGTGTAATAGTGCGACTTATAGCTCACACCCTTGCTGGTCGTTCGAGTTACCTCATAGTGTGCATTCGGATCAAGCTTCTGTCCAACCCCAAACTGTTCATTAATTTTCAGGTCCAGCCGGTGTTTCGGGTCGACCTCTGGGCCAGCAGTACGATGCTTCTGGTTAAACGGGTCTTGATCGCGACCTTTTTCCACCTGATCGATCCACTCCTGACGCTCTTCAACCGTCAGCGGCTTCTTGTCGGGATCCTCGGCAGAAACATCGCTACTCGATGCATCGTCACCATCCGTCTTGTCTCGACCAGAGTTGACGTCCGAGTCACCATGACGGCCGGTTTCGTCATGATCGGCGCCGTTGGCTGTCTCAGTGTCCTTCTTGCCTTGCTCAAGGTGTTCGTCAGTATTTGCATGTGTGCCGTCACCATCGCCCTGGTGGGCCCGGCTACGACCTTCAGTAGCATCGGTGTCAGCCTCGCCCCGACTACGATCGCCATGAGGGTCGTCAGCATGGCGAGTCAGATCACGGTCAGCACTGTTAGCAGCATCGGTGTCACGAACGCGCTCGTGCCCTGCAGATGCGTCACGGTCAGCCCGGTCCCGACCAGCATCAGCATCGGCGCCACGGCCAGTGCGGTCACGATCTGCACCGCCAGAGGAGGCAGCACCGTCCTTGGTCGACTCACGACGCCCATCAGCGTCAGCACGCCCAGTGTCACCATCAGCATGCCGGGACCCGCCACGAGCTTGCGTAGCGTCACCGTCACGGCCAGCGAGTTCCCGACCTCCGTCATTCGCCTTGCGCCCACCAGCGAGCAGCTCCGAGTGGCTCTTGTCTGAACCGTGCATGGCAGTCGTCTGCCGACTTTCATGACCATCGACGCCCACACCAGCCCGATCTGCAGCATTCTCCGATCCACGAGTGCTGCCGTCCATAGCCCTCGGTGACTCGCCAGCATCAGCATGAGACGCATCGGATACGCCATTTCTGGACTCAGTTTGGCCCGGCATATCTGCTGCATTCCCAACATCAGTAGTCATAGCGTCGGCGCTTCCCGAGTGAGGGCGACCAAGATCGTTGGTTGAAATGTCTCCATCTGAGCCATGCGGTTTCGACGCATCAGCGACGGAGGAATCTCCCGCGTTAAGCCTCGACTTCCCGCCGCTAACATCAGGCTCTAGAATGGAAGCATCCGGGTTATTCATGTCGAACCCACGATGGGAACCAGAGCCGACATTAACATCTACATCCGCACCGGTCCACTTACCGATTGTTTCAATGATATCAAAATCGGGAAGAAGTCGACTAATGACTAAGTGCGACACCTTTCCAATCGGCTTGGAAAGCACCGCACCAACAGGATCGATAACATCCAGAACCTTCGCGGCAACTTCGGCGGCCTTACCTACCTTCGAAAGCGTCGATCCAGCCTTTCCAAATTTGCCAGCCTTCGATGCCGCTCCGACAACAGGAATAAGCAGGGACACGACATCAAATGTTGTGGCCCCTAGAGCACGCGCAGGATCAGTCCCCCACTCATCAACATGCAGTGCCGCTCGGCCGACTTCTTTCCAGGTGTCCCACGCTTTCCCCAAGCTCCAAGTTGAGTTTCCGTTTTCATCCGTATCATGACCAATGAGGCCAGTCGCGGCAGACCAGGTATTTGAAAGACGTTCGAGACTCCAAATATCGCCGTTACCACTGAAATCAAATCCGATCAAGTTGACAAGGCCATTGATCGACCCACCCAGACCGTCTACAACCACCCCATCCCACACAAATCGTTTAACTGAAACAGCCGCCTTCTTCGGACAGTTGTCCTGACGCTCGACAGACTTTCCCCAAGGCTTGTCTGCATCTGCGGGAATCTGGCTGTATCCATACCACAGCTTGTCGTTGTCACTATTGGGGTTAGCATGATAGGGCGCCAGACAATCGAGAGCGCGGATATTGTTGGCGCAGGTACGCTCCGCGTCCCATAACCGAATTTTGAGACTGCTCGCTCGATTTACGAGACGAGTATTCTCGTCGACGAGCTCTTGTTTAGTCTGCCAATCAGGCTTTGCTGCAATCTTCTTTTTAAAAGCCTGCCCATCCTTTTTGAGAGTTTGAGCGTCGGTTTTAATCTGTCTCGCAGTATCGGCGAACGTATTAACATAACCTGCGATCTTCTCTAGATCATCGGCCAAATCATCCGAGTTCTTCTCGACGGGATTCATCGCGGCATAGAGTTGCTCTTGCTCAGGCGCTTTGTAGCATGCCGACATCCCTGACCAGGTGGTTTTGATCGACGACCCGGCCGAACGGAGATCACCTGCTTTGGTCTTCAAAGTCGCAGCGTTCGAGTCTATTGTTTCGACATCAAGATCCAAGCCTGGGATACTGTTCTCATCAAAAATCTCGACCAACCGAAATCTCCTCTTTTAAACCAATTAACCAACCGCAGGCGAAAATACGTCGAGAAAGCGAGACTATTTTGCTTTCCGTTGAAATTCTAGAGCAGACTCCGAATCATGGCGCCCATAGGCCTCAACTGCCTTCACGGTATTCCCTAGCACATTCGAAATAGTCGTACCGATACTGTCAAATGCAGGTTTGTGCAGAGAGAACCACTCCGATATTGCGGATGCTACGAGCGGCGCCGGAGCAACGGTGCACTGAAATTCCGTGCTGCCAGAATTACATGCACTGAGGATGCTTTCGGCACTAGACGATAGGCCAGATAGCGCCGGTGAAAGGTTTTGCTCAACCAGATTTTTCTCCGACTCGATAATCGCGCCCACTGAAGCAGGGGCAATATCCCAAGCGCTCATTGTCAGGCTATGTCGTCAACAGACTGGCGGGCCTGCTGGAGTGCAGTCTGCGCGCCCTCATCCGTCGTCTGCATAGATCCACGCAGCGTAGAAATGATTCCTCGAACCTCTCCCGCAGCATTATTCCATCGCGTCTCTTTGGCCTGATACTCTTCGGAGACACCATCCGCTTGATACTGAGCCATCGCCGCCTTGACATCACTGTCACGTTGGGTAATCAGCGTCTCGAGACGGGAAGCCACGCGATCAAAATTGCTCTGTGACTCCTGGGACGCATTGATGTCATAGGAACGCATTTCAGTCTGATTTGCCATGATATCGTCGCTTTCGTTTGATAAATTAATGTATTTCTGTGAGCAGCGGAGTCAGGCTCGCCCGGCCCCAAAACGCGCCGCATCGAAATTAACAGAAGACTGAGCACTCCTGGTGGATTCAGCCATGTCCTGCTCACCCCGAACAAAAGCAGTGTCCATTCCAATAACACCGCCAAGAATGGCGGAAAGCGCCCCATTCAACTCGGCAGCAATATCGTCAGTTCGCTCCTTGAAGCCATCAAAAGCAGCGCGAGCACTCCCGTTGAACTTCCCCTCAAGCGGCTCGGCGGCAACAACCAGCTCCTTAACAAGCCCTCCCAGATCATCACTCGATCCTGAGGTCTGCTTCGTCAGAGTGGACAGCGTCGATGCGCCCATGTCGAATTTCATACGGATCTCCTCATAGGTGATGACAATGTAAGCGATCTTCTGGACTGACGGCATACCTGTCTATCGGTCGGCAGGTAGCAGTGAAACTGTATTCTTACATCACAGGAAGAATATGCAACATGGGGCATATCACACAACCTAGCGGCCGGTTTGTTATGCTCCCTACATTTTGCATGCTATCCGTCGCCTCGGGTCTCACACTCACCTACCATCGACGGACCTCAGTCAATCCCGAGCCTCGGGTGGTCACCCCCGTCTCCACCCCTACCACCCTTCAAGGAGGTGCGAAGGTGCAGCCACCAACTGCTGCCATGCCACCGGGCGGACCTGGACCAGCACCAGCTCCCAGCCCAGCTCGCCCGGACTCGCCAGTGCTGAGACGGTGCCGTCCGGCATCATCGCTCACCGTCCTCGGCAGCCTCGTCGTCGACGTCCTCCTCATCATGATTCCGATGACAGCGGGAGTCCTTTCTCCATTGCCACAGCCCGCACGGCTGTCACTGGTACTCATCGCGTTGGTGACGCTGGTTCTTGTGGTGACGAATCATGCCCTTCGAGGCAGGAGCCTGGGTGGGGCACTTCTCGGGCTCCGCGCAGTCGACATCGAAGCCGGGCTTCCACCGGCATCCCTACATTCCATCCTTGCAGCGGTTCGCCTTGGTTCGGCGAAGGATGTGGTCATCGTCTGCACACGGCGCGGTCCTGACCCCGCCCAGGGCACTCTTGCCGACCTTGAGAGCATTCCAGCTCTTGCATCGCCTTCCATACCCAAAGGGCCGGTGCCTGCCAGAGGCCCCGAGACCGTGTACAGTCCGTCTCCTTCCCGTTCTGACGGTCAGTACTCCGCCTCGCCCACCCGCCGGTCCGCCGCGGCACCGGTTCCAGCAGTGGAACGCTCAGTCGGTGGCCCAGTCCCACCCCCCGCGCCGACGCCCACCTCAACCAGACCGCCATCGTTGCCGCCGAGCATTCCGGTGCAACGGTCCCATCGTCCTGCTCCTGCTCCCAGCCTGTCGCGAGCCCAGCAGCACACATATCCCCAGCAACGTTCAGACACAGTGGAGATCCAACCGATCCGTGCCGCCTCTCCGCGTCCGGCGGATCTCGGCGACTTCCCGCCTTCACCACCGCCCCCTCCAGCACCGCCATTACAGCGGGCGCTCTGAGCACCCGCATCAACCGCCCTTAAGCAGCCACGGCTTTCGCAACAGGACACAAGGTCGCCTTACTCAGGCCTCACGTCGGAAACGAGTTCCCATGTCAGACGAACACATTCCAGAGACCAACCACCACATGTTCGACGCACAGGTAGGCACCACTGTTGCCGTGACTTACCTGCATGATCCCTGTATCGGCTGGACGGAGTACCTCCTCGACTTCATCGGTTCCGCTCTCAGCAACGAGAACGAGATCATCCCTGCGCTCGTCATCCCAGAGACCTCCCACGTCACCCCCGCCTTCGATCGCCTCACCGAGGCCACTGGCACCCCCGTCTTCGTTGAGGACAGCGGCGGGCATCGCGACTTTCGCAGCGGCATGTGGGCACCGAATCTCGCACACTTCTTCGAGGACGGGCCACACTCACGGTTCAAGGTGTCCCAGCAGTTCATCCACCCGACCCCCGAACCCGCCCTCGTCCCAACCCTCATGCTCTCGGCTTCGATCTACCACCCCGCACGGCGCACCACGAAGCTCGGGCGGGTCACTGAGATCATCACAGAGACACTCCTGCCAGACCCGTCCACAACGCTCTCCTGGGGACGCTACGAACCGGTGGGGGCCCCGTGGGATCGGGGACAGCTCACGGACCTCGCCCGCAAACTCATGCCCGAGGCCCACTTCAACCTCGCCGCGCACTCAGACCTTGGCACGCTCAGTGGGACGATGACAGTGGCCAGGACCAGTAGCGGACTTGAGGAGTATGTCGAGGTTTCCATCGCCATCCCCGATCTGGCTCCCAGCCAGCAGACCGATGCGGTCAACACGCTCCTTGACACGCTCGCTGAGCAGACCAAACCCCAGTTCGTACTCGCTGTACGCATCCAGGCCCTTGCGGACACGTCTTTACCGACGTCCATCCGTCGGCCCCCAGTTCCACTCGCCATCCTCATCGGCGCCGCCGGTATCCGCCAGCTCGGCGTCAACGTCCGTGACATCGCCAGGCAGCACGCCGGGCGCACCTACGGCAGCGGCAGACGACAGGGGCTCATCGTCCCGTTTGAGACCACACAGGCCGACTGGAGCGCGCTGTCCTCCCTCGTGGCCACTCTCGACGGCGACGCCGGTAACATCGCCCGGGTCCTGGAGGATCCCACGGACGGCACAGGGGCGGGGAGCACTCATGCCTCGTGAGGATGAGGCGGCGATTCTCGACTCCGCGAGGGTCCATCACTCACGTCTGACGCACGCGCTTGAGCGGGGCTCCGGCACTGGGCGCAGCCGTCCCGTGCCCGTGCGCATGGCCGCCTCGCTAGTGATCGCCGCCCTTGCCTGTGCAGGCTGTGTCGGCTACTCCTTCATCTCTACCCACCTGGACTCGATCCGCCAGACTCGCACCTCAGTCCCCAGTGTTCCCGTCCAACCCGCGCAGTCCGCCGGCACCGAACCGTCCCCCGCTCAGAATCAACCACCCGCTCAGCCCGCCCCTGAGGCTCCGACGGAGCAAGAGCAGCAAGAGCCTTTGCCACACGATATCCCCGCCTCCCCTCCAGCCGGCGCAGAGCCCACCGCGGCTCCGTCAGGTCAAGACACCGGATCAGCATCGAATCGAGAGTGACCGTTGATTCCCTACACCCGACTCACCGTGATCAGCGCCCAGGCACGCGCTGAGGTCGTCATGCCCTCTGACGAGCCTGTGGGAGCTCAGCTGCCGGAGCTCTTGAACCTGCTGGGCACGGCGCAGGACACCCAACTCGCCCCCATTCAGATCGTCCGCTCAGGTGGAGACATCCTCGACCTCGAGCGGAGTCTCGTTCAGCAGGAGGTGCTTGACGGGGAGATCGTCCGGATCATGACCGACGATGAGGTTCCCCCACCGGCCGAGGTCTCTGACATCTCCGGCCTACTCACGGACATGACGGACACGCACCCGGGCCGATGGAACGATCGCAGTCGGCTGCTCGGTGCGGGAATTCTACTGACGATAAGTACTGTGGCCGCCGCCTGGGCAACTCCTCGGGAACTCATCACCGCCGTACCCTCGTGGACTCTTCTCCTGCCGGGGCTGGTGACCATGCTCCTGGCCGCCTTCATCTCCCAGGGACGTTCCATCAGCGCACGACGGATCGGCGCCCTGGCAACCTTCCTCGCCTTCGGACTGTTGGTTCCCGCGATCTATACCCTGGCCACGGGTCCCGTGAGTGACCGTCTGCTGTCCGTCGCTGCCTCGCTCACCGCTGTCGCGCTGGCCGTCCTGGGCAGGGGCAATGTGGGGTGGGCTTTCGGAATTCTGGTGGGAATGGCCCTTTACGGCGTGTGGATCACCTTCAACATGGTTTCCATCGCACCTCTGGGCGACGGGCTCACAGCTGTCACGGCATTAGTGTGTCTCGGTATCCTGCCGTGGCTGGCACTCCTCATTTCCGGAACATCAAGGCTCGACGACGCCGCTCTCGCCGGGGCCCTACCCTCACGACGCCGCGTCCTTCAGGATCTGACGACTGCTCACGAGACCCTCGCCGGTAGCTGCCTCACTGCAGCAGCCATGCTCTCCTGGAGCTCCACCATTCTTGCCTCCAGCGCAAACATGTGGGCTCGTGCACTGAGCACCGTCATCATCATCGCCGCGCTCCTGAGGTCACGGGCCTTTCCCCTGCGAAGTGAAGTCCTCTCGCTGTGGCTGGCCGCCGTTCCCCCAGCCCTAGTCCTCAGCGGAGCAATCACTCAGCCCGCGGCACGCGCCGCTCTACTCTTCGTCGCCGGTCTCGTGCTGGCCTCGCTGTCCCTCTACCGGCCCGCCCCCCAAACCAGGGTCCGTCTCCGGCGTCTAGGGGATCGCCTCGAATCCCTGTGCTTGGCCGCAACACTGCCTCTCCTGTGCGGTATCGGCGGTCTGTTCACCCATCTTCTGGGGGTGTTCGCATGAGTCCTTCTTCAGCATCAAGAGGATCCTCAATCCTGCCGAACTTGCGCGAGAGCATGTCTGTGTCACGGATCCTTCTGGGCGGCGCGGTGCGCGAACGGCGCAGCGCCGGAGACCTGGACCGGGCACTGCGTCAACCACTGCCACTGACCTGCCGGGCGGCCGTCATCCCGACGACTCGTCACTGCGGTGCGACAACGACGGCCCTTCAGCTGGTGTCCATGATGACGCGGGCTCGACGCCTCCCCGCACTCATCATGTCGGCCTCCCCCGGTCCTGCAAGCGCGGCTGACCACCTCCCGGGTTCCGGCACCTGGCCAGCCGACGAGTCCTTCGAGAACCCCCGCACTAGTGCACAGGCACAGGACCTGATCGGCACCGCACCCGACGGACTCACCTCCTGCCTCCGGCTGCCGCAGGCAGCCTCCCCCAGCGAGCCTCATGAGTGGGCGTCCGCGAGGCGCCGCCTGGTCAGGTTCTTCGATATCGCCATGATGGAGACCGGTCCCATGGCACCGGAACTCATGCTGGAACTCGCACGTCACCACCACGTCATCATCCTCGTCTCTCCTGCCAGGCGAGCGGAGATGGAACGCGACCGCAGAACCACTGCGGCACTGCGGCAGCATCTCACCTCACATGGCCAGGCCACCGGCAGCCGCGTTCCACGCCTCATCCACGCCGTCAACACGACCTCACCACGGCGCCCACTAATTCCGGCTCTGCAGCCGGAGGAACGTTTCATCCCCTACGACACGGTGCTCGCATCCACCGGCCCCGACCGTACTCGTGGCGCAGGCGTCCTCAACGTGAGGACTGCACGAGCCCTGGCAGCCATTGCCTCGGACATCGTCAGTAGCGCAACGCCGACGCCGGACGGGAGGACCGCATGATTCAGCTCGTCCACCGGGCCGGCCGCATCGTCCACGCGGCTCAGCCACCGGAGCCGATCCTCATCCCACCCCCACCGCAGCTGGCGGACGCCGGGTCCCAGTCCTTCCCCTTCCAGATGCTCCTGCCTCTAGCGGGAGCAGGCTCCTCCATGCTCATGATGACCCTGCTTCGGGCCAACCCGATCTTTGCGCTACTCGGCGCCGTCGTCATGGCGATCACTGCCGTGGGTATGCTCATCTCGCTCGTCTCACGCAGGGCCGGGCAGTCCCGACAGCGCCGGGACCGCAGAGATCGCTACCTCGACAGGCTCGCTGCGACCCATGAGGACGCCACAGCACGCGACCACGAGATCCGGGAACAGGCCTACCGCACCCATCCCGCCCCACACGCACTCCCGCAGTGGGCCATTTCTCCCGTCAGACGGTGGGAACGGCGGCGTTCTCACGCCGACTTCCTCCTTCTGCGAATCGGCACCGCCGACCTGATCATGCCCAGTGCGGCTATCCCCACCGTGGGGATGCCGCAGGAGGTTGACCCTCTCCTCTTAGCCGAGATGCGCTCCCTGGTTCGTGCCCACGAGGTTCAGCCGGATCTTCCCACCACGATCAACCTCGATTGCGCCGGTGAGGTCTCGATCGTAGGTCCTCCCGAGGCGACCCGGCACCTAGCCCGAGTTCTTCTATCTCAGGCCGCCGTCCATCACGCTCCGGAGGATCTACATCTGGCGCTGGTCTACCCGGACCAGAATGCCCAGGAGTGGGACTGCTTGGCACGCCTCCCCCACCTGCGCATGAACGGGGTGTTCGACGGGCCGATCTCACGTCGCCGCGTGGCGCCTACACAGCCGGCACTCGAGCAGCTGCTGCGCGAAGAGATCCATGAGGCGAGCAGGCAGGCGGCCCGACTCAACCGCACCGGGGGCCGCAAGGCCCGGCCCACCGGGCCGAGGCTCCTCGCCGTCGTCGAGCAGGAGGGCCCGGCCTTGCCACTAGCCGTTCCCGACAATGCTCTGGATTCTGCGGCAATCGGTGCAACGGTCCTCTACCTCGTCACGGATCGACTCCACGAGCCCAGTGACCCGTCCCTCCGCCTGACAGTCCAACACGACGGCACCATTGTCATTGAGGACCTGCGCCCCGTCTCCGCCGAACCGGGCCGGCCTGAGCAGACTCCTCCTCCGGTGGCCTGCCGCCCCGATGACCTCGGTCCCGCCCTGGCCGAGGGCATCAGCCGAGCACTGGCGCCATACTCCTTGGGGGCAGCCGCGGAACGCCAGGACCAGGACGAGACAACCACTACCCTTGCCGAACTTCTGGGCGTGGACGATCCCCGGGCAATCGATCCTCATACCGCATGGTCCCCCCGCTCGCCACGGGACTTCCTACGAGTTCCCATCGGCAGTGACGACTCCGGTGCCACCGTCCTGCTCGACCTCAAGGAGTCCGCGCAGCTCGGCGTCGGTCCCCACGGCCTGTGTGTCGGCGCCACCGGCTCGGGCAAGTCGGAGCTGCTTCGCACCCTGGTGGCAGCATTGGCCAGCACGCACGGCCCTGAGGACCTGTCAATGATTCTCATCGACTATAAGGGAGGCGCAGCCTTCGCCCCCTTCGCGCCGCTACCGCACGTCGTCGGCCTCATGGACAACCTCGCTGATGACGCCGGGCTCGTCGAACGAGCTCGGGCTTCTCTGGCCGGAGAGGTGACCCGCCGCCAGAAGCAGCTACGCGATGCAGGGTCCTCCCCCGACATCGCCCACTACAGACGTCTTCGAGCAGAGCACCCGGAGATGGCTCCTATGCCCCATCTGTTCGTCATCATCGACGAGTTCGGCGAGCTCCTAACCGCCAGTCCGGACCTGGTCGATCTCCTGCTGACGATCGGACGAATCGGACGTTCCATCGGCGTCCACCTGCTGCTGTCGAGCCAGAGGATCGAGGCCGGAAAGCTCCGCGGGCTCGACACCTACCTGTCCTACCGCATCTGTTTGCGTACCTTCACCGAAGCGGAGTCCTCCACCGTCATTGGGGTGGGCGACGCCTTCCACCTGCCCGCGGTGCCCGGCTACGGGTATCTCAAGGTGGACACAAGTATCTTCACCCGGTTCCGATCCGGGTTCGTCTCCGGCCCCATCGACACCATTGATGAGCAGCCTTCTCCCGAGGAGATCGAGGAGCGAGTACCGCTGCTACTTCCCACCTACAACGGCCTGGAGGCAGAATCCTCTGTCACTGTTGAGGACGACGTCCCAGAGGGGCACACCACACGCACCACCGTGGTGGACACAGTCGTTTCACAACTTGCTCAGGCCGCCCCGGTCAGTAGCCCGGTCTGGCTGGATCCGCTGCCTTCACGCCTCACTCTCTCGCGTCTTCACAGCACGTCGCTGCGCCGGGGCCGGAACGCTGTTCCGGTTCCACCGGTGCCCAGCGTGTCCGTTCCGATCGGAATCGTGGACGATCCCGCCCAGCAGCGGCAGGACCCCTGGCTGCTCGATCTGACCCTCGGAGGCGGGCACGTCTCCATCACCGGAGCCCCGCAGAGTGGACGCACGAACTTCCTGTGGACGCTGGCGACGTCCGCCGCTCTGTGCCTGCCTCCCTCACGTCTGGCCTTCTACGGGATTGACGCTACCGGGGGCGGGCTAGCCCGTCTAAGCGCCCTACCAAACGTCGGCGGCATCGCAACGCGCGGCGACCGGGAACGAATGCGACGCGTCGTCGAGGAGATCGTGACGATGCTCGACACCCGGGAGCAAGTCTTCTCGCGCCACAGGATCGACTCCCTCGACGTTCTGCGTAACCGACATGCCACGGGTCAGATTCCCGAGCTCGCCAGTGCCGACGTCGTTCTCCTGATCGACGGTCTAGGACTCCTCCGCAGCGACTTCGAAGAACTCGAGGACTCTCTTGACGACATCCTGCGTCGCGGGAGCGGCCTTGGCGTCCACGCGGTAATGACGCTGTCTCGTAGCAACGAGCTGCGCATGGCGCAGCAGCCACTGGTTGGAACTCGTCTGGAACTGCGTCTGAACGACCCAGCAGACTCGCTCATCGCCCGCAAGCTCTCCAAGACGCTCCGGGCAGATGTTCCCGGTCGAGTCCTGACCCCAGAGCAGCTCTTTGCTCATGCCGCACTCCCCATTGCTGATGATGCTGATACTTCTCACGGCGTCGGAACCGCTCTCGAGGAGCTGGCTGGGCAAATCGCGAGCAGATGGCCCGGCGAGCGTCCGGCGCCAATCCGCATGCTCCCGGAGACCATTGACCCGGCCGACCTGCCCGACGGCGAGGAGGAGCCTGATCTCCTGCCACTGGGACTCTTCCAGGACACGATGACCCCCATCAACCTCGACCTGGTGGGTCGAGATCCCCACCTTCTGGTGCTCGGCGACCCCGGATGCGGAAAGAGCACAGTGCTGCGCGGCGTTATCGAGTCCCTGGTCGAGCGGCATACACCCGATGAGCTCGTGATCGCCGTCTACGACATGCGCCGTACGACTGCCGACGCCTGCCCTGAGTCCTATCTGGGTGGCCATGCCACCTCAGCTGCCTTGGCGGAGGGTCTGTCGGCATCCATTGCTCAGGAGCTTGAGCGACGCAGTGCGGCGATGTCAGCGGGTGAGGAGCCCGATGGGCCGCGGATCGTTCTGGTGGTTGACGACTACGACATCCTCGCGGCAGGCAACAGCAATCCGCTCGCACCGATCATCCCCTACCTGTCGTCGGCCAGGGACCTGCGCCTCAACGTCGCCCTGACGCGCCCAGTGGCAGGATCATCCCAAGCCATGTACGACCAACTCCTCCAGGCTCTGCGCAACACTGGCGCCACAGGCTTGCTTATGGATGGGGAACGCAGCGAGGGCATAGTGATGGCCGGAATGCGCGCGGAACACCTTCGCCCTGGTCGGGGTTGGTGGCTCAGACGTGGCGCTCGCCCACGCCTGGCCCAGGTTGCCGACTACGGACAATCCCCATCATGAAAACTCACCTCCACGTCGCTCATACGCTTTAAGGAGTAGGAATGCCACGAATTGTCACCATTGTGGGGCCCGGTGCACCGACGATGGAAACATTCATCGCCACCACCATCGTCCGCGAGCCCCGCATCCACGTCCGCCAGTTCTCAACAGGGGGAGGTTTTGGACTGATCCCTCAGGATCGTCCGCGCCGAGCCGCCATCGAGATCCTCAACCCCACTGCAGTCATGGATCCTCGAGAGATCGTCCGCCTTTTGGGGGTCGAGATCCCCGCACAGTGGCGGCCCGCAATCGTCACTCGCTGTTCCGTGCCGTTCGGGGAAATCTATGATCAGTACATCGATATTGCCATCGATACGGCTGAAATGTCTGGTGGTATCGCCGTTATGAACGGCCGGCGCCTTCCGCTTCCAGATCCCTGGCACTGGCGGCGCACCGAAGAAGGGAAGTGGAAGCCCGATAGCGCCTTCGTCGACGCCTGTATCACCCGTTACAAAGCCACTCACCCGGATGCTGGTAACACCCAGAGCGGAGCATGAAGCGTCACCTGGTGGACGATCCCTGAAAAGGCGGGGTTCTGGCAGTCACTGACTGATTCTCAGAACCCCGCCTTCATGATGACCGGGGCACTGCGACAACAACGTCACAGAGGAACGCCCTCGCTCATTACTTCGGTCCTCAGATCCCGATCTTCATCCAGTCGGGGATCGCACTGGGGTCACGGGGGAAGACCTCCAGCTCCTTGGCGCAGTCCTCCGCCGTGTAGGGCGGGTCGAGGACCGGTTCGCGGTCGTAGTCGAAGTCGGAGATGAGCTTGTAGCCCTCGCTGCTCTTCATGGACAGCGCCGCCCAGGTCCAGGTTCCACCACGGGGGTGGGCCATGAGCGCCCGCAGGCGCACGGCCTCACGGACCAGCTCAACAGGCATCTCGTTCTCGGCCCACTGGGCGCGGCGCAGAATGCCACGGGGCCTGAGCACGCGACTCGTCACGGCGGCGCGCGTCCCCACCCCTTCGACCTCCACCACGACCTCCTGGGCGTCTACGGACTGCATCCAGTTGCCCCAGTCGGTCGACATGTTCTGGAGCAGGACCATCTGGTCCTCCATCTGGCCACCCATCGGCCCATCCATCATGCCGCCCATAGGTCCGTCCAACGGTCCATCCATCATGATCACAATCCTCTCTGCCCGGCTGATTCCGGACCACGCGGTCTGATTCCCCCCGATTCTGCCCGACCCCGGCTGCACGCGCCGCGCCAACGACGTGTGATGTCTCGGGACATGGGTGACAGTTCTGTGTCAGGACTTCGGTGACGTTTG
>ERZ773007.813-NODE-813-length-15347-cov-5.020207_pt1 | contig 15347 bp, 14 predicted proteins | sample MGYA00580665_ERZ773007 | MGnify/ENA primary metagenome ERZ773007 (study PRJEB29015, sample SAMEA2738122) | human oral metagenome | biome: human oral; feature: human-associated habitat; material: saliva | place: China | collected 2167 ... | reverse complement strand
CGTACAGGGTGTTGCGGTGAGCCGGGGCCGGCCAGCCGATCTCGGACAGGACCCGGGGAGTGTCGGCCTTGGAGGTCGGCTCGATCAGACGAGCGGCGACCATCTGCTCAAAGGCCTGGTCACCCCCGACCGCCTCACCCAGCCCCAGACGCCTGTAGGCCGAACGGATGGCCTCGATCGGCCAGCCCGACCTGCGCGAGATGATCTGCGGCCTTCGCACCGCACCACCGTTACCGGGTGCCTGACCACCCACCTCGTCAGCGTCGTCGTTGAGTGCCGGCCCCAGGTCCAGGACCTGCTGGCCGGCCAGGAGCCGCTGGCGCCCCAGACGCATCAGCGCAGCCAGCTCAGCCTCGTCATGGGCCGACCCCAGGTGCTCCACGATCCGGCGCACACCATGGTCCTTGGCCACGACCTGCACGGCCGTGGCCCCCGAGGCTGTCTTGACCTGACGCAGGTACGGACTCACCCACCAGATCCTACCGCCGCCTTAGTGCCTCGAAACGACCACCACACCCCCACAATCCCAACGAAAAACCCCACTCTGAAACACAAACCACCCCAACCTGTGCAACTCAGGTCTGAAGCCCGTGCGCGGTCACGACGACGGCGCCGTCGCAGCGCAAGGCTGCGGCGACGCCGTCGATCGAATGGGACGTGATGGGCGGGAGGCCTTCACCGGTGCGGGCCCAGTGCGGCCCGGCCAGTCTCCGCCCTACTCGCCCCCGGAGGGATTCGGCTTGATCCACCACCACAGGCCCATGCCCGCGGCGATGGCCAACAGGCCCAGGCCCGACCACAGGTTGGCGTTGATGCCGCCGGTCTTGTTCATCTCCTCGGCGCTGTTGAACAGGACCGAGCACACCACCAGGTAAAGGCCGATGAGCCCCAGTGCCCCGGTGATGACCGCCCGGATGTCCGTGAGTGAACGATTGTTCATGAGTGTTCTCCTTCGTGTCTCCGGGCGGAACTAGTGGAAGATGCTGTTGAGGGCGATGACCAGGACCCCGGCGATGATCCCCAGCGGGATCGGCCGGCGGAACCAGGGCAGCTCGTGCAGGTGCGGGTCGGTGCGCTCGCTCTTGGGGGTCAGGGCGTAGACGAAGCCCTTGAGCTCGGAGTCGGGCTTCGGCTTCGTGACCATGGAGACCAGCACCGTGGCGACGACGTCGACGGTGAAGGCCACGCCCGCCGCCAGGAAGGCGCCGCCCTGTCCGGGCATGACCAGGCGCTCGGTCCAGATGAGGAGGTTGACCACCAGGGCGCCCAGGGTTCCGCTGATGAGGCCGATCCAACCGGCGTGCGGGGTGGCCCGCTTCCAGAACATCCCGATGATGAATGTCGCGAACAGTGGCGCGTTGAACATCGAGAACAGCGTCTGGAGGTAGTCCATGAGGTTGGAGTAGTTCGACGCGATGATCGCAGTGAGGATCGCGACCACGGATGCCGTCAGGGTCGAGAGCTTGCCGACCATGAGGTAGTGGGCGTCGTCGGCGTTCTTCTTGATGTAGTGCTGGTAGATGTCCACGCCCCACACGGTGTTGAAGGCGGAGATGTTCGCCGCCATGCCCGCCATGAAGGAGGCCAGCAGACCCGTGATCGCCAGCCCCAGCAGACCGTTGGGCAGCAGGTCGCGCATGAGGTAGAGGACCGCGTCGTTGTACTGGTAGCTCGTGTCGGCGCCGGACTTGAGCTGCTGGACCTCCGTGACCATGACTCCGGCGACCATGCCCGGGACGATGACGAGGAAGGGCACGAACATCTTGACGAAGGTGCCGATGATCGGGGTCGACTGGGCCGAGGAGATCGAGTCCGAGGCCATGGCCCGCTGCACCTCGACGAAGTTCGTCGTCCAGTAGCCGAAGGACAGCACGAAGCCCAGACCGAAGACCAGGCCGACGACGGACAGCAGATTGGAGTCGAAGCCGGAGATCGAGTTGCCGGGCCAGGAGTGCAGCTGTTGGGCCGGGTCGGTGCCGGCGAGGTTGGCGGCTTCGGTGATCTTGCCGGTCAGGCCGTGCCAGCCGCCTACGCGGTGCAGGCCGATGAGGGTCAGGGGCAGCAGGGCCGCCACGATGACGAAGAACTGGAGGACCTCGTTGTAGATCGCCGCCGAGAGCCCGCCCATGGTGATGTAGGAGAAGACGATGACGGCGGCGACGATGAGCCCCACCCACAGGGGCCAGCCCAACAGCCAGTTCATGATCTTGCCCAGCAGGTACAGGTTGATGCCGGCGATGAGCAGCTGGGCCAGGGCGAAGCTGAGCGCGTTGACCAGGTGCGCGGCGGTGCCGTAGCGCTTGAGCATGAACTCGGGCACCGAGCGCACCTTGGAGCCGTAGTAGAACGGCATCATGACCAGACCCAGGAAGATCATGGCCGGGACCGCGCCGATCCAGAAGTAGTGGAAGGTCGGCATGCCGTACTGGGCGCCGTTGGCGGACATTCCCATGATCTCGACGGCGCCGAGGTTCGCCGAGACGAAGGCGATACCCGTCACCCAGGCCGGCAGGGACCGGCCCGAGGTGAGGAAGCCATCGGCCGTGGCCGCCTTGGCCCGGGCGATGAGCCCGACGCCGATGACGAAGGCGAAGTAGATCGCGATGGGGATGTAGTCGTACCAGCGTGCGGCGATGAGCGTGCTGGATGCCGCTGACGAGGCTGATAAAGCGTTCAGCGTGGAGGACATCGGTGTACCTCTCAAGGGACAAGTGTTCACATGGGCAGGGTCGTTCATGCCCGCCCGGCAGGCTAACACAGTCCGTCCTGAGCAGGGCTTTTGCGGCTGGCTGCACGCCAGGGAAGATCGTGCGAGTTCGCTGAGTGGGGTGCGTGTCCAGCCAGGCGCACCGGGACGTGAGCACGGCGGACGAGGACGGGTGACCGGCTGGTGGGCCCGCGGTGGGTAGAGTGCCCTCCATGACGCTGACTGCTGCTGCCGACGGCTCCTCCCTGGGCAACCCGGGACCGGCCGGCTGGGCCTGGTACGTGGACGACGACTGCTGGGCCGCCGGAGGCTGGGAGAGCTCGACCAACAACCGCGGCGAGCTCACCGCCGTCCTGGAGCTCCTGCGGGCCACCGAGGCCGCCGGGCTCGCCGGCGAGGAGCTCCTCATCCAGTGCGACTCCCAGTACGTCATCAACTCCCTGACCAAGTGGCGCCACGGCTGGAAGAAGCGCGGCTGGCGCAAGGCCGACGGCAAGCCCGTCCTCAACGCCGACCTCGTCAAGGACCTCGACGCCGCGCTCGCGGGCCGCACCGTGCGCTTCGAGTGGGTGCGCGGGCACGTCGGCCACCCCATGAACGAGGCCGCCGACTCCCGGGCCCGCGGCGCCGCCACCGCATTCCAGCAGGGCCGCCCGGTGCCCGCGGGGCCGGGCTGGACCCGGGGCGGTCGGGCACCGGGGAACCGGGAGGCGCAGCAGGCGCCGAGTGCGACGTCGTCGAGCACCCCCGCTGCGCCGCAGACCGACGCCCTGTTCTGAGGGCGGAGGAACGGGGCGCAGCGTCCGCAGGGCCCGGTGACCGCCTCTCACAGAAACGGCACAGGTCCGTCAAACACGTGGCATAAGGCCTCCCGCGAGGCTTACTGCCATGACGACGAGCCCCGCCCTCCCCGCTTCCCGCCCGACGATCTTGAGCCGCCTGGCCGGCCTGCGCCGCCGCATCCCCACGGTCGTCCTCTTCGCCGCCGTGTCCTTCACCGGCTGGAGCGTCGACTACGCGCTGGTCCTCATCCTCAACTCGCTGACCGACTCGGTGCTCTACGCCGTCGTCGGAGCGCGGATCGTCTCCTGCACCCTGGGCTTCCTGCTCAACCGGCGCCTGTTCGGGGCCGGCCCGGAGACCTTCTGGCGCTCGGCCGGCGGCTACGCGGCGGTCCAGGGCGGGGTGGCGGCGACGTCCTACGCCGGCATCGCGGTCCTCACCGGCGCCGGCGCGCCCCTGTGGCTGGCCAAGGTGCTGGTGGACTCCACGCTCTTCATCGTCAACTACCTAGCCCAGTCCCGCCTCGTCTACCGGGCCCCGGCGCAGCAGCCGGTCCCGGCCCCGGCCCTGGCCACCGCGGCCTGAGAGGGCGGGGGTGCAGGCTCAGGACTGGGCGTCGCGCATGAGGATGACGAGCTGGACCCGGTCGCGCAGGTCCAGCTTGGTCAGGATCCGGGTGACGTTCTTCTTGACCGAGTCCGGGGCCAGGACGAGGCGCTGAGCGATCTCCGCGTTCGTCAGCCCCTGGGCCACCAGGTCCGCCACCTCGCGCTCGCGGGGGCTGAGATCGTCGAGGCGCTGGCGTGCCGCGCGCTGACGGGGTGAGGCCACGGGGCTGAGCATGTGCCGGTTGAGCAGCTCGCGGGTGATGCGCGGAGTGAGGATCGCGTCCCCGGAACTGACCGCCCGCAGCGCCTGGTGGAGGTCGGCCGTGCGGGTGTCTTTGAGCAGGAACCCTGAGGCGCCGGCCGACAGCGCCCCGAAGGCGAACTCGTCCTGGTCGTAGGTGGTCAGCACCAGGACCCGGATCGAGGGGTAGAGCTGGCAGATGCGGGCCGTGGCATCGATCCCGTTGAGCACCGGCATGCGCACGTCCATGAGGACGACATCGGGAAGCGGCCGGCGCTCCTCAAGCAGGGCGGCGAGCTGGTCGAGGGCGTCCTGACCGTGGACGGCCTCGGCCGTGACCTGCAGGTCGTCGGCCCGGTTGATGATGAGGGACAGGCCCATGCGGGTGGCTCGCTGGTCATCGACGATCATCACCGTGATCGGCCTGAGGTCGCTCGACGAGCTCTCGGTGCCTGACCCGGAGGGGGCGGATGGACTCACCGTGATGCACCTTCCGGGAAGGGGACGAGGGCGCGCAGCACCCAGCCGGATGCGCCCTCATCGGCTGTGGGGCCGGCCGACAGCGTGCCGCCGTGCTCACCGACCGCGGCGGCCAGGTTCGCCAGCCCGTGGCCGGCCGCCGCCGGTGCCTGAGACGAGCCCGGGAAGCCGTCTGCGGTGCCTGGCTGCGCGGCGCGACCGTCGTCGGACACGGTGATCCGGGTGGCGGCCTGATCGTGGTCCAGGGAGACGACGACGCGCGTGGCGCCCTCGGCGTGGCGCATGACATTGGTCAGGGCCTCCCGGACGACGACATAGACGACCTCCCCGAGGGCCTGACTGCTTGATGCGTCGAGAGGGCGCCTGCCGGTCTCGGTGAGAGCCGCACTGATACCGGTGGCTCTCACCGTGGTCAGCAGGTCGTCGAGCCGGTCCCAGCCGGCTGCGCCCGAGGGGGACTGCGGGCCCTCCAAGACCCGGCCGGTGAGGGGATCGGTGGTCTCAGCGGCGTCGTCGGGGGAGGGGCCTGGTGCCGCCTGGAGCGAGGCGACGGCGCGCCGGGTGTCTGCCAGACCCTCGCGGGCCAGGGCGTTCATCATGTCAATGGCCTCGTCTGTCTGCGGGCTTCCGCCGGCCCCCTGCATCCCCTCGGACAGGGCGATGATCGCGGTCAGGGCGTGGCCCACGGAGTCGTGGAGCTCGGCCGCCACCCGGGCCTGGTGGCGGGCGGCGTCGCGCTGGGCGACCAGCCGCTGCTCGGCGGACTGCGCCGCCAGCTGGGCGTCCCCGTGCTCCAGGGCCTGCCGGCGTGAGCGGGAGATCGAGGCCACCGCGAGCACGAGCACCAGGGCGATGAAGTCAGGGCTCAACGCGCTCACCTGCGGCCACTTGGCCAGAGCCGTGGGGACGAGGGTGCACAGCGCGCAGATGCCGAAGCCGATGAGTCGGTCACGGGTGGGGGCGGCCACGAGCAGGGCGTAGAGAGCCAGCATGGACAGCAGGTTGAGTCCACCGCGCGGCCCCCACAGGTCGGCGGCGGCCGAGGCCAGGCTCGTGGCGGTGACGACGGCGAGGGGCCAGCGGCGTCGGGCCAGCAGCGATCCGGCGAGCAGCAGGGAGGCGATGACCCAGCCCCGCATGGGCAGGTGCGGGTAGGTGTACGAGGCCACGTTCAGCACCATCAGCTGGAAGAGGCACGCGGCTCCGGCCACCGCCCACAGGGTCAGGGTGCTGGTGCGCCACCACTGAGCCACCCGGTCCAGGAGGGTCCGCGGGACCCGTGAGACGTGTGCCGCCTCGGGCACTGTGGGAACGTGGCTCATGACTGGCGCCTGACTGCTCGGCGCAGAGCCAGGGTCAGCAGGACCACCCACACCAGGCAGATGACTCCTTCGAATGCTGCGGCGCCCAGTGAGGTCACGTAGCCCGGGCTCATGGCCGAGGTGGTTCGGGTCAGTGAGGCTGCGGGGTTGAGGACGCTCAGCGGTCGAGCCACGAGAAGCATCGCCATCCCCGCAATGATGCTCAGCAGGACCGTGGACATCGTGGTGGCGAAGGACGTCATGACTGTGCCCAGCCAGGTGACGAAGGTGAGGATGACCCACATTCCCAACGCGACGACGGCGAAGCGCGGTAGGAAGGCGACCAGGCCCACCAGGCTGAAGCCCGAGGCGAGTCCCGTCACCGCGGTGGTCAGGACCAGGACCGCGGTGGTGAGGACCGCGACCTGGAGCCCGTGCAGCAGCTTGCCCGCAACCATGGTGGTCTCCAGGCCGGTGGCGCTCATCCGCTGCCAGTTCCTTCCCTGGTGCTCACTGCTGGCGATCTGCGCGGCGAAGGCACCCAGCGCGAGCGGCAGGAACACCATTGAGAGCAGGAGCGTGGACTGGGACCACGTGATCTCCCAGGTGACGCCCTGGGCCTCGAACTCGCTCCGGTAGGTGCGGTACTGAATGTAGCCGGACAGGGAGCCCAGGGAGCACAGGGCGGTGACGGCGACCCAGTACCACCGGTTGGGGGACTTGCGGTTCTCCCAGTACCAGGCGGCTCGTACTGACGGGCGGGACTGGGGAGAGGGCGGGGCAGTCCGGCCCAGACCGGTCGGCTGCGGCGTCGTGGACGGGCCGGAGGGACCGGGGAGCGCTGACGGGTGCTGAGCAGGTCGGAGGGGCCGGCCTGCCGTGTAACGTGTGACTGGTGCGGTGGTGCTCATCGGTGATTCTCCTGGTGGACGATAACGAGGTGGGCGGCGACGGTCCACCCGACCGCGACCAGTGCGGCGAGGGCCGCCAGGGTCCACGGGTGGGACACGAGCGTCATGTCGCCGCTTTCCCGCATGGACGTGCGGGAGGCGACCGTGTCAATGGGGGTGGCTGCGGGAACGATGCCCCAGGGCAGCAGCCATGAGAACTTCCCGAGGTAGGCGTAGGGCAGGCTCTCGGCGATGAGACCGCCGATGGCCGCCGCACCCAGGCTGACGCCCTGCTTGTCGAAGCAGGTGGACAGCGTCAGCTGGACCGCGGAGATGGCCAGCGTTGAGCACGCCGCCACCGCGAGGGCGGGAGGCAGTGTGCTCCAGTAGGAGCCGGTGACGGTCAGTCCGATCGGGCCGGCCAGCACGGTGACAAGTGTGAAGAGGGTCATCTCTATGCACAGGACCGTGAGGATCACGACCACCAGCTTGCCTCGGTAGCGGGTCAGGGGGCTCTGCCCCAGCGCCGTCATCAGCTGGCCCATGCGCTCCTCGGTGTCCACGGTGACGATGCGCGAGGCCAGGATCGCGGTGATGAGGGGCATGAGGAAGGCGATGATCTGGATGAACTCGTCCAGGGCAAGCGTGGCGTGGCGTGCGCCAACCGGGCCGCTCGCCCGATGGGTGATGAGCATGCCGCTCCATACCAGGCACACGGCGGTGGCGCTGGCGGCAATGAGCCAGTAGCGCTTGCGGCGCAGCTTGCCCAGTTCGAGGGCCAGGGTGGTCCACGCCCGGCTCAGCGGGGAGAGGGGGAGTACGCGCGGCGCCGCCGGTCGCGTCGGGGGCTGTGTCAGGTGCTGTGTCGGTGGTGTTGGCTGCGCGGCCGTGGTGGCCGCCGGGCCCGCTGTACTCACTGGGGTGCTCATCGGTTCATCTCCTGAGAGGCGAGGGGCGGCTGGGCGGCCAGGACCGGCTCGGTCAGCTCCAGGAAGGCCTGCTCGAGGGTCTTGCGCACGGTCTGGACCCGATAGACGGTCGTCCCGGAGGAGACGATGCGGGTGATGAGTTCGCCGACGACGTCGTCGGGCATCATGGGGGTGCGCACGGCGCCGTCCCGCACCTCGTGGGCCACCCCGAGGGAGGCCAGGAGCGCGGCGACGGCCGCGGGCGAGGAGACGAGCAGCTCGATGACCCCCTCGTCGCGCAGTCCGGCCAGGGCGCCCTGATAGCGCAGGCGTCCGGCGCAGATGATGCCGACGGTGTCGGCCATCTGCTCGATCTCGGACAGGATGTGGGAGGAGACAATGATCGTCACGCCCTCCTGGCGGGCCAGGGAGACGATGAGCTGGCGGATCTCGGCCACCCCGGCGGGGTCGAGACCGTTGGTCGGCTCGTCCAGGAGCATGAGGGCCGGGTTCGACAGCAGCGCCATGGCCAGTCCCAGGCGCTGCTTCATGCCCATGGAGTAGTGCTTGACCTGCTTGTTCTCCTGGCCGACGAGGTTGACGGTGGCCAGGGCGTGCTGGACGCGGTTGGAGGCCAGCCCCAGGTAGGAGGCCACCATGGCCAGGTTCTCCTTGCCGGTCAGGCTCGGGTAGTAGGAGGGGCCCTCGATGAGGGAGCCGATGGTGCCCGGCGGCAGGGGGTGGCGCTGGCTGACCGGGCGTCCCAGGACGCTCATGCTGCCCGACGTCGGACGGGTCAGTCCCAGCAGGAGCTTCATCGTGGTGGACTTGCCGGCGCCGTTGGGGCCCAGGAAGCCGTAGATGCCGCCGGCGGGCACGGACAGGTTCAAGCCGTCGACGGCGTTGACACCGTTATAGGTGCGGGTCAGTCCCTCAGTGACCACGACGAGTCCCTCGGAGGGAGAGGGCGCGGCTGGGGCGGGCACGGCGCCGGGGGCGGTCGGGGTGGGAATGAAGGGCGTTGCTGGTTGCCGAGCCGGTGCGGGGGCCGGCGTGCCCCCGTTCATAGCCGCGGTCTGGTGCAGGGGTGTCGTTGGAGGGGCGGGGGGCCTTGGTGTGCTGGTGACAGGTGCGTTTCTCATGACTCCATGGAAGCCCCCGGGGGCTCGCGCGCGCACCGCCGTCGGCCGGTTTGTCCCCCCTGGGGGACGACGACGGTGCCGCAGCCTCCCCTGGTGGGGCGGCTGCGGCACCGCGTGATCGTCCTGGCCCGGCAGTGCTGGGCGTCAGATTCTTGTGCGCACTTCCGGGAGCGGCTCAGATGAGGGTGAGCGCCTGGCGGGCGATGGCGAGCTCCTCGTTGGTGGGCACCACGAGCACGGTGACCTTCGAGTCCGGGGTGGAGATGACGCGCGGCTCGTCGGAGCGGGTCTCATTGACCTCCTGGTTGATCTTCACACCCATGAAGCCCAGGCGCTCGCCGAGCTCGCGACGCAGGTTCGCGTCGTTCTCGCCGATACCGGCGGTGAAGGTCAGGGCGTCCAGGCCGCCCATGACGGCGGTGTAGGCGCCCACGTACTTCACGAGGCGGTGCAGGTAGATGTCCATGGCCTCGCGGGCCTCCTGCTCACCGGCGCCGATGCGCTTCCACACCTCGCGCATGTCGTTGTCCCCGGCCAGGCCCTTCATGCCCGAGCCGCGGTTGAACAGGTGGTCGATCTCGTCGATGGACATGCCGGCCACGCGTGCCAGGTGGAAGACGGCGGCCGGGTCGATGTCGCCGGTGCGCCCGCCCATGACCAGGCCCTCCAGCGGGGTCAGGCCCATGGAGGTGTCCACGGCGTGCCCGGCCACGACCGCCGAGGCCGAGGCCCCGTTGCCCAGGTGCAGGACGACCTGCTTGAGGTCGTCGCGCCCCAGGAGCTCGGAGACCGCCCCGGAGACGAACTGGTGGCTGGTGCCGTGAGCCCCGTAGCGGCGGATGGAGTAGGTGTCGGCGACCTCGCGGTCCAGGGCGTAGCGGGCGGCCTCCTCGGGCAGGTCCTGGAAGAAGGCGGTGTCGAAGACGGCCACGTGCGGCACGTCGGACAGGAGGCGGCGCCCCACCTCGATGCCCTTGAGGTGGGCGGGGTTGTGCAGCGGGCCCAGCGGCACGAGCTGCTCGATACGGGCCACGACGTCGTCGTCGATGAGGGCCGGGCCGGAGAAGTAGCGCCCGCCCTGGACGACCCGGTGGCCCACGGCCACGATGTGGGCGTCGGCCAGCGAGGGGCCCTGCTCCTCGAACAGGCGCAGCACCTCGGACAGGCCGAAGCCGTGGTCGGGGACCGGCTCGGTGATCTCGGTGCGCTCCTCGCCGTGCTTGTGGGTGATGGCGCCGGTCTCCTCACCGATGCGCTCCACCAGGCCGGAGGCGAGCGAGGCACCCGAGTCGGGGTCGACCAGCTGGTACTTGATGGAGGAGGAGCCGGAGTTGATAACGAGGACGGTGCGCTGAGTCACGGGGTGCCTTTCAAGAACGGTCGGGGATGAACGCGGGGATGACTGGATGACTGATGAGGGTCCCGGGTGAGCCTCGGCGGCGTGGGACCGGTGCCCGGTACCACGCCGCTGAAGGGCTCAGCCCTGGGCCTGGACGGCGGTGATGGCGACGGTGTTGATGATGTCCTCCACCAGGGCGCCGCGCGAGAGGTCGTTGACCGGCTTGTTGAGGCCCTGGAGGACCGGGCCGATGGCGATGGCGCCCGAGGAGCGCTGGACCGCCTTGTAGCCGATGTTGCCGCTGGACAGGTCCGGGAAGATGAAGACGTTGGCCCGCCCGGCCACGAGCGAGTCCGGGGCCTTCTTGGCGGCCACGGTCGGGTCGATGGCGGCGTCGTACTGGATGGGGCCCTCGACGGCGAGGTCGGGCTCCTTGGCCCGCACCAGCTCGGTGGCCTCACGGACCTTGTCCACGTCCGCGCCCTTGCCGGAGGTCCCGGTGGAGAAGGACAGCATCGCCACGCGCGGCTCGACGCCGAACTGGCGGGCCGTGGCGGCCGAGGAGATGGCGATGTCTGCCAGCTCGGCGGCGTTGGGCTCGGGGTTGACGGCGCAGTCGCCGTAGACGAGCACCCGGTCCTGCAGGAGCATGAGGAAGACCGAGGAGACGATCGAGGTCCCCGGCTTGGTCTTGATGATCTGGAAGGAGGGGACGATCGTGTGGGCGGTGGTGTGAGCGGCGCCCGAGACCATGCCGTCGGCGTCTCCCATGTGGACCATCATCGTGCCGAAGTAGGACACGTCCTGGACCTTCTCGCGGGCCTGCTCGAGGGTGACGCCCTTCTTGGCGCGCAGGCGGGCGAACTCCTCGGCGTACTTCTCCAGGAGCTCGGGGTCGTCCGTGGCGACGACCCGGGCGGCGGCGATGACCAGGCCCAGCTCGGTGGCGCGGGCCCGCACCGTGGTCTCGTCACCCAGCAGCACCAGGTCGGCGATGCCACGGCGCAGGATGGCGTCGGCGGCCCGCAGGACCCTGTCGTCGTCGGGCTCGGGCAGGACGATCGTCTTGCGGTTGGTGCGCGAGCGCTCCACCAGCTCGGCCTGGAACATGATGGGGGTGACGACCTCGGAGGGCTCGACCTCCAGGGCCGACAGGAGGGCCTCGACGTCGGCCTCCTGCTCGAAGGTGGTCATGGCGACGTCGATCTTGCGCTCGGAGCCGTGGGCGAGCAGGCCCTGCAGGGAGCCGGCCGCGGAGGCGGCGGCGAAGGTGTCCAGCGGGGAGGTGATGACCGGGATGTTGACGTCCAGCCCCTCCAGGAGGCGCAGCGCGTGGGGAGCCACCTCGAAGCCGCCGTTGAGGACGAGGCCCGACAGGATCGGGAAGCTCGAGGAGGCCTGGGCCGCCATGAGGGAGATGAGCATGGCGGAGCGGTCGGCCGGGACGATGGCGAGCTGTCCCGCGGTCAGGCGCTCCAGGACGTGGGAGACGTCCATGGCGCACACGAGGACGGACTCGGCCTCGCGGTCGAGGAGTGTCTCGTCACCGGCGATGAGGGTGCCCTCGACGGCGTCGAGCACCTCGCGCACCACCGGGGCCGCCAGCAGCGGCACCTCGGGCAGCGTGGTGGAGGTGATGCCCTCGATGGCGGTCAGTGCCTCGCCGACGGCCTGGCGGGTCTCAGGCAGGCACTTGTTGGCCACGACCGCGACGGTGCGGGCGTGGTTGTCGGCGATCTCGGCCATGGAGACCTCCACGGAGGCGACGACGTCCTCCACGTCATTCTGCCCGGAGACCACCAGCAGCACCGGGACGCCGATGTTGGCCGCCACCCGGGCGTTGAGGGCCAGCTCGGGGTTGCCGGCGACGTCGGTGAAGTCCGAGCCGTCGATGATGACGACGTCGTGCTCGCGCGCCATGGCCCGGTAGGCGTCGACGATGCGTGCCAGGGCCTCCTCGGGGTCGGCGTGGAACTCGTCCCAGGTCGCGCCGACGCACTGCTCGGGGGGCGTGGTGGAGCCGGCACGGTTCAGCAGGAGGCTGAGGAAGGCATCGCCCTCACGGCTCTCCACGAAGGGGCGGAAGACGCCGACCTTGGCAACCACCTTGGTCAGGCAGGAGACCAGCCCGAGGGCCACCGTTGACTTCCCGGTTCCGGCGTTGGGTGAGGCGATGTAGATACTGCGCGCCACGTTAGGTCCTTCTCGCGTTGTCTTGGAGTCAGGGGCGCCGGCTCATTCCGGTGCCGTACGGGTCCGATTGTGCCCCCACCTGCGGGTCGTCTGCGACCAAAGGCCCGATCTCCGCCCGTCTTGTGATGTGGGAACGGGCACATACTCAGGTGCCGGCATAGGTGTCATAGGTGCTAGTCCGCCCAAGTGGTCGGCCGGTGGCCGGGTGTGGAGGGGATCGCAGTTCGCCCGGTCCCGGGGTCGACGTTCACTGCGATGCTCACCGCGACGTCGTCGGGGGACTGCCCCGAGGCGAGCCGTTCTCCGTGAGCGACCCAGACCGTGTACGTCGACGACGGGTCGCTCGGTTGAGGCAGGAACAGGGCGACCGCCTGTCCGCCGCCGGCCTCCTGCGCGGCGGCGACGGCGCGATGAGGCCCGATGTCCTGGGTCTGGCCCGTGCTGGTTGATCCTGCCGGGGACTGGTGAGCGGTCATGGAGGCCGGTGCGGCCGGTTGGGTGGGGCGGATGTTGAACGCGCTGGCGTAGTAGCCCCACAGGAACAGCAGGGGGAGGAGGACCAGTCCGGCCGCCTTGAGCAGGTCGGTGTCCCGGGAGAGGCTCTGGGTGCGCCGGCGGGCGGACAGGGCAGTGCGTCGATGGCGCTGCAGCGGCCACCACGTGCGCAGCCCACTGACGGTCAGGACCGCGAGGACCACTCCCAGGGTGGCGACGACCAGCCCCCCGACGGTCAGGCCCCGGTGACCGTCACGCCAACCGGTGTGGGGGATCTCCTGGGACATCCAGCTCACGTGGCCGGGCCCCCGACAGGACAGCAGACAACGGTGCAGGTTGTCCAGGACGGAGACCCAGGCCGGGTTCGCCGTGGCCCTGCTGGTCTCGTGCCCGGTGGAGGGTTCGATAGCGTAGGTGGCCTGCTCGGTCCGCACCTCGACGACGTCGGTGTCCCACCTTGCCGACAGGACGGGCTCGTCGGGATGGGCGTTCTTGATCGTCTCGACCGCCTGAGGCAAGGAGTCCTGACCGGAGCCGGCGTCGTGGGTGGAGACGGTCGGGTTCAATGCGCGCAGGATCTCCCCCTGGTGGGGCAGGAGCATGCCGCTGAGAGTGATGATGAGCATCCCGAGGGCGGCCGCCGCCGACAGCCAGCGGCGCATGTGGGCCATCGCCCGGCGGGTGCGGGAGGGTGGGGAGGGGAGGGGAGCGACCGAGGGATCCATGGCAGTCTTCACCGGGGAGGGCTAGGACCCGGCGGGGGCCAGCAGGGCGGCCACGGCGCACAGGCAGGTCAGGACCGCAATGAGGGCGTAGACGAAGTAGCCGTGCTCGCGCCGCCGCCACAGGGAACAGGCGCCACTGACGCTGATTGCGGTGCCGGCGACCTGGATGACCAGGGCGGCACCGACGGCCAGGGGGCCCGCGGCGCCGATGACGGGAGCCAGGGCGTAGACGATGACGCACCTGAGGCCCGAGGCCCACAGTCCCAGCATGACGGCATGGATATCGGCGCTGACCAGGAAGGGGGCTGCCGCCTCGTCCTGCGTGACGGGGGAGGTGGTCGGGGGTGCGACAGCGTCGACGTCGTCGCCGGCCACCTCGCCGGGCGAAACGTCAACATAATCAATACTGGCAGTACTCTTCATACTGATGAATACGGTAACGGTCAGGATAAATCGCGTCAACGCTCCGCCATGGGCTGGCGATGTGATGTCAGACAGGCGTGTTTGAGGGAAATAACCGCTGGTGGGAGCCTGTTTTGTGGGCCGGAGAAATAGGGGGTGCTCGGCTGCGTGCTGGACGCGGCCCGGCAGCCGGACCGGGCTAGCGCAGCAGGGGCAGTGCGGAGATGACGGTCAGGACGACGATGATCGGCTCGAAGACCCGCTGATCCATGTGCTCGGCGAGGCGTCGGCCGGCCAGGGCCGAGGCGATGACGACCGGTGCGGCGATCGCCGCCAGCGACAGGGTCGTGGGGTTGACCAGGCCGGCTGAGACGGAGAAGGGCAGCTTGACCAGGTTGACCAGGAAGAAGAACCAGGCCGTCGTCCCCAGGAAGGCCTTGACCGGATAGCGGCAGGCCAGGAAGTACATGGAGGTCACCGGACCGCCGGCGTTGGCGACCATCGTGGTGAAGCCGGCCAGGCTGCCGTAGACCAGGCGGGTCAGGCGGCTGCCGGCCGGGGTTGGGAGGACGGCCTCAGGTGCGTCGTCGGACCTGTTCCTGGTGGCCGAGCGGCGCTGGTACAGCGTGACGGCGACCAGGATCAGCAGGATGGCGCCGATGAGGCGGCGAGTGGAGTCGTTGGAGGCCAGGTGCAGGAACAGGGCGCCGGCGCCGACGCCGGCCAGGACCGCCGGGACGAGCCTGCGCAGCATGCGGAAGTCCGCGTCGCCGCGATAGCTCCACACCGCCAGCAGGTCGCCGGTCATGAGCATGAGCAGGATGGCGCCGGTGGACTCCTTGGCCAGCAGTGCCGCGGTGCACAGGGCCACGGCGATGGTGGCGGCCCCGGGCAGGGCGGTCTTGGCGATGCCGCACAGGGCCGCCACGACCGCGAGCAGGATCCAGGCGGTGGTGGTCAAGGTGGGGAGCACGGGACCTCTCAGCGGTGAGAAGAGTCGAGGTGTGGTCTGAACTTTGTCCAGACTAATGTATGACCGTCGACGGCGAGGACCGATGGGGGCCTCGCCATCGACGGTGACCTGTGTGAGGTCCACCAGGTGCGGCTCAGAGCCGGGCGGCGGCCTCCAGGAG
>ERZ773007.812-NODE-812-length-15348-cov-2.981691_pt1 | contig 15348 bp, 11 predicted proteins | sample MGYA00580665_ERZ773007 | MGnify/ENA primary metagenome ERZ773007 (study PRJEB29015, sample SAMEA2738122) | human oral metagenome | biome: human oral; feature: human-associated habitat; material: saliva | place: China | collected 2167 ... | reverse complement strand
CTGTATTTGGGTTAGTAATTGCTTGACGTTTTGCTACTTCCCCTACTTGAATTTCGTCACCTTTAAATGCTACTACAGAAGGTGTAGTTCTGTTACCTTCTGGGTTAGGGATTACTTTAGCTTCCCCACCTTCTAATACTGATACACATGAGTTAGTTGTTCCTAAGTCGATACCTATAATTTTTGACATATTCTTGTCCTCCTTAAATTTATAATAACTATATTTTTCAAATTTATTTATTAAAATGATTTTTTCACTCTAACAAAGTCTTATATTACTTTTCTATCTACGCAGTGGCTACATACCAAATTTTTCGGTTTTGGTATAGCTACTACGAGTTTACTTTCACCATTGCTGGTCTGATTACTCTATCTTTTAGTTTGTAACCTTTTTGGAATGTGTCTAAGATTACTCCGCTTTCTTTGTCGCTTTCTTCTCCTTGCATTACTGCGTGGTGGAAGTTTGGGTCGAACTGAGCATTTTCAGTTTCTACTAGTTCAACACCTTCTGATTTAAGCGCTGCTTGTAATCCTTCGTATACCATTTGTACACCTTTTAGAACTGTTTGTACTTCTTCATTAGTTGACTCAACTTGTAAAGCACGTTCTAAGTTATCCAAACTTGGTAAGATTTCTGTAATCACTTTTTGACTCTTATAAGCATTTATAGTGTCAATTTCTTGATTTTTACGTCGTTTAAAGTTTTCAAACTCTGCATAAAGTCGTAAATATTTGTCTTCTGACGCTTTTACTTCTTCTTGCAGCTTTTCAATTTGCTCTTGTAATAACTCTTCTGCAGTTTTTTCAACTACTTCTTCTTCTTTTAAATCTGTCGTTTCTTCAGTCTCAACAGTTTCTTCTGTTGTTACTTCTTCTTGTAGAGTTTCTTTTTGTTCTTCAGTAGCCATCTCTACCTCCTAATTATTTTAAATTATTATTTAAATTATCACGAACACAAGCTATAAGTGTCATGATTTTCGAATAGTCCATTCTCTTTGGTCCAAATACGGCTATTACACCTTGACCTTTCGATGTATTATAACTACTAGACACTAATGAAAGATCATCTATATTCCCAAGCTTAAGCTCAGTTCCTATTTTAATAGATGGTTTGTCAGTTACTTCATTATTATCTAGAAGCTCGACTATCTTATCATCTTCTAAGAGCGATACTACTTCTTTTAATTTATCTACATTGTCTATATCGGGTTGTTTAAGTAAATTGTACTTACCCCCTAATGCTACAGTCTTTTTAATTTTATTTTGCAACAATCTATTTAAAGCCACCACTATCATATCATAGTTGTTAACTTTATTCTTTAGATATTTTTCTAACTCACCATGAATCATTACGTGAGCTGTTGCCATATCCACATCATAGAAGTAACTTTGTAGAAGTTTATTAATCTCTCCTATATCTTCTGCAGTGAAATCCGCATCAAGTTTATAGTTTTGTTGGAATACTTCTCCTATATTTGTTACTAATATAACGAGAATGCTACGACTACTTAGAAGAATAACCTCTATTTTATTAATGCGCCTATCTGTTTTTGTCGGGGCTAGTATCACCGCCGTACAATCCGTTAAGTCCGATAGTACTATTGCATTTTTTTCTAGATAATTATTTTCCGAGACTATATCTCCACCAGAGAGTTGTTTAAGTTTTTCATTCTCACTATTCGATAGTTCATAATCTTTTTTTATGTAATCTACATAATAGCGATAACCTTTTTCCGAAGGTACTCTACCTGATGAAATATGAGTCTTTTTAATCAATCCTTCTTTTTCTAATTTACTCATATCATTTCTTATCGTTGCCGAACTGAAATCAATATTTTGAGCAATTTGTTTAGAACCTACAGGTTGATTAGTCGTAATAAAATTTTCGACTATAGATTGAAGAATGAGTACTTGTCTATCTATTAACATGTTTATCACCTATCTTCATTTTGTTTTTAGCACTCTAAACACTTAAGTGCTAATCACATTATTTATATTAACATTAAGGTCAAAAAAAGTCAATAGTTTTTTCGATATTTTTTTGACTTTTTTTGACTTTTATTATTCTATCCTTATAAAAGGCTTAAAATAAAGGTTTTTGTTATTTTATTATATATTATTAAATTAAAGTTAAAAAATTAAAGGTTGTTTTTACTAATTATAATTAGTATGTTATAATAAATACTAATATATAAATACACTAGGAGGAATTAGATGAAGAAATTACTTACACTATGTACATTACTTTTATCCGCCGTACTTATACTAACTGCTTGTAGCGGTGAAAAGACAAAAGTTTATACAGAAAAAAATGGTAAACAAGAACATGTAACTACAATATATTATAAAGGTGAAACTGTAAATAAAGTCGTTACTAATTCAACATTAACTACTGACAAAGCAAATTTAGATTCTACATTAGATAATATTAAATCTACTATCTCTCAAAAACCAAATTTTGATGGTTATACACGTTCTGCAGAAATTAAAGATGGAAAAGTCGTTATTACTACTGAAATTGATTATGATAAATTAGACTTTGAAAAATATAAAGGAAGAGTCCACCTATCTGGTTCAGATACATTAGAAAATGAAAGAAAGTTAGATACTGTCGAATATCATCTTAAAGATGCAGGAGCTACTGAGAAAAAATAATAAATTTTAGAAAAAAAGGGAGCTGGACTTAGGTTCTGCTCCCTCATTTAAAATTTAAGGAGAGGTAGAAAATGGCTAAAAGAGATTATTACGAAGTGCTTGGTCTTAGTAAAGGAGCAAGTGCAGCAGAAATAAAAAAAGCTTATCGTAAGTTATCTAAACAATACCACCCGGATATAAATAAAGAAGAGGGTGCAGAAGAAAAATTTAAAGAGATTACTGAAGCTTACGAAGTATTAAGTGATGAAAATAAAAAAGCTCAATATGATCAGTTTGGTCATGCAGCCTTTGATGGTGGTGCAGGTGGCCAAGGTGGTTTTGGAGGCTTTGGCGGATTCTCTGGAGGGTTCTCTGGTGGCTTTGATGATTTAGGAGATATATTCTCTAGCTTCTTTGGTGGAGGCGGAGGAAGAAGAAATCCTAATGCTCCACGACAAGGTGATGATTTGCTACATAGAATGCATATTACTTTTGAAGAATCTGTTTTTGGTACTAAAAAAACAATCAAACTTCGTAAAGATGTGGAATGTGATCACTGTCACGGAACAGGTGCAAAAGACTCTTCATCTGTAACTGAGTGTCATAGATGTCATGGTTCTGGTCAAGAAGCTGTATATCAGGATACTCCATTTGGTAGAATCCAAAGCCAAAGAACATGTTCTGAATGTCAAGGACGTGGAAAAATAATTAAAGATAAATGTCCACACTGTTTCGGTAAAGGATATAACAACAAAGAAGTTGAATATGAAGTTGAGATTCCAGCAGGAATAAGCTCAGGTCAACGAGTTCGTTTGCAAGGTAAAGGTGGAGCCGGAGAAAACGGTGGTCCAGCAGGAGACTTATTCATTGAAGTATCAGTTTCAAGTGATTCATACTTCCAACGTGAAGATGATGATATCTATACAGAATTAGAATTATCACCAGCCCAAGCAGCTCTTGGTACAAAAGTAGATGTTAGAACATTAACTGGTGTTATTGAGTTAAATGTTCCAGCAGGTACTCAACACGGTAGAAAATTCCGTTTAGCTGGTAAAGGTGTAAAAAATGTTATGGGATATGGACAAGGTGATCACTATATTGTAGTGTCAATAAAAATCCCTAAATCATTATCAACAAAAGAAAGAGAACTGTACTTACAATTAGCAAAACTTAAAGATGAAAAAGTAGAAGAAGATGAAAGCTTCATTGATAAAGTAAGTAGAAAAGCAAAAGACTTATTTGATTAAAAAAACTCGAGCATTATTATATGCTCGAGTTTTCTTTGTTTATTCACTTACCAACTTATAATTTTTTTATCTTCAATTTTTATATCAGCATCATATAATTTATTTAATAGCTTTTCGTCATAAAATTTATCGGCAGTGTCATTTTTTACTACTTCTCCATTTAGTAATCCCACTATATAATCACTGTACGTAAGAGCTTGATTTATATCATGTAGTACCATAATAATAGTAATACCAAGTGTATTATTTAGATGTTTTATTAATTTCATTATTGATTTTTGATATTTAATATCTAAAAATGTAGTAGGTTCATCTAGTATTATAATATCTGTGCTTTGTGCTAGACACATTGCAATATAGACACGTTGTAATTGTCCTCCTGATAATTCAGAAACATACTTCTCCTTATATTCAGTTAAACTCGTATGTTTTAAAGCAAAATCAACTTTTTCAATATCTTCTTTTGATTTTTTATAAAAGAAGATATTTTGATATGGAAGTCGTGCGAAACTAACCATGTCATTAACTGTAATTTCTTTTGGTGTCTCATTTTTTTGATAAACTATTGATAATTTACTAGCAAGCTCTCTAAGATTATAATTACTTAACTCTTTATTTTCTAATTTTATACTACCACTATCGTAGTTTAAGTTTTTAGCTAAAAGTTTAATCAATGTACTTTTACCACAACCATTTTTTCCAAGTATTGTCGTTATTTTTCCTTTTTTGATATTTAGAGATAGGTTATTAAATATACTATTATCTTTATTGTAATTAAAAGATAGATTTTTTATTTCAATAATATTTGTCATTAGTTTACTCCTTTTTTCACAAGAATAATAAATGCAGGACCACCAATAACCATCATTATTAAATCTGCAGGAATTTCTATTGGAGAGAACGCTAGACGTCCTAAAGTATCAAATAGTAAAAATATAAATGCTCCAAGTAATGCACTAAAAGGTATAGTGTATATGTGGTTTCTACCAATTATTATTTTAGCAATATGTGGAACTATTAACGCTAAAAATACTAGTACACCTGATACTGCAGTAGTAATAGATGCCAGTGCAACTGCAATAAATGAAATCAAAAGTCTAATATAATTTATATTTATTCCAAGCGAAGTAATTATATTATCATCTAGTGCGAAAATATTACATAGTTTTGCTAAAAGCCAACTAATAATAAGTAATATTGGTAGCCATCTAAAAAGTAAAGAAACATCATCCCAGTTTTTTGTACCAAGTGCAACAGTCTTGAAAGCAGTAGAAGTAGTAGAGTTTGATTGATTTAAGTATTGGATACTACTAGAGATTCCACTGAAGAAATAACTAATTGCGATACCGATTAAAATTATTTTTACATTGTTTTTAGTTTTTCCTGCAAGATAATATATTAAGATAAAGCCAATTATTCCTCCAATTATTGAAAAAATAGATTTAAAAATAAGTGCTTGAGGAAATAAACCTATTCCAAGGTATAAAAATAAATTAGCACCACTAGATACACCAATAAGACTAGGATCAACTAGGGGATTTTTAAGAACTGTTTGAAGTAGCAAACCACTTACTCCTAAAGCAGCTCCTACTAAAATAGTAATTATTATTCTAGGAAATCTTACATCTATTATTGCATTAACATTAGCATATTTTTTATTAAATATACCTACTAATAACTCGCTTACTGAAGCTTTTATACTTCCACTGTTAGCGGAGATGAAAATAGTGCTAATTAATAATATTATGACAATAATAAAAGCGAGTGTTTTTTTATCTTTCAAAATATAATCTCCTTTACTATATTTTTATAACACCAGAAGAAATATTCTTCTGGTGTTATACGATTTAATTAGCATAAAATATTTTAGCTAATTCTTCTAATCCTTTTTGATAGTCAAATGTAGCGGTCATACTAAATATTGAGCTATCTAGGTCTATAACTTTATTATTTTTTACCGCTTCAAAATGAGACCAACTCTTATTGTTTTCAAATTCCTTCTTAAACATCTCATTAACAGTATCAGGCATTGCATGAGCAGTACGTAAAATAATATCAGGCTGCTCGTTTAAAGCAGTTTCTAGATTTAATGGAGTAAATTCATCATTACTTTTTATTATATTTTCTCCACCAGCTAATTTAACTAAATTACCCACGTATGATTTATCCGATGCTGCCATATAGCTTCCAGGTAGTCCCATTAAGATTAGTACTTTAGGTTTTTTCTTATTTTCGATTTTTTTGTTAAAATCAACAAAGAATGAATCGTAATCTTTTTTTAATTGAGCAAACTTTTCTTTTTTTCCAAATGTATTTGCTAAATCTTCGGTAACTGAATATAATCCATTTACACTTCGAATATCAACAAATTTATGTGGAATATTATTTTTTTCAAAACCTTCTTTTAACCAATCTTTTAAACTATCTGGCGCATAAACAATGGTAGGATTGATAGATTTTATAACCTCCATATTTGGATTCATAGGTAAACCTATTTGTACAGTATTTTCGTATCTTTTTGGCATACGGCCTAATTTTGTAGTAGGAATACCAGCTAATTTAATATCTAATACATCAGCTACTTGGCTAAGTGCAACTGAATCCATTATGATTCGCTTACCATTTTCTTCTTCAGATTTTTTATCCTTATTAACACCTGTTAAGTCAATTGTTTCATTAAAAGCCTTATCTGCAAGGTTTGAATCACTAGAACTAGAAGAACTATTACTAGTTGAAGAACAACCAGAAAGAATTAATAAACATGCTAGTATTGATGAAACAAGGATTATAAATTTATTTTTCATATTGTATCTCCTGTCTAGCATATTAATGATTTTTTCTTTTTTTTGGTATAATAAGGCTTCCGGCTAAGATTACTAATATTCCAACACCACCAGCAATGTAGTATGGTAAGTAATCTTTTTCTTCTATTACTTCCATGTCTAGTCCGCTATTTCCTTCTTGAATAGTGTTTGGATTTACTTCTACAAAGAAACGCACAGGTCTATTCATAGGTTCAACATACATTTGTACCATAGCTAAAAAGTTTTCATTAGGTACCTCGAAGCGATAATCAACGTAACTATCTTTATATTGCTCGATATTTACTTTTGTTTCAGTAGCTTCAACTTGTTTAAACTCTCCATCTTTTTGTAAAACTTTTATAAAAGGCCCTTGTTCACTACTGCGTTTTACCCAATTCATTAGGTGAATACGAACAGTAGCATATAGTTTTCCATCATTAGTACGTTGTAGCAATGCTTTAGACCAACGTTTTTCGCTACTTGATTGATTTTTCATAGCTTCACTTATATCGCCACCACTATTAATAGGGGATATTACACCTTGAACCATACCTTCACCGATTGCAGCATTTTTTGTACCACCATCAGCTGTAACTCCAGTTAATGGATTTAAGTAAGATCCTGTTATGTCAACAGTATAAATACCAGCTTTTTCAGTTTTTTGATTATCACTAAAATATTTATCTATATTTTTATTGTTAGAATTATCTGTTGTTTTATTATCAGAAGCTTTTTGATTATTGTTAGATTCATTATTTTTCTTTTGATTATTATCTTTAGAATCACTATCAGATCCAGATGTTAATTTAGCAGCAGACCAATTAAATTTTAGAATGGCATTTTGTGCTGCGTCACCACCCATTATTTTATTCATAGCATCTACTGAAACTCGAACACCAATTTTTTCTGGCTTTGCTTCAGAAAATTTGAAGCTTAGTGTTCCAGGATAAGAACTACTTCCACCGTCAAGATTAGTATCGTTATATGTACTATCAACAGAAGCGGCAGTAAGGTCACCAGAGAAAATAGGGGATGAATAAATACTTAAAGATAGTAGGTGTCCATGCATATTATTAAAGTCCATAGGGACGAATTGGACTGTTATTGTAGATGAATTATTATCATGAATTGTTACTTTAGCGTGAGTAGCCAAAGCTTTATTACCCATTGATAATTTTCCATTATTATCAGAATGCCACAATTCAACAGGAACGGTGTACACTTTATCTTCGGCTCTAGCTTTTTTTACGAATAATGAATTACTAGATGTAAAGATAAGTGCAAGCGTGGCAATAATTATTGTAATAAACTTAAATATTCTTTTCATTATTATTACTCACTTTCAAATTATTTAACATAGGAAAGGAGATGACTCATTAATTATATTAATATAGAGTCAACTCCTTTTTAGTTAGCAGTATTAGAGTGATTTAAGTTCTAATATTTTAACTTAGATAAGAGTTTATTTAAAATAGTCTTCTTTTAATAAATACAAGTATAGCTCCAAGAAGTGATGCAGCACTAGGTATTATTATATATGGACTTTTCAAACTAGTTTTACTTTTTAAATTAGTTTTACTATTTAAACCAGTTTTACTATTTAAACCAGTTTCTGAAAATTCTTCAGAGTTATCAACACGACCATCGTTGTTATCAGTAGAGTTATCTTTTGAATTACCATTAGTTTGATCACCCTTAGCCTGTTTGCTACTAGGACCCCCGTCAGGGTTTCCACCAGGACCTCCACCAGAAGCATCCGTTTGTCCTTGTTCTTCTGTTGCATTTGACCAGTTTATTGAGAGAATTGCATCTTTTTTACCTGCACCAGGCATAATATCTTCCATAGCTTGTACAAAAACTGATACTGGAACTTGTTGAAGTTTTTCACTACTTGTAAAGTGAACTTCATTATTTCCTCCACCTGTATAAGTTAATGGGTATTGTGTTCCTCTTACCCAAAAGCGAGAGATACCACCTTTTATACCACTCTTATTAATTTCTTTAAATTTAACGATGTAATGATAAGTATTTCTAGAATCTTTAAAAACAGTTATACCATTTAGGGCAACATCCCCCATTGATCTTTGACTAGGATTACTTGCATTTAAAAGAGAAACAGTTACATTTCTATAAAATGTTACGTTTTCTAATTTACCACCTTTTGGTGTAGGTGCTGGTTGACTAGGAGTATCAGGTTTATTACTCGTTGTATCTTTCTTTGCTGATCTAAAGCTAGAATAATTAGTATTACTTGTTGAGTTATTTACATTACTTGTATTATTTGTAGTATTTTCTTTAGCTGCTTTGTCAGCTTCAGCTTTTTCTTTAGCAGCCTTTGCGGCAGAATTCTGACTAGCATCTTCTTTAGCTGAGTTATCTGCTTCTGCCTGTTTAGTATTGTTATCTGTTTGTGCAGTTTTATCTGTAGTTGTATTTTGTTTTTCAGTAGTTGAAGTTTCTAATTTTTTTGAAACACCATTTGTATCTAATTGTAAAATTGCTGATTTTCGCCCAGCGCCTGGCATAATATCCTCCATAATTTGAACGAATACTTCTACATTAAGAGTAGACTTAAGTTCTGGCAGAGTAAATACGGCCTGTTTAGGATTCTTAACATTAGGGTAGGTAGTAGATGAAAGTTGGACTTCTTTTCCTTCAACCCAGAATTTAGATATACCATCAGATTGTCCATTAAAATTTAAATCTTTCCAAATAATAGTGTATTGATATTGGTTGCCCACTTTTTTTATGCTAACTTTTTCTAAAGCAGCATCTCCCATAGAACGCTGTCCAGAATTGTTTGCATTTAGTAGATGAGCGGCAACATCAACTGATACTTCTTGTGTACCAACTGCATGGATATATTTGGTTTGTTGCAAATTTGTCGGAAAATCAACTACCGTAAGTGACGCTGCTAGTATACTAGCAGACATCACTTTAATAATAGTGTTCCTTTTCATTGTAATAATTATTCTCCTTATTTAAAATTAATTATTTACTTCTTTTTCTGTTAAGTAATAGTGCTGATAATAATGCAATAAATCCTAATCCAACTGCAGAAGAAGTATTGATACCAGTTTTTGGTAATTCTTTTTTGTTGTTTTTAATTTCAACACTATTATTAGTTTTGTTTTTACTGTTTAGTTCAGGTTTTAAAACCTCATTATTTTGAACAGAAGTTTGTACAGGTTTGTTAACTTCTTTTTCACTTGTAGAAGGCTGAGGAGCTACTGGTTGAGTTTTAGTATTTTCATACTCGAATCCGTATAAACTAAAGTGTTTAGCTTCAATTACTACATAGTTAACATTATTTTCTTTAACATTTGAGAAGTTTTCAATATTTTGTTTGTTAGTTCCATCTTTATCGATTTGATAAGCAGATATTACTTTTCTTTCAACTGGAACTTTAATAGAAGCAGGTTGTTTAATTTGACGAACTTTTCCATCTTTTGTAACGAAGTGAATATCATATACTTCGTTATTAGTATCTAATCCTGGAACAGTTGCTTTAACAACTTCTAATTCATATACGTCATTTTCTAAACCTGCAGTAGGGATAGTAACTTTAACTGGAGTGTCTCCATCATTATCCGCAAATGTTGCAAGTGATTTATCTTCATTGAAAGTTACTTTTGGATTACTAAAGTAAGCAGGTTGATTTTTTTCTTTATCAGCTTTTTCTTTAGCTAATCTATCAGCCTCAGCTTTTTCTTTAGCAAGTTTCACCGCTTCAGCTTTAGCTGTTTCATCTGCATGTAATTTATTTACTGCTTCTTCAGTTAAGTTAGTAGCTTTATCCCAGTTAAATGAAATACGAGCTGGTGTATTTTTATGGAATGGTTTGCCACCAACTAACACATCTATAGTTACTGGTGTAACTGTTAATTTATCTGAACTAGTAAAGTGATATTGTTTTTCGTTTAATTCACCACCTAGATCTTTAGCATCTGCAGCTTGTCCATTTACTTTAAGATTATCAACTGAACCAGTTAATCCAGCAAATTGTAAATCTTTAAAAGTAACATAGTAGTGGTATGTATCACCAATTTTTTCGACACGAGTTTTATCACCTAATAATGCCCCGTTACCCATAGATGGTTTTTCTATAGTTGCATCTAGTAGAGTAGCTGGAACAGTGTTATATGGTTTTTCGACATTTTTTTCTACTGCTGAAAAATCTAGTTCTAATGTTGTATCAATTTCATTACCTTGTTTATCTTGTTTAGTAACTAAAATTGTTTTTAATTGAAGTTTATCAAGGAGTTTATCAGTTAATAGTGAAACTTGTTTAGTTGTACCCTCTAAAGGTGTTAAAGTAGCTTCAGTTCCATTATGAGTAATTTTTGAAAATTGGTAGTTTGTACGTTTAGTAACAAAAGTATTTCCTTTTGCTTCTTTAACTTTAAATGTATATTTATATTTATCTCCAACTTTTTCAACAGTTATATCTTTTTCTAATAAGTTGGCATAAGTTGAAACTTGAGAATTATCTTTTTGATATTTTAATTCACCTTTAACACTTGTAGGGAAAGTACTAGGTACTTTATCTGCTTCTACTTCATGGTCAGGTACAGTTGATACTACTGGTTTTGGTTTTTCCTCAATAGGTTTTGTTGGCGTTGGTTTAGGAGATGGTTTTGGAGTTTCTACATCTTCTATAACTGCTGGTCTATCTTTCCAAGCATTTGCAGTATCATAGTAAAGTTGTAAAGTAACAAAGTGAGACATTAAAGCTCCATTTGGATATGGTGCAGTTCCATCTAGTTGAATTTTTTCAAGTAATTTATCAGAAACAATAGAACCTTCTTTGATAGAACCTTTTTTAGATGAAGCTAATGTAGTAAGAGGTATTTCTTTGTCTTGATAAGAAATTTTTACTATTTCGAATGGGTAGAATTCTCCACCAACATTAGCTAAACCTGGTTTAAGTCTAAATGTATATTTATATTTATCACCAGTTTTTTCAACTTTTACATTGCTATCTAGTGCAGGACCATATAATGACTCTTCATCATTATTATTAGCGTTTCTTAAGTGACCTTGTACATTAAGAGGGAATTCTTTTTTCAGAGGAGTTCCAGTATACTCTTTATCTTTATTTGGATTTTTGTATGTCGCAGCTTCATAGTTATCAGCTGTAACTTTTTCTTTAATAGTGTTGAAGTCGAAAGTAAGAGTTAGTTTTTGGTTTCCTAACCCAAATCCAGGCATTAGAGAATCCATAACAGGAACATAGACTTCATTGTATGTTTCTAATTTATTATTAGAATCGATTTTGTTTTTGTCAATAGAATATGACATTACTTTTGGATAAGCTTTTCGTTCAGGATATTTGCTTTTATATGTATCAAAGTAATCGTCTTTTTCTGATTCTTTATAACTTTCAACTATAGTTGCTTCTTTAGGAGTAGAACTATTTACATTTTGTTTTTCTACATTACTATCATAGTATTTTAAATCTCCTAAATAACCTTTGAATTGTTTTCCGTTCATATCTCTACTAATAGGTTGGAATGTGATATCAACAGAATATTTTCCATCTTTAACTGTTAGTTTAGTTTCATCAGCTTTTATAGCAGCGGCAGCCATAGAAGGGCCACCTGTTGCAAAGTTAGTTGCTTTTACATCAATTGAATATTCACCATTTTTAAGATTTTTTACATCTTGTTTAGCTGTTGGTTTAGCGTTCGCATTCGTAACTGCAGGAGTATTACTAGTAGCTGCATTGTTAGTAACAGGTTTATTAGTTGTAGCAGGGCTGTTTGTTGTAGCTACAATAGGATTCTCATCAGCAGCAAATGCAAAATCATCATGATCGTATGCTTCAATTGCAGCTAAAGCAGAGAAAATAGCTGTAGCTGACAGCACCTTTAATAAAGTATTATTTTTCATATTAAATATATCTCCTTTATTGGATTCGTTTTAATCGATTAAGATAATCGTTATCAATATTATAATACAAATCCTTTCAGAATTAAAGATGCAAATGATAATTATTATTAATAAATTTAAAAAATTGTTGATTTATACACAAAATAATACATTAAAATTCACAATTTAGACACATTTATAATACGTTATGTTACCTTAAAAATTTATTAATTATGTCAACAAAAACAAATAAAACGATTTCTAATTTTTGACAATAAAAAATATTTCTGTTATGATAAATTTAGTAATTAAATATAAAACACTGGGGGAGCCAATGGCTGAGATAACTTTGTTAGACCCTTTGACCTGAACTAGATAATGCTAGCGTAGGAAATGTGAATAGATATAAATAGGGTTATTCTATAAAGAATAATATTTTATTCGTAATAAATTTTCATTGTTCTCTTGCGTTAGTAAGAGGGCTTTTTTATTTGTCAATAGTGAGGATATTTTATATTTAAATTTATTATACTTAGGGGGAATACACCAATGAAACTTATTACTGAAATTATGGAGGAAAAAGCATTACCAATCGTTGATAAAATATACAATGATGGTTTTATACAAGGATTAATTAATGCTGATTTATCTTATGAGGCTGTAGAACATTACTTAAAAGCTGATGCACTATATTTAGAAAATTTTAGTGATATATATGCAATACTTTTGGCAAAAAGTAATGATAAAGTTGAAAAAAACTTTTTCTTAGATCAGATTAATTTTGTGTTAAATGAAGAAATTGCTGCACATAAAAATTTAGCAGATTATATAGGGAGAGATTATCAAGAGATTATCAAAGGTGGAGAGTGGTATCCATCTGCAGACCACTATATAAAACATATGTACTATAATGCATTTGCGTTCGGTATGGCAGAAACTTTAAGCGCGATGGCACCATGTCCATGGATTTATAAAATGGTAGCTAGAAAGATTTTAGATAATCATAATTTAGCAGAAGATCATCCATTAAAATTCTGGGTTGAATTTTATGCTGATGGCTTAGTAGATGAAGTACTTACTGAGTATCATAAAATCATTAATCGTGAAGCTGAATTTATGAGTGAAGAAGGTAAACAAAGACTTATTAAAAACTTCTTAGAAAGTTGTGAACATGAACGTCGTTTCTTCAATATGGCTTATACACAAGAACGTTGGGATTTAGAGGTATAGATTATGAGTAAACTTAATATTGCATTAACTATTGCTGGAACTGATCCAACAGGTGGAGCAGGAATTATGGCTGATTTAAAAAGTTTCCAGGCACGTGAAGTGTATGGAATGGCTGTAGTTACTAGTGTCGTTGCACAAAATACGTTAGGTGTTCAAATGATAAGAAACTTGGATCTAGATATACTTGAAGCACAATTAAAAAGTGTGTTTGATGATATAACACCTGATAGTATAAAAACTGGAATGATAGCTAATGCAGATATGATGAAATTAATTAAGAGATATTTACCTAAAGATATTCCTTATGTTGTTGATCCTGTAATGGTCGCGACAAGTGGTGATAAATTAATAGATGATGTTGCAAGAAAAAATCTAAAAGAAGAGATATTACCGCTCGCAACTATTATTACACCAAATGTACCAGAAGCAGAAGAAATTGTTAATTTTAAAATATTAACAGAAGATGATGTTAATCGTGCAGGAAAGTTCATTATCGACGAAGTGGGATGTAAGTCAGTAGTTATAAAAGGTGGACATCTAACAGGAGAAGCGAAAGATTATTTATTTTTAAATGATGGAACTAAAAAAGTATGGACAAGTGAAAGGTTTAAGACTAACCATACACATGGAACAGGTTGTACATTCTCAGCTGTTATTGCTGCAGAATTAGCAAAAGGTAAAAGTATAATTGAAGCTGTAGATATAGGGAAAAAATTTATTACAGCAGCGATAAAATATACACCAGAGATAGGTCACGGAAATGGACCTGTAAATCACATAGCATATAAAGGAGATTTATAAATATGACAAGTTTAAAATTGTTAAAAGAAAAAGCACCATTAGTGATTTGTATTACTAATGATGTAGTTAAGAATTTCACAGCAAATGGATTAGTAGCACTAGGAGCATCTCCAGCAATGAGTGAGTATCCAGAAGATTTAGAAGATTTATTAAAATATGCTGGAGGATTATTAATTAATATTGGTACATTAACAGATGAGACTTGGAAGTTATACCAAGAAGCGCTTAAAATAGCTGAAAAATATAATGTACCTGCAGTGTTAGATCCTGTGGCTTGTGGAGCGGGAGCTTATAGAAAAAAAGTATCAGAGGATTTAATTAAAAATTACAAACTAGCAGCTATCAGAGGAAATGCTGGAGAAATTGCATCTTTAGTTGGTATAAACGTAGCTTCTAAGGGAGTGGATAGTGCTGGAGTTGATAATATTGATGAAATTGCCTTAGCAGCAAACGCTAAATTTAATATTCCTGTAGTAGTAACTGGAGAAGTTGACGCTATTGCAGTTGATGGAGAAGTAATAACTATACATAACGGAAGTGCAATGATGCCTAAAGTTATTGGAACAGGATGCTTATTAGGAGCAGTATTAGCAAGCTTTATCGGATTAGAGAAAGGTGAAGAATTAAAATCACTAGAGGCAGCTATGTTAGCATATAATATTGCCGGGGAAATGGCAGAAAAACGTCCTAATGGACATTTACCAGGAACATTTAAAGTTGAATTTATTAATGCATTATATGAAATTACAGATCAAGATATA
>ERZ773007.811-NODE-811-length-15350-cov-59.057535_pt1 | contig 15350 bp, 10 predicted proteins | sample MGYA00580665_ERZ773007 | MGnify/ENA primary metagenome ERZ773007 (study PRJEB29015, sample SAMEA2738122) | human oral metagenome | biome: human oral; feature: human-associated habitat; material: saliva | place: China | collected 2167 ... | reverse complement strand
TCCTCGTGACCGTCCTGGCGCTCATCGCCTCGGCCCTGGCCATCGCGAACCTGGTCACCGCGGGCGTCATGGAGCGCTCCAGCGAAATCGGCCTCATGAAGGCCGTGGGCGCGAAAGATAAACAGATCATCTCGCTGTTCCTGACGGAGACGATCATCGTCGGCCTGGCTGGCGGGGTCCTCGGCTACGGCGGAGGCATCGTGCTCGCCCAGGCGATCGGCTACATGGTGTTCCACTCGTCCATCGCGTTCGTGCCCGTCGTCGTCGGCCTCGTCGCCGTCCTCGTGATCCTCGTCGTCCTGGGAGCATCCATCCCGGCGATCCGCTACCTGCTGCGCCTCAACGCGGCTGAAGTCCTGCACGGAAGGTGATGCCCATGTCCAGACGAGCAATGTTCTGGCGGATGGTCACCTCCTCCATCCTGCGCCGCCGCTCCCGCGTCCTCATCGCGATCCTCGCCGTCGCCATCGGTGCGACCACACTGTCCGGCCTCGTCACGATCGCCGTCGACGTGCCGGCCCAGCTGGCCCGCGAGATCCGCTCCTACGGCGCTAACCTCGTCGTCACCCCCGCCGGTGACGTGCCCATCACGGACGAGGCCGTGGCCGCCGCGACCACCCAGGTTCCCGCGAGCGCTCTGGTCGGATCCGCTGCGTTCGACTACGAGACCGTCACCATCAACGACCAGCCCTACGTCGCGGGCGGCGCCGACCTGGAGGCCGTGCACGCCATGAACCCGTACTGGTTCGTGGACGGTGACTGGCCCGCGGCGACGGGCCAGGTCCTCGTGGGCGAGCAGGTCGCCTCGACGATTGACGTCAAGGCCGGGGACACGATCACGGTGAGCCAGCTGGACGCCGGCGCGTCCTCGAAGGGCGCGCAGGTGCAGTCCGGCGCCCCGGCCGCGGGCCTGAAGGTCGATCCGCGCACCGTCACCCTGACCGTGTCCGGCATCCTCAAAACCGGCGGCAACGAAGACGGCTACGTGTACATGTCCAGCCAGGACATGAGCGCCCTGACGGGGCAGAGCGGCACCGTGTCGCTCGCCGAGTACTCGATCGCGCTGGAGGGCGAGCAGCTCAGCGCCATCGCCGACGCGATGAACGCCGCGAACCCCGAGATTCACGCCCAGACCGTGCGCCGCCTCGCCCAGTCCGACACGGGCGTCCTCGCGATGCTGAGCTCCCTTCTCGTCGTCATCACCGTTATCGTGCTGGCGCTGACCATGATCGGCGTGTCTACGACGATGATCGCGGTCGTCACCGAGCGCCGCAACGAGATCGGCCTGCGCAAGGCGCTGGGCGCGACCGGCCGATCCATCACCCGCGAGTTCATGGGTGAGGGCGTCATGCTCGGGTTCATCGGAGGAGTCCTGGGTGCCGGGGCCGGCTACGGCCTCGCCGTCCTCATCTCCACCTCCGTGTTCCACCGGTCCATCTCGCTGCACCCCGTGATCCTCCTCGGCACGGTCGCCTGCTCCATCCTCATTGCCGTCCTCGCCTGCCTCCCGCCCGTGCGCCGCGCACTGGCCGTCGATCCCGCGCTCGTCCTGCGCGGAGAATGAGAGAGCCACCATGACTACCCCCGACACCCCCACCGCCGCCGATGCGCCCGAGGCCGCCCAGGCCTCGTCGGCCTCCACGGACGCGCTGCTGAGCCTGGAGAGCGTCTCCAAGATCTACGGCGACCTGCACGCCCTCGACAACGTGTCCCTCGAGATCCCGCGCGGCCAGTGGGTCTCCATCGTCGGCCCCTCCGGCTCCGGCAAGACGACCCTCATGAACATCGTCGGCGCCATGGACACCGCCACCAAGGGCACCGTCATGCTCGACGGGCACGACATCTCCGACCTGACCGCCGACGAACTCACCGAGGTGCGCTGCCGCACGATCGGCCTCGTGTTCCAGCAGTTCCACCTCATCGGCCACCTCACGGCCCTCGAGAACATCATGGTCGCCCAGTACTACCACTCGATGCCCGACGAGAAGGAAGCCCTCGAGGCCCTCGACCGCGTGGGCCTCGCCGACCGCGCCACCCACCTGCCCCGCCAGCTCTCCGGCGGCGAACAGCAGCGCGTGTGCGTGGCCCGCGCCCTCATCAACTACCCCAAGCTCGTCCTCGCCGATGAGCCCACGGGCAACCTGGATGAAACCAACGAGGAAATCGTCCTCGACCTGTTCAACCAGCTCCACCAGGAGGGCACGACCCTCATGGTCGTCACCCACGACGCGCTCGTCGCCGAGCAGGGCCAGCGCGAAATCCGACTCGACCACGGCAAGGTCGTCAAGGAAACCTGGCACGACCACGACTTCGAACAGCGTGCCTCCGGGCTGGCCCTGCCCGGCCGCGACGGCGACGCGCGCAGCGGAAAGGACAAGGTGCGATGACCACGCCCACCACGCTTGATACTCGATCCCGCTGGGTTTCCCCGGCCTCGTACGCGGTCCTCGGCGCCCTCGGCGCGACCATCCTGGCCGCGTGCACGCCCTACACCGGCCTGGACATGACCAAGCCCATGAGCGACGGCACATGGACCGCCCAGTCCAACGCCGACGACCAGGGCTCCATCGGCACCATCACCATCACCGTCGAGGGCGGGCGCATCACCGCCACCTCCTACGAGACGACGCTGGCCGACGGCACCGACAAGGGCGCCGAGTACGGCAAGAACTCCGCGGGCGAAGTCTTCAACGAGGACTACTACAAGAAGGCGCAGGCCGCCGTCGCCTCCTACCAGGAGTACTCCGACAACCTCACCAAGGTCGGCGACCCCGCCAAGGTCGACGTCATCACCGGCGCCACCGTCGCCCACCAGCAGTTCGTGCAGGCCGCCATCCGCGCCATCGCCGCCGCCCAGGGCGTCTCACCCGACGGCGCCGACGACATCAACATCCCCGGCCTGAACGACGCCACCAAGGACGGCGAGCTCGACAAGGACCTCGGAGGCTCCGACGGCTGAGCCGTCGCGTTTCGCCGGTACCCCGGGGGACGAGGCCGTGGCCGGGTCCGCGGAAAATGCACCCACGTGGCGCTCCTCCTTCCCCGCGATGGGCACCCGCGTCGACATCATCGGCTGGGGCGGGGACGGCATGGCGATCGTCAACGCTGTCGTGGGCGTTGTCGCGCACCACGAGGACATGTGGAGCGTGTACCGGCCTTCGTCTGAGGTGTCGCGGCTCAATGCCGCTGCCCGTGATGCCGCGCGCGGTTCCGGTGTTTCCCGATGCGGGGCCGATTCCGCGCAAGGCGGCCCCGGCCTCGTCGTGAGCGAAGAAACCGACCGGCTGCTGCGCGACGCACTGGCGCTCGCGGAGGCGACCGGGGGAGCGTTCAACCCGCTGATCGGGTCGCTCGTTGCCGCCTGGGATGTCAAGGGGATGAGGGCCGCGTACGTTGCGGGTACGCCGTTGCCTCCCGCGCCGTGTGGGCATGTCGTTGAGGCGGCGCTGCGCGCGTCGTCGTGGGGCTTGTTGTCGCGCGTCGGTGAGCGACGTTGGGCGATGGGTCTCCCTGCTGAGCCCGTGGCTGGTGCGGATGCGCCCAGCCCGCGCCTCGACCTGGGTGGGATCGCGAAGGGATACACCGCCGACGCGTGCCGCAACCTGGCGGTGGCTATGGGGGCGCGCGGCGTCCTCGTGTCGGTGGGGACCTCGTCGGTGTCGGTGTTCGGGACTCGCGCCGACGGTTCTTCGTGGCGCGCTGGCCTGCGCGACCCTCATGGAGGGCCCACGTCGGTTGCTGGCGTCGTGGAGCTGCCTGCGGGCGATATGGCGTCGCTATCGACGTCCGGCGACAACCTGGGGCCGCTGGGCGGGGTCGGCGTGGATCCTGTGGCGGCGGTTTCCGGGGGTGACGCTCCCGATGCGTCTGTTTCGGCTGTCGCCTCCGTGTCCGGCACCCATGCGCCCGTATCCTCTGACGGGCTGGCCTCTGCTGTGACCACCACTGGGATTGTTCCAGTATCGGGTGAGCGTGAAACATCGCGTGAAACACCTGGGGGTGGCGGTGCTGACCGGCATGGTCGTGGCCTCGCACCACTCAGTGGCGATGTGCGTGGTTCCGGGCCCGCCAACGCTGATGCGCCCGTTCATGTCGATGCGTCTGGCTCCAGGCCCTCCAACGCTGATGCCTCCATCCTTGCTCGTGCGGCTGCCGACTCCGATGTTCCTGGCTTTTGGCCGCCTAATGCTGGTGTGCCAGGCTCCGCCGTACGCCTGCTGGACCACCACATCATCGACCCGCGCACGGGATATCCCGCTCGTGCAGGTGTACGACAAGTCAGTGTCGTGGCCTCGTCGGGTGTGCTGGCAGAAGCCCTGTCGACGGCGCTGCTCGTCGATCCGTCCCTCGATGTTTCTGACGTCGTGGCTCGCTGGACCCGCGTGACGGGCGCCCCGGCCTCGGCGAAGGTTGTGGGCCTGGTGCGTGCCGCGCTCTGAGGGCTGGCGTGTCGTCACCATCGTACTTCTGCTGATGCGCAGGGCTGGAGTCGCTAGCGCTGCACCCGTTACGTCGCGATGCACCCGTTACGTTGCGATGCACCTGAACAGAAGGGGTGTAATGCCTACGGATCGGGTGCACGGCCAGTGAGGACAAGTGAACCTGTGGTCAGTGAATGACGGAGCGTCTTGCGTTGACAAGAGATGAGGGCTGCCTACTGCTTTATCCACGACCAATCTTGATGCTCCTGTCGCGGTTGGGGGAAAGACAAGCGGTGCAGGCCACGCTATCCACAGCCGTTTGCTCGTATTGTGGTTTATCCACAGGGCGTGAGCCTCTCGGTGTGCTGTGTTTGTGGTGCTGTGACAATCGAATTATGAGTAGCCAACAAATGACAGTTATTCGCTCCTCGGAGAGCTGCCGAATGGCCCGTGAGGAGCAAGAGTTAGGTCTTTGCTTGCACGTGATGCGAGGGTGCTACGTTCAAGTTGATGATCCGCGTCTTCTCGAGACTCCATGGAGCGCATGGATAACAGTGGCGCGAGCACGTCTCCTTGCGGTTCACGCTTCTGGGAGTGGAGATCGAGTCTTCGTCGGTGCGAGTTCACTTGTCTGCCACGGGATTGCACTGTGGGAAGCAAATCCGGATGTTTTCGTATGGGCACATACCCGTCGTGGGAGCAAGCCCCTTCGTGCAGTCCGTGCAGCAGGGTTCCTGGTGCCTGCAGTCTCGGTGCGCTGGTCTATTGCTCCGCCTCTTGAGAAAAAACTCCAGTCCGTTGGAGGCGTCTTGGCGGAAGCTGCGAGTGATGCTGCGGTACGAATGGCGTGCTGGTCTGAGTACCTGAGTGCATTTGTGGGTGTCTGCATGGTGCTCAATCGCCTCTCGTCCTTCTCCATCTTTTCGCAGGATGCATGTCGTGGCCGAGCGGAAGAAGTCAGATCAGAAATGCTAGCCAGGTTGGCGCAGTGGAGCCAACAAACGGGCAACATTCCGTCACGGCGAGCGCAAGCCATCATTCGGGCCGCTGACCCTGGGTGTGAGAACCCAGCTGAGGCTGCGCTGCTGTGGGTTCTCAAGTCGGTGAGTGCCTTCGAGGTTGTGACCCAGTTTGAGATCGTCATCAACGGGCGCCGCTACTTTGCGGACATAGCGATTCCGGGACTTATGATCATCTTCGAGTTTGATGGCATCGGGAAACTTGGCAAGGATGATGCCGAGTTTGCCCGGGCGAAGCGGGAATGGATCCAGCGAGAAAATGACCTCCGCAGTGCTGGATGGACGATCTATCGGGTTTCATGGTCGGATTATGAGGATGTTGTGAGGCTGAGAGCTTGGGTAGCTGAGGTGCTCGCACCGTATCAAACATCGATTCCCGCATCGGCACAGAACCTGTGGGCACCTCCAACCGTGGCCTGCGACGGCCCGCATCGGCGTTTCCACATGGGAGCATTTCGACGGTGGTCGTAGGACTTCTCAACCCCAACGGAAGTGCTCCGCCGGTTACGTGGTGCTGCACGCGTTGCAAGGTGGTGCGCTTATTTCGTCGTGATGCACCGGTTATGTTGCGCTGCACCCGTTACGTCGCGATGCACCCGTTACGTTGCGATGCACCCGAACAGAAGGGGTGTAATGCCTACGGATCGGGTGTAGCGCCCTCATCAACAAGGAAAGTTCCGGTTGTCTGCCGGATGACAATGCTCGGCTCGCTACTAAACGCCGCTGCGAGCGCACGAAAAGACCGTGATACCTGTGTTGTGGGCGTGCTCGGCGGAAAGGCCCCAGCAATCAGGAGCGTGATGCGATGTCAGGACTACTGGTCGCCGGGCATTAAGGCGTTGGGGCCTGGCAGGGCTTTGGGATGACGTGCCGAGCAACATCAGCCGCGAAGGTCCCACTGGTGTGGAGGTCGCTGGAGAGACTGGAGGGCCTGGCTGCGGTGCCTGTGGGCGGTGGCGGCGCCTGGCCGGACAACGAGCTGACGAGCCGAGCGAAGCTCGCGGCGCGGACGGCTCGCGGGCGGGCCGCCGCCCATGGCGCAGCACGGCCCAGTAGGGCGCACCAAGCGGCCGGGCCCGACGGTGCCTAGAAAACCAGTGGCGCCACAAGCAACACCGGAGATGGGCCGCCGCCCATGGCGCAGCACGGCCCAGTAGGGCGCGCCAAGCATGCCTGCCCCACAGAGCGGCACGACGACGCCCGGAACACTCGTGGGACCCACAGCAACGCCAGAATTCAGGCGGAATGTCCCGCAAGCAGGGTCGCCAGGTGGACGCCCCCGCGACCCGCCAGCTGGGCGGCCTGGGTGCGGCACGAGAAGCCGTCCGCCAGGTACACGGCATCGGGCTGCGCCGACAGGGACGGCAGCAGAGAATGCGACGCGACGGCCACCGACAGGTCGTAGTGGCCCGCCTCCATGCCGAAATTCCCGGCCAGGCCGCAGCAGCCCTCGAGCCGCGTGACGTGCGCACCCAGCGACTCGAGCAGCGCCTGGTCCGTGTCCCACCCCATGACGGAGTAGTGGTGGCAGTGCGGCTGCGCGACGATCTCGACGCCCTCCAGGCTCGGCAGGTTGCGCGACGACGCGGGCACGGCCGACAGCACCTCGGCGAGGGTGTGCGTCGCGCCCGACACGAGCGCCGAGCGCGGATCATCCGGCAAGAGGTCCATCAGGTCGTCGCGCAGCACCGCCGTGCACGAGGGCTCGACGCCGACGATCGGGATACCCGCAGCGGCGAAGGGCGCGAGCACGCCGAGCAACGACGCCAAGTGCTTCTTCGCGCCCGTCAGCTGCCCGGTCGTGATCCACGTGAGCCCGCAGCACGCGTCGGGCGCGACGATGGGCGCAAACCCGTTCGCCTCGAGCACGTCGACGACCGCGCGCGCCCCCGTGCCGTCCAGGGTCTGACTAAACGAGTCCGCCCACACGAGCGCGTACGGCCGCCCGCCGGGGTCGCGCGGCCCGTTCAAAATCGGGGAGCCCACCATCGACGAGGCAGTGGCCGCCTCGCGCTCGCGGGCGGAGTCGCACGAGGCCGGGGTGCCGCCGCGCTCGCGGGCATCGGTCGCGGCTGCGGAAGTTGCGGCTGAGGAAGTCGCGGCAGCGCGAGCCGCAGTGCCGGAAGTCGCAGTGAAAGAAGATGCTGCGTCGCCAGCCGGGACGGAACCCGCCAGCAGGTTGCGGCGGCGAGCCCACGCGGTGACGGTGCCCGACTGGAGGGCGGGCATGCCTCGGCGAGGGTCGAGTCCGATGATACGGAAGGCCAGCGACCGCAGGGGGGCCACTGACATGATGGCGTTAGCGACGGCCGCCAGGCCGGGCACGCGCGCGGTGACGCGGGTAAGGCGCGGCAGCCAGCCGAGCGTGTAATGGCTGAGGGGGCGCAGGCGCCCCCGGTAGGTGCGGAAGAGAGCTTCGGAGCGGTAGCGGGCCATGTCGACGCCGGCTGGGCAGTCGGCGGAGCAGGCCTTGCAGGCCAGGCACAGGTCGAGGGCCTCGAGGACTTCGGGGGAGTCGATGGCCTGAACGAGCTGCGAGTTAGCGGCCTCCTGGAGGATGCGAGCGCGCCCTCGGGTCACGTCCTTCTCGTCGCGGGTCGCCAGGTAGGACGGGCACATGAACGTGCCGGGCACTCCGGCGCGGCACTTGCCCACGCCCGTGCAGCGGTGGACGGCCGCCGTGAAGTCGCCGCCGTCGTGGGTGAACGCGAACCCGCCGTCGGCGGGCATGGGGCGGGCGGCGACGCGGCGCAGGTTCGCATCGAGGGGGTCAACGCCGGGCTGGAGTTCGAGCGCGCCGCCGGCGGGGGCGCCGCTCGCGCCGCTAGCGCCGTCGGCAGGGGCGAGGCCGGAACGACCGGCGGCCGCATCGTCACGATCGCTGAAGGCAGAGTCAGGCACGCCGTTGGCCGCCAGCACGTCAACAACCCCACTGCGCGCCGCACGTGCCCGCGCCCGTGCGCGGGAGGCGGCCTCGGCCTGGTCCATGGGGGCGGCGAGCACTCCGGGGTTGAGGAGGTTGTCCGGGTCGAAGAGGTGCTTGACGCGGGCGAACAGGTCGAGCATCTCGGGGGTGTACATGAAGCGCAGGAGTTCGCTGCGGGCACGCCCGTCGCCGTGTTCGCCGGAGACGGAGCCGCCGTGGGCGGCGCAGATGCGGGCCGCGGACTGCAGGAATGCGCGCGAGTGGGCGACGCCGGCCGGGGTTTCGAGCGGCATGGCGAGGCGCACGTGCACGCAGCCGTCACCGAAGTGCCCGTATAGGAGGCCGTCGATGTCGAACTCCTCCATGAGGGCGGTGAAGTCGCGCAGGTACGCGCCGAGGTTCTCGGGTGGGACGGCCGCGTCTTCGAACCCGGGCCAGGCCTGCTGGTCGCCGCCGCCAGCGCCGTCGGGTGGGGTGCGCCCGCCCAGGCCCGCTCCGTCGGCGCGGATCCTCCACAGGGCCGAGGCCTGGGTTCCCGGCGGGTACACGACCGTGTCGACGGCGGCGGAGGCGGCGCACAGGGCGCGTGCTCGCTCCAGGGAGGCGGTGACGTCTTCGCCGGGGGCGCCGACCTCGACGAGGAGCCAGCCTTCGCCTTCGGGCAGGGCGGGGACGGCGCCGGGGCCCTTGTGGGCGCGTACGACGTCGACGAGGCGCCGGTCCATGCCTTCCACCGCGAGGGGCGAGTGGGCCAGCAGGGCGGGCACGTCGTCGGCGGCTTCGATCATGGAGCGGTAGCCGAGGGCGGCGAGCACGGGCGCGTCAGGCAGGGGCACGAGGCGCACGGTGACGGACAGGATGAGGACGAGGGTGCCCTCGGTGCCGGTGAGCATGGCGGCGAGGTTGCGCCCGCCCTCGGGGGTGAGGTGTTCGAGGGAGTAGCCGGAGACCTGGCGTTTGAAGCGGCCGAGCTGCGTGCGGATGGGGGCCAGATGTGAGTCGATGAGCGTGGCCAGCCCGGGCACGTCGCGAAGCGTCGAATCGCGGCCGGTCGTGGCCGTGAAGCGGCGCCCGCGCCCGTCGACGCAGTCGAGGGCGACGATGTTGTCGGAGGTGCGCCCCCAGGCGGTCGCGTGCGGGCCGCAGGCGTTGTTGGCGACCATGCCGGCGATCGTCGCGCGGTTCTGGGAGGAGGGGTCGGGGCCAAAACGCAGGCCGTGCTTGGCTGCCGCGGCCTGGAGGGTGGAGCCGACGCAGCCGGGTTCGACGGTGGCGGTGCGGGCCTCGGGGTTGATGGAGAGGACGCGGTTCATGTGCCGCGAGAAATCGAGGACGAGGCCGGGGCCGATCGCGTTGGACGCGCACGAGGTGCCGCCACCTCGGGCAGTGAGGGGGATGCTGTGGGCTCGGGCGAGTTCGAATGCTGCGATCGCCTGTTCGGGCGTGCGGGGGAAGGCGACGGCCAGTGGCGGGATGCGCGTGAGGCCGGCGTCGGAGGAGTAGCGCGCTCGCGTGCCGACGGAGGCGTCGACGTCGATGAGTGCGCGCAGGTCAGACAGAAAGCTGTCGGTCATACGCTCAGTGTGTCATGGCTTCGGCGCGTGGGGTGGGACTTCCCGCTGTGCGGATGGTCGCGTGAGGTGGCGTAGAGGTGGAGGGGGTTAGGCTTGGGCGCGCGGGCGCCGGGGTGGTGGGGTGTCAGGCGGGTTCGGGATCGTCGTGGAACATCTTTGGGAAGGGTGTCACGGGGACCGGCATGCGCTCAATGGGTGGCAAATGCGGACTGACCGATTGAGAAGTGTTGGGGTATGTGCGCGGGGGAGTCTGGGCGCTCAGGCAGTAGGGTGAGAGTTCAAGGCGCGTCTCATCGGACGCCGGAACTCGTGGTTCGGGCGTCGAATATTCAACGACGTGCAGGAACTTTCTGCCCATTGATCCTCGCCTCGCTCGTGGGATGATGCCTGGCGTGCAGCCGTTTAACCAGGTGGAAGGTGATGGTGTACCTGGTTTGTGCGCGCCATATTCTATCGTACATGATTGCTTTCCTGTGTCGGAGGGGTTTGCGCATGGTTAGCGAGCATGTGTCAGGAGGGTGGGGATGGTGAGGTGGAAAGATTGGCGCTCCTGGTGTTGGGGCGGGGGTTGGGTGGTCAGTGGAAGCGACGTACTTGCCAATCCTGTCCGTTCGGTAGGCAATGGTGTGGGGTGTGGGTGGTCGGCGACGAGCCTCGCTCTTCCTGATGCTTACGTGGTATCTATCGCAAACTCCCTGTGTCTTCTGCGTTTCTTTTGGAACGTATGAAACAATGGCCACGAGCGTCCCATACATGTGAAGGAAAGTGCGATGGCCCTGTTTGAGTTCGAGGATGGACACCTCGTTCCCGCTCAATTCGGATACCCGGTTGCGCATGATCTGGGTCCTGAGCTGGTTGACGCTATCTGCCAGCAGGTCCTCCAAATTGTCTCGCGACCCCTGTTTCCGGTGACTTGGCGTGACATGACAGGTCAGGTTGACGAGGAGACCCCGCGCCTGACGGCCCTTGATGTGACGGGGCAGATTGTCTCCGTCGAAATCCTGAAACTCCTTGACTCCGAGACTCTTATCACGTCGCTGTCGCGCCTCGCCGTAGTCGCTTCACTCTCGTGGTCTGACCTGGCTGCTGAGTACCCGTCGGGTCCCGAAGGCTTCCGTGCGGGCTGGGCGCAGTTCCGGGACTCAATGCCCCCTGCCGTCGGCCCCGGCCCGCGCCTTATTATGGTCGCGGGCGAGATCGACCCCTCGGTGCGCCCCGCTCTGTCGATCTTGGCTACCTCTGGTGTTGAGGTTCATCTCATGAACCTGCGTCAGATGTCCAACGGTCGCCTGTTCCTCGATGTGAACGCCGTCGGCCCGCGCCTGTATGGTCACGCACCGCAGCTCCTAGGGTCCGCGGCACCAGCCCCCGAGATCGGTGCATCCATCGATGCTGATACCGTCACCGAGACGGAGGACACCGACCAGGCATTCGCGAATCCCGAGGGAGACGCGGAAGGCGCGGACACCCCGACGACGCGTCCGACCCCGAAGGTCGCCCCTCACTTGCGCGATGTATTCAGCTATTCGGTGGATGAAGAACCGCCACCGCCGTGGAAACCTGCTGAACAGGAAGGCGCTCCGGAGGATGCCAGCGACAAGGCCGCGGACGTGGCTGACGGCAACGACGACGGCGTCGCGGACGAGCGCGACGCAGATCAGTACACCGACGAGGCTGACGATCGTTTCGCACCGGAGGGTGATACGAACGAGGGTGACCTGCGCGACGAAGCTAACGCTGAGGTGCCTGGCCTAGGTGATCACGAGGGCGACGAAGGTAATGACGACGTTGAGGCGCAACTCGGCGCACCCGCGCAAGCCGACCAGGGCGATGACGCACCCGACCAGGTCGATCAGGCAGAGGCAGGTCACGCCGACGAGGGCGAGGTCGACGATGCGGCCGACCTGGGCCAGGATCACCCCGAAGCCGATCAGGATGATGCTTGCGTCCACGAAGCGGACGGCGTGGATGACCATGACGACCGCGGAGACGGTAGTCTGGATGACCGTGACCAGTGGGACGAACACGACCACCCGCAGGAAAACGCCGTGTTCGCCCCCGAGCAGACAGACAACAACGAGGAGTTCCAGGACGTGACCCAGGAAGAGACGCCCCGATGGGAGCGCCCCGCCCACCTTGGCAGCCGCGCATCGCGCCGCGCCCAGGCCGGGACAGCCGAACTCAACGACGCCGGAGCGACCGACGCTGCCACGGCCTCGTTCGTGGATCACGCGGAAGAATCGCCTGAGGTCGTCGCTGCCCGTGACGAGGGTGTGCCCGTCCTCGGGCGCGACGAGGCCGGGCTGCGCACCCTGGCGCAGATCCTTGGCGAGGACACGCCCCTCGTGGCGCGCGGCGAGCTGGGGCTACCGGATGACTTGGTGTTGGCGGCGGGCGGAACCATCTCCGGTGCCGGCCTGACCTACCCGTCCCTGGACACGTTGCTGACCGCCCGCGGCCTGGGCCACATCGACGCGTGGACTCTCGTGCGTATTGGCGACCGCCTGGGTCCGACCCTCGCTGAAGCCCTCGACGAGGTCAACCGCGAGATCGTGCGCGAGTATGCGCACGCGCCCCGCGAGCGCCGCGCTGCGCGCCACTGACGTTTCGCGAATCCTAGCCGACGAAGGCCTCGAGCCAGCCGGTAATCGTCGCGTACACTCGTTCGCGCACGGGTGCGTCGGAGAGAAGCAGGTCGTGCTTGCCGGGGAATCGGGCGATCGTGACCAGGTCGGACAGGTCGAGGCTGCGTTGGGCGATAACGACCGGGTTCAGGACCGTGTCGGAGGTGAAGACCCGCTCGTTCCATTCGTCGCCGAAATAGGCCGACGTGGACACCATGGACAGGACTGGGCACTCCAGGTGTACGTCCTTCTCGACCGTTTCGTGCCCGGCCATGATGGCTTCGAGCCAGGAGGCGGGCACCGGGTAGGATTCGGGGCGCTTCCACTCGCGTGCGATGGGCCAGCCCGCGACGGACGGGTCGTCGGGGGATAAGCCCTCGGGAATTGGAAGCTTCGAGGAGGCGCGCCCAGTGAGCGAACGCCCGTAGTGGCCTGCCCCGCCGGAGGGCACCTCCCACATGGGGTTGCGCGACGCGATGCGCCCGATGACGGGGGCCATCGCCCCGCGCCAGGCGGCCATCGACTGCATTTCCAGCCACGCTGAGTTCAGGATCAGGCCGGCCAGGACGCCGGGGTGGCGGTGTGCCCACAGGGTCGCGATGAGTCCTCCCGTTGAGTGTCCCATGAGAATTAGGGGCTCGTCGTCGCGATCGGAGCGAATGATTTCGATGGCCTCGCCGATCTCCTCGTCGTAGACGGACAGGTCGTCCGTGTAGCCGATCGTCTGGTGGGGGCGCAGGGATCGCCCGTACTTGCGCATGTCGAGTGCGTAGAACGCGGCCCCCGCCTGGCGCAGTCGATCCGCCATCTCGGTCTGGAAGAAGTAGTCGTTGCGTCCGTGCAGGTACAGGATGGTGAGGCGGGCGCCCTCGGGTGGGCGCGCGCGCACGAGGGTCGAGACGCAGGGGCCTTCCGCGTCGTCGATCAGCTCGATCGTGCGCGACTCGTAGCCCTCTCCCAGGATGTCGGTGCGCCACTGGGGTCCGGGAGGGCCGGCCTGGCCCCAGGGGGCCATGACGTCGCGCTCGGGGATCGAATCGTCCGACGAGGCCTGGGGATCTACCCCGGAAAAGTCGGGCAGGCCGCTCGTGTCGGGGGTGAGCTCGCCGCCGTGCGTGGGATTGCTGGTAACGCTCATTGGGTCAGCATAACGCGCGAGGCTGCCGGCGCCTCGTCGATGAGGAGGAGAAACCGGGGCGGCCTCGGGGAGAAAGCGGCGCTGATCAGGCGAAGGAGGATGCGCGCGAGGGGATGCGCTCGTTGAGGAACTCGTTGAGCAGGGCGGTGAGTTGGTCGTGCTCGATGAGGAAGCCGTCGTGACCGTGGTCGGAGTGGATTTCACGGTAGAACGCGCCGGGAATACCCGACGCCATCTGCCAGACCTGTTCGGGGAAGAAAAGCCGGTCGGAGTCGACGGCGACGACGAGGGTACGGGCGGTGACGGCCTTGAGGGCCTCGGTGACGCCGCCGCGGTCGCGGCCCACGTCGTGGGAGAGCATCGTGCGGCACAGCGTCACGTAGGAGCCGGCATCGAAGCGGCGCAGGATCTTCTCGCCGTGGTAGTCCAGGTAGGACTCCACCGCGAGGCGACCACCGTGCAGGGGATCCTCGTCGTTCTGGGGGATACGACCGAAGCGTTCGTCGAGCTCGGAGGGGGAGCGGTAGGTGGTGTGCGCGATCTGGCGGGCCAGCGCCAGGCCGGAGGTCGGGCCGGGACCCGCGTAGTAGTCTCCGCCGCGCCACGCGGGATCCAGCTCGATGGCGCGGATCTGCGTGTGCGTCCACGCGGCCTGATCAGCGGTCGTCTGCGCGCCGGAGGCGACGACGACGAGTCGGCGCACACGCTGTGGGTACGTGACCGCCCATTCGATGGCGCGGTGGCCCCCCAGGGAGGCGCCGATGACGATGTCCCACGTGTTGACGCCGAGGAGGTCGGACAGGAGGGCCTCGGCGCGGACCTGATCGCGCGTAGAGATCACGGGGAAGCGAGAACCCCAGGGCGCCCCGTCCGGCGCGAGCGAGGCCGGGCCGGTCGATCCTTGGCAGCCGCCGAGCACGTTCGCGGCCACCACGAAGTAGCGGTTCGTGTCGATGATGCGTCCGGGACCCACGATCTGATCCCACCAGCCGGGGGTTGGTTGGCCGGGCGCCGTCTCGCCGTAGACGTGGGCGTCGCCGGTGAGCGCGTGGAGGATGAGAACCGCGTTCGACGAGGCCTCGTCCAGCGTGCCCCACGTCTCGTAGGCCAGGGTCACGCTGGGTAGGATCTCGCCGTTTTCCAGGCGCTGGGCGCCCAGGTTAGCGAACTTGCGGAAAGCGACCGGGTCGCCCTCGCGCCACGCTCCAGTCGTGGGGGCGGGGGGCAGGTTGTGGCGGCTCATGATGTCCTTCTTTCGCGTGAGCGGTGACGTGAGAGCGGGAGGGACGCGGCGGCCTCGGCGCATAAGGAGTGTGTATTTCGTCGAGGCCGCCGACGGCGTGGGTCAGGCCGTGGCCGCGCGGGCCGCGTCGAAGCCGAGTTGTAGGTCGGCGAGGATGTCCTTGATGTTTTCCAGGCCGATCGACAGGCGTACTGTGCCGGGGGCCACACCGGCCTTGGCCAGCTCCTCCTCGGTGAGCTGCGAGTGCGTGGTCGAGGCCGGGTGGATGACCAGGGACTTGGCGTCGCCGATGTTGGCGACCACGGGCAGGAGCTGTACGCCGTCCGCGAAGGCCCGTCCGGCCTCGTACGCGCCCTTGATGACGAAGGAGAGCAGGCCGCCCGTGCCCAGCGGCGCGTACTTCTT
>ERZ773007.810-NODE-810-length-15355-cov-14.025229_pt1 | contig 15355 bp, 15 predicted proteins | sample MGYA00580665_ERZ773007 | MGnify/ENA primary metagenome ERZ773007 (study PRJEB29015, sample SAMEA2738122) | human oral metagenome | biome: human oral; feature: human-associated habitat; material: saliva | place: China | collected 2167 ... | reverse complement strand
GATAAGCGAAAATCAAATAGTTGGGCATTATAGCTGATTTTTAAGGGTTTGTGAGATTGGGAACAAATCAAAAGGCCGTCTGAAAATTGGTTTTAGCATTCAGACGGCCTATAAAGTAGATTACAGAATCATATTCAATGATTCCAATCCCTCCCCTGCTTTTCAACTTAAATTTCTTAGAAACATATTCAATATAGATTCAATGCCGTTATACTTGGATTTTTTTCATCCCATCCCTATGCACATCATGAAAACACTGAACTCTCTTTTTGTTATCGGCTTATTAACCACCATCTTCCCCTCCCAAGCGATGGCTGCAAATAACGCCACAAACAATCAAACGAAAATAGATTTAGTCAAAAAGGTTTATCTGTCTAAAGTGGATTTAGGCTCTGAACACAATCGTGTTACTACGCCTGAACTACAAAAAATCATCCGACAATTCAATAAATTCGACACAAATATCCGTAAGCAACCTGATATGGAGATGGGATGTGACATGCCGATATATTACTACTTGGGCTTTGGTCAGGATCATCCTGATAACTTCCATAAAACCTTGCAAGTCAAGGTCACTTCTCCCTATACCGTTCGGGCAACATTTAAACAATTTGACGGCCATAGGGTCGGTGCAGATTTCACGTTGAAATGTACAGAAAACCGTTGTTTGATAGATGATTTTAAGATGATTGGCGATCAAACCAGCATCAAAACCGATTACAAACTTGTTTTGCGCAAACAAAAATGTGAGTGAGCCAACAAAACAAAAGGGCTGCCCAAACAAATGGAGCAGCCCTTTGATTTTGAAATCAAGGTCGTGAAGGATGCGGATTTAAGCGGACAGGAGGCAAATTAGGTTTTCCGTATTGAGAAACGGCTTGCCTGCCTGAAGCCGCTTTTCCTGACTGCATGACGCCGCTATCGTTGCGTATTGGATGTGCGGCATACTCGTCCTGATTTAATTGTGAAACTTCTTCATTGACTTCATGCCCTACCACAAGTTCATACTCATTATTGTATGCCTTACTCTTGCCAAGCCGAACTTCCCCTCCCGCCATAGCGGATATGGAAAACGCAGATAACATAATGATTATGCTGATTTTTCTATACATAATATTCTCCTTTTCTCAAAAATTGCTTCTTTATCATTTCTTTAATTCATGCCACAAAAGCAAGTTCAAACAAAACCAGTTTCTCTAGTCGTTTGAAGAATCTATTTAAGCACAAAACCTGCATCACTACATATCCGTTATTAGAAGTTTATTTTCCATATAAACAAGGCCGTCTGAAAAAATCCTAAAAACCGAGTACAATCCGCCGCATGAAAAAACGTACCAATCCCCTTCCCCTTTTAGACGGCGTCAAACCCAGCTACTTGGTTTTGCCGCATGAAAAGCAGTTTTACGGCTTACCGCTGCTGCATTTTTTATGCGCTCATTTTCCCTTTGTCGGCGAAGAAAACTGGCGGCGGCGGCTGAACAGCGGTTTTGTGGTGGGCGCGGATGGCGTGCCGTTTGATGAGAATACCTTGTTCGAACCCGGCAAGACGATGTTTTATTACCGTGAAACCAGCCGTGAGAGCGAGCCGCGTATTCCGTTTAAAGAAAAGATTTTGCATATTGATGAGCATTTGATTGTGGTGGACAAACCGCATTTTCTGCCTGTCATCCCCAGCGGCAGGTTTTTGCGGGAAACCTTGCTCACGCGCCTGCGTTTACGGCCGGAATTGCAGCATTTGAATGTTGAAGACATTACGCCGATTCATCGCTTGGACAAAGATACGGCAGGCGTTATGTTACTCTCGCTCAACCCTGCCACGCGTCGCGATTATCAGACCATGTTCCAAGAAAAAACCGTCCGAAAAACCTATGAAGCGGTGGCGCCGACTCGGACGGATTTGGACTATCCGCTGAATATTTCGTCACGAATGGAACGCGGCGAAAAATTCTTTCTTACACAGGAAACGGAAGGCGAACCCAACACCCACACAACCATCGAACTTATCGAAAACCGCGGCGCATTCAGCCTCTACCGCCTCACGCCGCATACCGGAAAAAAACACCAGCTCCGCGTGCATATGATGAGTTTGAACATGCCGCTGATGAACGATGCGCTTTACCCTACCCCCTTGGCGGCCGGTGATGAAGACTACGATAGACCTTTAAAACTTCTGGCTAAAAGAATAGAGTTTACTGATCCTGTCAGCGGAGAAATCCGCGTATTTGAAAGCAGCTTTACGCTTTAAGTTATCCAATCCAATAAAAAAGGCCGTCTGAAAAGTTTCAGACGGCCTTTTTATCACGGAATCATTTGATTAGTGATGAATGCAGCTGCACTCTTTGTTCATATCAATCACCATGCGGCCGGTAATTTTACCTTCGCGCATTTCTTGGAAGATGGCAGGCGCTTCATCCAAAGCACGCAACTGGACTTTAGGCACAACCAAGCCTTCTGCACCGAATTGGAATGCTTCTTCCAAATCTTTGCGGGTACCGACCAGAGAGCCGACCACTTCGATACCGTCCAAAACCAAACGCGGGATAGACAAGTCCATAGATTCGGGCGGCAGACCAATGGCAACGACGCGGCCGCCTGCACGGACGCAGTCCACAGCGGAGTTGAACGCGGCGGCGGATACGGCGGTAACAACGGCTGCGTGTGCGCCGCCGGTTTTTTCTTGGATCACTTTGGCAGCGTCTTCTTTGGCGGCGTTGATGACTAAATCAGCGCCGCTTTCTTTAGCGAATGCCAGTTTTTCATCGTTGATGTCGATGGCGACAACGTGTGCGCCAAACACTTTTTTCGCGTATTGAACCGCCAAGTTGCCCAAACCGCCTGCACCGTAAATCGCAATCCATTGACCCGGACGAACGCCGGAAACTTTAATCGCTTTATAAGTGGTCACACCGGCACAAGTAATGCTCGAAGCTTGCGCAGGGTCAAGACCGTCGGGTACTTTAACGGCGTAGTCCGCATCGACGATACAGTGGGTCGCCATGCCGCCGTCGGCAGTATAGCCTGCGTTCAATACAGAGCGGCACAAGGTTTCGCGGCCGGTATTGCAGTATTCGCAAGAACCGCAGCTTTGGAACAGCCATGCGATGCTGACACGATCGCCAACTTTCAGATTTTTCACACCGTCGGCAACTTCTTTAACCAAACCGATGCCTTCGTGTCCCAACACGCGACCCGGTTTGTCGCCGTAATCGCCTGCCGCAACGTGCAAGTCGGTGTGGCACACGCCGCAATACTCGACTTCCACCAACGCCTCGCCGTATTCCAGCGGACGCAGTTCGCGTTCAACAACTTCTACATCACCTGCTACATCTTTATTTACTACCACAGCATGCATTTTCATGAGAAAGTCTCCTAGGGTGTTGAAAAACTGTTTAGCTATGAATGAGAATACTCCCCATATCCTAAGCCGTCAACCCATAATCTTTTTTAAAACAATAAGTTATAATGTTATACCATAACAAAATCTATTTAAGCCCTATAAATCTTTAAATATATTAACAAATGCACTTTTATTTCAATTAAATACTTTATTTTTCAGACGACCTGCTACATGAGACAACATTGCAAATGTAAATTTTAAGAATATTCTCATTTTTAGTACTTGAACTTAAAAAGAAAAAAGCATAAGCTGTTTTCATGGTGTGGAAACACCTATTCCCATTCATTAAGGAGACAGCATTATGGCAAAAGATTTAAATGTGTTTGATAAAGAATACGGCCTTTTGATCAACGGTGAATGGACAAAAGGTAGCGAAGGCAAACTTTTATCCTCTTACAACCCTGCCAATGGCGATGAGTTGGCCAAGTTCACAGACGCAACCGATGCCGATGTCGATGCTGCCGTAGCCGCTGCGCAAGAAGCGTTCAAAACATGGCGTAAAACCACGACTGCCGAACGCGCGGCCATTTTGAACAAAATCGCCGACGTGATTGATGAAAACGCCGAATTGTTTGCCCTGCAAGAAACCTTGGACAACGGCAAACCCATCCGCGAAACCCGCGCCGCTGACATCCCGCTGGCTTCCGACCATTTCCGCTATTTCGCCAGCGTGATCCGCGGCGAAGAAGGCACTGCGACCCAACTTGATGCCGAAGACCTGTCCATCGTTTTGCGCGAACCGATCGGCGTTGTCGGCCAAATCATTCCTTGGAACTTCCCATTCTTGATGGCTGCATGGAAAATCGCTCCGGCATTGGCCGCAGGTTGTACCATCGTCATCCACCCTTCTTCCAGCACTTCATTGAGCCTGTTATCCCTCGCTCAAAAAATCAACCACTTACTGCCTAAAGGCGTGTTGAACGTGATTACCGGCCGCGGTTCCAAATCCGGCGAATACATGCTCCACCACAAAGGCTTCAACAAACTGGCCTTTACCGGCTCAACCGAAGTCGGCCGCCGCGTCGGCATCGCCGCCGCCGAATTGCTGATTCCGTCCACTTTGGAATTGGGCGGCAAATCTGCCAACATCTTCTTCGACGATATGCCTTTCGACAAAGCCCTCGAAGGCGCGCAAAAAGGTATTTTGTTCAACCAAGGCCAAGTGTGCTGCGCCGGTTCGCGCATTTTTGTACAAGAAGGCATTTACGACAAATTCGTCAATGCTTTGGCTGAAGAATTCAAAAAAATCAAAGTCGGCCTGCCTTGGGAAGACGACACCCAAATGGGTTCGCAAGTCAACGCCGGCCAGCTTGAAACCATCTTGAAATACGTCAAAATCGGCGAACAGGAAGGTTGCCGCATCATTACCGGCGGTAAGAAAATCGAAGGCGAGTTGGGCAAAGGCGAATTTGTCGAACCGACCTTGATCGAAGCCGGCAGCAACAACGCCCGCGTTGCCCAAGAAGAAATCTTCGGCCCGGTTGCTACCGTGATTAAATTCAAAACCGAAGAAGAAGTCATCAAAATGGCCAACGACAGCGAATACGGCTTGGGCGGCGCAGTGTGGAGTACCGACATCAACCGCTGCCTGCGCGTTTCCAACGCATTGGAAACCGGCCGCGTTTGGGTAAACTGCTACAACCGCCTGCCTGCCGGCGCGCCGTTTGGCGGCTACAAAACTTCAGGTATCGGCCGCGAAACCCACAAAATGATGCTCGCCGCCTACACCCAAGTGAAAAACATCTACATCAGCACCCGTGAAGAACGCGAAGGCTTCTATTGATTGAATGTTCGCATAATAGCGGTTTGAACATGATAGGGCCGTCTGAAAAGTTTTCAGACGGCCCTATCAATCACACAATAACTTTTTTAGAAGATAAATTATGTCGAAACATAAAGCACGTTACATTCTGCCGCTGCTGGCCGTGATGGCATCCGCCGCCTGTGTCGGTGCGACAGGGTCGTCTGAAAAAGCTACAAATGCGCTTAAGCCGCAGAAGGAAAAGAATCTTTGTCCCGAACCTGTTGACCAAATGGATGAAGATTGTTTGAGGCTTACCCTATTAGATTTTGAAATTGCATTAAATAAGAAGTACGAAGATTTATTTCGACGTGCCGCTGCCAAAGACCAAAAACTTCATGGCTTGACAAAACAGTATTTTGCAAGCATCCGCTCAAAATGGGAGGCTTATCAGGACGAACTATGTTACGACCCGACGATAACGACCGATTTGAAAACACCGGCGGATCGGATTCACACTCTTTGCGCCATCGAACAGACACAGCTTCATTTGAAGGCATTGGAACGTTTTTGATTTTTTAGGAGACTGATATGAGTCGTTTTACAGGCGGAGACCATCTAAAACCGGAAGACGGTTTGAAATACTATATTCATCAAACCATGATGGTAAACGAATTGTCGGGAGGGCGCGGCGCGTACAAAATATCAAATGCGGAGAAGGCTGCCAGCGGTCCGAGTTTCGGCCCTATCCAGTACGACATAGGCGGCAATAATGAAGGGAGGAATTTGTTGGAACGGATTGCGCGAGAGGCAGCAGAGCAGCAGACTCAAAAGGCAACCGTTTTATTTCCGATAATGAAATAAAGCAGATGAAAATTCATCTATACAAGCCGTTCAATAAAATGTCTGCCGAAGACAAACAGGTGTATCAAAATTTGAAACCGAAATTGAATCAGGCTTTGGCTTCCGAAACCGGTATCTCATTAATCAATCGGGATTATGTTAAAGTTCTGAACAAAAAAATCGATAAAGTAAATGAAATTATCTCAAACATTCAAAATCCTGAAAACAAGAAATTCCTGCAATCCAGTATGCAGGCACAAGTCTTTATTGCCGATATACGCAACCAATATGGCGATAAAGTAAACGATGCTTTGAAGGAGTTCCTCAGCCAGAGTAAAGAAGGTAACGGAGTAAGGCTGCCGGGAGGACGACAGGTCAAAGTCGAAGGCAAACTGGATATGGAAGATTTAAAAAACTTCCGTATGAATACGGCTTACGGTGTCAAACATCCCGCCGATGCCCGTCGCAGAGACAAACACATCGAGGATGTTACCGCTCCGACCCGTGAAAAAACGTTATCCCAAGCAGATAAATTCCATACTTTGGTTCAAGGCTTGCTCAACGATAAGGACGGCTCTTTCGCCGAACAGGTTTTGGCGGAGAACCGCGAAGTTGTTGATGCTTTCAATGCCAAAGTGCAGGAAAGAATGGAACAGGAACGACAACAAACGGCAGCGAGGGAAATTTCTGTGCAGCAGAATCCTGCGGAAAGGGAATTTGGTGGACGGTCTTTCGGCTAATCGCTCCACATGAGGCCGTCTGAAACCTGTTTCAGACGGCCTTGCTTTATTCTGTTTCGCAATAAATGCTTCATATCTTTCTCAAAAAAAGCCCCATCACTTTCTCTCCGGCCACAGCCAGCAAGGCTCCTGTCACAACCACCATGGCACCCACATAGCTGACGATATTCATATCCGAAGCGGCAAAATAATCGGGGGCGAGATGATGGCCGATGGTGGAAAATATCATGGTAAATACGGGTATCAGCGTGGTAACAATACTGACTTTTGAAGCGTCCCAATGGTTGAGCGCTTCGCCGAATGAACCGTAGCCGATCAGCGTGTTTAAGCAGCAATAGATAAAGCAGCCCCATAAAAACGGATTGCCGATATGGGCGATTTGCGATGGTTCGGCAAACGGCAGGAAAACAAAGCTGCTGCAAAAATAAATCATGAGCAGGATTTGTTGCGAATTGAAATGTTTGGACAAAAGTTTTTGCGCAACGCCGTAGCACACCCAAATCATGCTGCCCGAAGCCGCCATCATTACGCCGACCGCGTAGCTGCCCAAGCTGAAAAGTTCACCGAATTTGTCGTTGAAAAACATGACCAAACCCGTCAGCAAAAGCATCAAACCAATTTTTTGCCAGTGTGTAAAGGCTTCTTTAAACACGCCTACGCCGACCAAAATCATGGTAAAGGGCGAGAGTTGCCACAACACCTGCGTGGTTGTCGGCGAAATATAGTGCAAACCCAGGGCAACAAGCACGAAGTTGGCGGAAATGCCGATAATGCCCAACACTAATAAAAATAAGGTTTGCCTGGAAAATTCAGACGGCCTCGGCAGTTTGCCGGTCAGTCCCAATAGCACAAACAACACCAGCGAAGCCACTAAAAAGCGCACCCACACCAACGTGGGCGCATCGACGGCTTTTAAGGCTTGTTGCGCGATAACCGGCAGCGAGCCCCAAGTCATGGTGGCAAGCAGCGCCAATGAAAAGCCGAGCCAAGGTTTTTGTTTCTTCATTTTTCAGACGGCCTTTGCTTACGCGGCTTCCCAGTAGTCGATATAAAGCTGCAATTCGAGATTATTCCGCCATTCGTTGGCAACGGGGCGGTACACCGTGCGGATGTATTCGGGAATGTCTTCGCTGCAACGCCAAAACATGGCTTCAAATTCGTAGCCGTCTTTTTGCAGCCAGACTTTTTTGTGTTTTCCCTCCGCGCCCAAAGGCTGCTGGCGGATGACGTGAAATTCGTCGGTAAAACTCGGCGGCGCGAAGCCCTGCCCCCAAACGTGTCGGGCAAGGTTCTGCGCCTGTTCCAGCGTAATGTCACGGGCAGGCAGGCTGCCGTCGGTAATATAGGTTTGCGACAAATCGTCTTCGCACACCATCTCGCGCACGGCTTCTTCAAAGGCCGTCTGAAATGCGGGAATATTGTGTTCGAGTATGCTCAAACCCGCCGCCATCGCGTGTCCGCCGAATTTCAAAATCAAATCGGGGTGGCGTTTGGACACCAAGTCCAAAGCATCGCGCAGGTGCAAATTGGGAATGGAGCGTCCCGAACCGCGCACTTCGCCGTTGTCGGCAGGCGCAAACACGATGGTCGGACGATAAAAACGGTCTTTAAGGCGGCTGGCAACAATACCGACCACGCCTTGATGGAAGTCGTCGCGATACGCCACCAAAGTCGTCTGACCTGGAGGCAGGGTTTCGGGAAAATCATTCAGCGCATCTTGCAGCATAGACTGCTCGATTTCGCGGCGTTCGATATTGAGGTTGTTTAACTGGGCCGCCAGTTCCTGCGCTTCGGCATCATCTCGCGCCAACAGACAGGCAATGCCGACCGACATATCGTCCAGCCGTCCGGCCGCGTTAATGCGCGGTCCCAACGCAAAGCCCATATCAAACGGCTGCGCCTTGCGCCAATCCCGTCGCGCCACTTCAAACAAGGCACGGATGCCGGGGCGCATTTTGCCCGAACGCATCCGTTTCAAACCTTGCGACACAAGGATGCGGTTGTTGTGGTCGAGGGAGACGACGTCGGCGACGGTACCGAGTGCGACCAAATCCAAAAGGTCGCCCAGATTCGGCTCTTTCAGGCCGTCTGAAAAATAATTGCGGCGGCGCAGTTCGGCACGCAAAGCCATCAATACATAAAAAATCACGCCCACGCCCGCTAAGCTTTTGCTTTGGAAACCGCAGCCTTTTTGGTTCGGATTGACGATGATGCAGTCGGGTACGGTCTCGGCAGGCAGATGGTGGTCGGTCACAATCACATCCAAACCCAATTCCTGCGCACGCGCCACGCCTGCAATGCTGGCAATACCGTTATCCACCGTTACCAATAAATCCACACCTTGCTCTGCCGCGATTTCAGCCAGCTCGGGCGTTAAGCCGTAGCCGTGTTCAAAGCGGTTGGGCACAAGAAAATCCACTTTCGCCCCCATCGCCGCCAAACCGCTCATACCAACGGAGCAAGCGGTCGCACCGTCGGCATCGTAATCGGCGACAATCAGGATTTTTTCCTGACGCTCAATCGCATCCGCCAGACGGCCGGCGGCGGCTTCGCAGTTTGTCAGCGTTTGATACGGCAAAAGCGCAGCAAGCTTGTCGTCCAACTCGGCCGGACTTTGCACATCACGCGCGGCACACAGCCGCGCAATCAAAGGATCGGTACCGGCAGTAAGCAAGTCGTTAAAAACAGTCGGATTAATGGAACGTGTTTGGATTTTGACGGACATGGTGTGTGGGTTTAAATAGAGAGAAAATTAATATTTTTGAAGCGTTTATTTTAAGGAGGAGGCCGTCTGAAACCTGCAATCTGTTTTCAGACGGCCTTGGATATTATTTGCGTGAAGCATCGATAATTTCACCGATCACGACATATGAGCCTGCTATCACTACGCCGACTGCGTCCAAAGCCAATGTAAATGGCGTTTTCAGGATATTCCCTGTCAACTTCCGAACGTCGGTGCTTTTTTTGGTTTCCGTATAATAAATTCTGACCGGAACGGCAGTGTCAAAACGGCGGTCTTCGGCAACATTTTTCGGCGTCGCATAATAATGACCTTCGGTAGAAATACACCGTGTGTAGACAGTTTTGTCATCGAGTTCGACCGGCTTGAACGCCAGCTGTTTTAACTTGGCAATCTCGGCAGCTTTTTGAGTATCGTAACGCAGGCAGAAATTCGAGCGAAAAGTTTGCGCTTCAGGGGATTTCAATTCAACAGGCAAAGCTTCATACACATATCTTGGGTTTTGCTGAACCATTTGAAATCGTTTGCTCAGCTTAGCATCCAAAACCGCCTTCAACTTAGCCGAATCTTTAGGATTAACGACAAACCAATATTTTCCACCCATCATGACCAAGCTGCCTGTTTCCAGTTGCGTATTGTCTTTGGCAACCACGCCAAATGCGTGAATATTGTCTTTGGCAACGGTTTTTTCGGTTGTGGTTTGCTGGAACGGGCTATTTCTTTCCCAAAGATCGTTAGTACATCCATTGAGGGTCAATACACCAATCAGCAAGGCAGTTACAGAGTGGCGAAATTTCATGGTCATCCTCCTTCGGTATTACGATACAGGCCGTCTGAAAACCGCAATCCGTTTTCAGACGGCCTTAGAGTTTATTCTTCCCAATTCTGCCCTTCTTCTGAAGCATCGGATTGACCGGCCTCCATCACTGCTTTAATTTCTTGGAACAGCGCGCGGAAGTTTTTCGGCGGTTTGTTTTGTTCCTGCTCTTTTTTGGTGTTGCGGATCAAGGTGCGCAATTTGCCGGCGTCGGCTTGCGGAAAATCGGCCATAAATTGGGTAATCGCGCCATCGTCTGCCAACAGTCGGGTACGCGCCTGCTCGACGCGTTGCAAAAAGGCATTGTGCGCCGTATTGTCGCCGCGCAGTTTGGCCAAGAAGGCTTCGATGGGCGCAGGGTCGGTATCGCGCATCAGGCGGCCGATAAATTGGGCTTGGCGTTTGAGCGCGCTGTTGGACGTGATTTTTTTATAGGTGGCGATGGCCTCGAACAGCTCTTCGTCCAAGCCGATTTTTTTCAGCGTATCGCTGGAGAGCTTGGTCAATTCCATACCCAAAGCCTGCAAATCGTTCATCTGCTTTTTCATTTGGGTTTTGCTGACCCATTCGTCTTCTTGTTCAAACATTGTGTTTCCCTGATTTTCTGAATCTGCCTATTTTATCAGTTTTCAGACGGCCTTTCCGTGCGATTTTTGCAGAGGCCGTCTGAAACGGTTAAAATGCCGCAAAACCCTGTCAGGAAACCTTTTTATGCTGTTTAACCACACACCGGACGAGCTGTTGCGCTTGTGCGGACACACGCTGGATTTGGCCAAACAATCCGGCGCCACCGCGGCCGAAGCCGATTTCAGCGAGTCGCTCGGCCAAAGCGTCAGCGTGCGCTTGGGCGAAATCGAACAAATCGAGTTCCAACAAGACAAATCTTTAGACATTACGGTCTATGTCGGCCAACGCAAAGGCCGCGCCAGCACTGCCGACTTCTCCGAACGCGCCCTGCAAGATACGGTCAAAGCCGCCATCGATATTGCATGCTATACCGCCGAAGACGATTGCGCCGGCCTTGCCGATGCTGCCTTGATGGCAACCCATATCGGCGACCTCGACCGCTACCACGAATGGGATTTGAGTACCGAATCCGCCATCGATTTGGCCAAGCAATGCGAACAGGCCGCGCTGTCAACGGACAAACGCATTGAAAATTCCGAAGGCGCATCGGTTCATACCGGCCATTACCAATACGTCTACGGCAACACCCACGGCTTTGCCGCACACCAGCAAAGCACGCACCACAGCATTTCTTGCAGCGTGGTCGCCAGCGACGAACACGGTATGCAGCGTGATTATTGGTACGATTCTTCCTGCCGTCACGAAGACATGGACGCACCCGAACTCATCGGTAAAACCGCAGCCGAACGGACTTTACGCCGTCTGAACAGCCGCAGCGTACCGACCGGCAGCTATCCCGTACTGTTTGACACCACCGTCGCCGTCGGTTTAATCGGCCACCTTATCGGCGCACTCAGCGGCGGCGCGCTTTACCGTCAAAGCAGCTTCCTGATTGACAGTATCGGCAAACAGGTGCTGCCCGAGTTTCTCAGCCTGCGCGAAGAACCGCATATCCTGCGCTCGTTCCGCAGCACTTATTTCGATGCCGAAGGCGTGGCCACGCAGCCGCGTTTTGTGGTGAAAGACGGCATAGTCGAAGGCTATTTCCTCAGCAGTTACAGCGCGAAAAAACTCGGCATGCAGACAACAGGCAACGCCGGCGGCGCGCACAATCTGTATCTGAACCACACCCACGCCACGCAGGCCGACCTGTTGAAAGAAATGGGAACAGGTTTGCTGGTTACCGAATTGATGGGGCAAGGCGTCAACGGCATTACCGGCGACTACTCGCGCGGCGCGGCCGGATTTTGGGTGGAAAACGGCGTCATTGCCTATCCGGTTCAGGAAATCACCATTGCCGGACGTTTGCAGGATATGTACCGCGACATCACCGGCGTGGCAGACGACGCATTACGCCGTTCGTCCAACCAAATCGGCTCCATCTTGGTTTCTAAAATGACGGTTGCCGGCAACTGATTGAACTAAATATACAAAAGGCCGTCTGAAAGATATCTTTTCTTTTCAGACGGCCTCACCGTTATCTACTTCCATAAAAAACACATCATGCATATTGTCGTTATCCCCTCTTGGTATCCTTCTTCCGAAACCGACGTGGACGGAATCTTTTTCCGCCTCCAAGCCCAAGCCCTGCAACGCGAAGGCATGAAAATCGGCATGGTCGTGCCCATGTTCCGCTACTTGAGAAGCCAGCCGAAAACCATCTTCTCGCGCTTCTACGGCCTGCGCCGCCATCAGCAAGGCGGACTCAACACTTACGCCTACGACAGCATGTATTTCTTCCCGCGCTGCCCGGTTGTCGATATCGACCGCATCCGCTGGGTCAACGCAGGCATGAAAGCTTTTGAAGCCTATATCGCCGACAACGGCAAACCCGACGTAATTCACGCCCATTGCGTCAACTACGCCGCCATTTTGGCCTGCGCCATCTTCAAAAAATACGGCATTCCCTATGTGATTACCGAACACAGCAGCGCCATTTCACGCGGCCTTGTCCGCAAAAACCAATGGCCGTCCATGCACGAAGCCGTGCGCCACAGCGCGGCACGGTTCGCCGTCAGCCGTGATTTCTGCCGCATTCTCGAAAAAACCTACGCCGGTACAGACTGGCAATACCTGCCCAATATGCTGGGCGGCAATTTTGAACAGGATTTCGAGTTCCCCGAAAAAAACAATCAAGACTTCACCTTCTGCAGCGTCTCCCACCTGCGCCACCTCAAAGGCCACGACCTGCTCCTGCCTGCTTTTGCCGAAGCACTCAAAACCTATCCGCAGCTCAAACTCAAAATCGGCGGCGGCGGCGCAGAAGAAGGCCGTCTGAAACAATTGGCAAGCAACTTGGGCATCAACCACGCCGTTACCTTTACCGGCGCATTGACCACCGACCAAACCCTAGACCTCATGCGCCACAGCAACGCCTTCGTCCTCGCCAGCCGTACCGAGACCTTCGGTGTCGTCTATATCGAAGCACTGTCGCAAGGTTTGCCCGTTATCGCCACACGCTGCGGCGGCCCCGAATCCATCGTCACTTCCGACAACGGCCTGCTGGTGCCAATCGAAAACATACCGGAGCTGACCAAAGCATTGCTCACCCTCTACGAAAACCATGCACAATACGATCCCGTCCGTTTGCGCCAAGATTGCCTGCAACAATTCGGCAGCCGTGCCATTGCGCAACACCTGATCGACACCTTCCAAAAAGTGCTTAATAAGTAGGCATAAACCATACAGGCCGTCTGAAATCCTTCAGACGGCCCGTCTTCTTCCAACAAGACAAATCTAGTGTAAAATTAAGACAATAACTAAACTTTTTGATTTAAAATCAGTCCAAAGAAAAACTGTTACCTATAATAATATCCCCACATACATTATGCGCTATTACGGAACGATTACTCGCTGGAACAACAAGCGCGGCTTCGGAGCCGCTACTATAGAAGACACAGGCCAAGAAATCTTTCTTGCCCTTGCCGCCTTCACCACCCTTACCCGCCTTCCGGCCGAAGGGCAACACATCTCCTTCAACATCACAGAAGGCCGACGCGGCCGCAAAGAAGCCGAAAACGTCTGCTTCGCCCTCGATTGCGCCGACTGCTTTGATGTCCTCGTCCCTCCCCCCGAAAAACCCCTCGCCGGCAAACAAGCCATCGTCGGCCTGATTGCCGTTATCTTCGTCTGCAGCATTTTCGCCGCCTTGTGGTACGGCCTCCACTTTTCCGATAACACACCGGAAGAGCCAGCCGTCAAAAAACAAGAAACCATGGTTCACGAAGTAGCCGCCAAAATCGAAGCCGAACGCAAAGCATGGCGCGATGCCGTCAACCGCAGCAACCAACGCTCAGGGCAGCCTCAACGCGCCAAAAATAATACGTCAAAACAATAATAATATTTATATTAGATTAAAATCCTTTTATATCAAAGCCTTTTTATCAAAAATTCAAATATAGCAAGCCAACTTAAAAAAACTGCCTTCTGCATATTTAATGCACGAAGGCAGTTTTTCATTGAAAATAAAAACACCTCAATTTGCCATGTTCAAAACATGCTTCTCTGACACTACCCATCCTGATAGAGATAAGCACTATGTATAAAACAAATCCAAACTACTCAAATACCCCATATTCCAATCATCAATAAAATAGATTTATTGATGCAATCAAATATACCCAACACATTGGAAATATTTGAATCTGACAAAGCATAGCCTTGTTAAATTTAACGTAGTATTACCAAAGACTTAACGCATTTCTAGAAAAATATAAACAAGCTTGGGGCACACTCTAAACAGTTTATTAATAGTTTATTAAATAAAAGCATTTGACACTCTATTACGTAAGACTATACATATTACCCTGACTTAATTCCTCTTAATTTTTGATAACATTTTGTTTTATATATTGTATCTTTCCTACAACATCAAAAAAATATTCAAAAATATCAAAATACATAACATCTTGATTTCATAAAAGAAATATTTAAATTTCATTATTCTCCTAACAGTTTCCTCCTACACTTTCTATCTTATCTGTTTGTTTGTATATGTATTTATTGTAGAATTCTTTTCGACCGTAAAAGTCATTAACCAAATTTAACTGATATTCAATTATTTAAGGATTCAAACTTATGAATACAAAAATCAAAACGACAGCTTTGGTTTGCGCCGCTTTGTTCGCGGTAACTGCATGTAGTAGCAATGGTGAGAGCGGTCCAGATATCAACCCAACTAATCCAATTATTCCAACTAAGCCGACTACTCCTACGACTCCAGCTCAACCAACTACTCCTGAAACTCCGGCTAAACCGACTACTCCTGAAACTCCGGCTAAACCGACCACTCCTACAACTCCGGCTAAACCAACCACTCCTGAAACTCCGGCTAAACCGACCACTCCTACAACTCCGGCTAAGCCGACTACTCCTACAACTCCGGCTAAGCCGACTACTCCTACAACTCCGGCTAAGCCGACTACTCCTACAACTCCGGCTAAGCCGACTA
>ERZ773007.805-NODE-805-length-15382-cov-5.107327_pt1 | contig 15382 bp, 12 predicted proteins | sample MGYA00580665_ERZ773007 | MGnify/ENA primary metagenome ERZ773007 (study PRJEB29015, sample SAMEA2738122) | human oral metagenome | biome: human oral; feature: human-associated habitat; material: saliva | place: China | collected 2167 ... | reverse complement strand
CCGCGGCGCCGCCCGGGAGCGGGCCCGCGCCGCCGAGGTCGCCGACCTGCCGGCCGCCGTCGGCCGCGCCCTGGAGACCATGCCCGACGCCGAGGCCCTCCCGGGTGTATGGGCCTCCCAGCGCACCGACCCGGGCCTGCTGCTCACCGGCGTCGTCGCCCCCGAGGTCCCCTGGGACGAGGCCATGGCCGCCCTCGAGGTCCCCGCCCTGCTGCTCACCGGCGACCGGCCCGGCAGCGCCCGCGTGGGCAGCGAGGGCCTGGCCGCCGCCGCCCGCAACCCCCGCATCACCCCGGTCCTCGTGCCCGGGGCCGGCCACCAGGTGCGCCGCAGCGACCCGCAGGCCTTCTACCGCGCCGTCGACACCTGGCTGGCCGAGGTCCTGCCGGTGGGCTGAGACGGGACCGCAGGCCACCGGGGCTCCACCAGACAAGCGGGGCGCCACCCGGCCGCCGGACTGCAACCGGACTGTCGCCGGAGCGCCGTCGCGCCACTACCGGGCCGTCGCCGCGACCGCGGAAAAGGGGGAGAGCTCCCACGGCGCGCACAGGCCCGTCGGAGCGCTGCGCGCCGCCCGTCCGTGGGAGGATGCGCCCATGGCAGCTGTGTCGGAAAAAGCTCGGAAGGCCGCCGTTCCCCTCCCCGGGGAGCGCACGCAGGGGGAGACCATCGCCTATCTCCTGGCGGCACTGACCATTGGCGCGGTGGGGCTCTATCTCATCCAGGACCTCTTCGCCCCGGCCTTCTTCGCCCTCACCCTCGTGGTGACGGTCCGGCCGCTGGTGTCCTGGATGACGCGCCACCGGGTGCCGCGCGTGGTCGCGGCGACGGCGGCGATCGCGCTCATCTTCACCTTCGTCGTCCTGCTGTTCGCGGCCCTGGCCGTCGCCGTCGCCCAGCTCGTCGACACCCTGCCGCAGTACGCCCCCAAGTTCCAGGCGATCTGGAAACAGGTCGAGACCCAGCTCAACGGCATGGGGGTCGACCAGTCCGCGGTGCTCAAACAGGTCACCAACGTCCTGGACACCTCCCAGCTCGTCATGGTGGCGCAGTCGGTCCTGGGGCAGCTGACCTCGGCCAGCGCGATGATGGGCGTCATGTCGATGGTGGTCGTCTTCCTCATGTTCGACACCGCCAAGATCGAGATCCGCACCGCGGCCCTGGGCGTCCTCAAACCGGGCATGGCCTCAGCCCTGGTGTCCTTCTGCGAGGCGGTGCGCTCCTACTGGATGGTCTCGACGGTCTTCGGTCTCATCGTGGCCGTCATCAACGCGGTCACCCTGTGGTACCTGAATGTGCCGATGGCCATCACCTGGGGCGTGGTCTCCTTCATCACCAACTACATCCCGAATATCGGCTTCGTCCTGGGCGTGGTGCCGCCGGCGATCCTGGGGCTGGTGGACTCCGGCCCTTGGACGGCGCTGTGGGTGGTGCTGTCCTACACGGCGGCCAACTTCGTCATCCAGTCCCTCATCCAGCCCAAGTTCACTGGGGACGCGGTGGGGCTCAATACGACGACGACCTTCCTGTGCCTGCTGTTCTGGTCCACCGTCACCGGGGCGTTGGGGACGATCCTGGCGGTGCCGCTGACCCTGTTCGTCAAGGCCCTCCTCATCGACTCCGACCCGCGCTCGCGCTGGGTGGGGATCTTCCTGTCCGCCGGCGACTCGCCCGTGCGCGACCCCAATGAGCTCGACCAGGGCGTGCTCGACGAGCTCGACCTCGACGGCGACGGCGTCGGCGAGGCCGACCCCGACTACGGCCGGGCCGTCGTCGAGAAGCGCGCTGAGGTCATCAAGGAGCGTGAGAAGGCCGGCAAGTCGGCCACGCGCGCCAGCGGCGGTGGGAACGGCGACGACGTCGAGGTCTCCGCGCCCGCGGACTCGAGCCGGGCCACCAAGGACTGAGCTCAGGCCTGCGCCCCGGCGCACTGATGGCCGTAGGGCGAGCCTGGCGCTCAGGGAATCGGCGACTGCGTTTCGCCCCGAGAACGTACTTCTCCTCCAGATCACTGAGGTCCGTCCCCAGTCATCTGGAGGAGAACGCAGTCCTCGTGCAGAAAGTACGTTCTCGATGACGCGATCTGCCGTTCAGCTGTCCGGTGCGGGAGCCCTCGGGCTCAGTCCTCGGCGCGGTCGGCCGGCTTCCCGGACGGTTCCTCGACCGACGCCCCGCGGCCCTCAGGGCTGGCGGGCCAGGTCCGCGGCGCCGACGAGCCCGGCCTCCTGGCCGCCCTCGGCCAGGACCACCGGGATGGCGGGGCGGTGGGTGCCGGCGGTGAGGTTCTCGGCGAAGGCCTTGCGCGTGGGGGCGAGCAGGATGTCGCCGGCCTCGGCCAGGCCGCCGGCGATGACGATGACCTCGGGGTCCAGCAGCGCGCACATATCGGCCAGCCCCACCCCCAGCCAGTGGGTGAGCTGCTCGTAGCACTCCAGGGCGGCCGGGTCCCCCTCGCGGGCCGCGGCGGTGACGGCCTTGCCGGAGATGTGCTCCGGGTTGCCGCCGGAGAGCTCGATGATGCGGGCCGCGTAGTCGGGGCGGAACTGCGCCAGCTCCCAGGCGTTGACGCCCAGGGCCGTGCCGGCGCTGTAGCGCTCCAGGCACCCGCGCAGGCCGCACCCGCAGGGGCGCCCGTCGGGAACGACGTTGAGGTGCCCGATCTCCCCACCGAATCCGGCCGCCCCGCGCAGGAGGTGCCCGTCGACGATGATGGCCCCGCCCACGCCGGTGCCGATGGCCACGATGAGGGCATTGCGCTTGCCGCGGGCCGCCCCGAAACGGGCCTCGGCCCACCCGAAGGCATTGGCGTCGTTCTCGACGACGACGGGCAGGCCCACGCCCTCGGAGACGACGTCGCCGATCCGCATCCCGGTCCAGTCCAGGTTGGTGCCGTGCGCCATCGTGTTGCGGTCGGAGGACACGAAGCCCGCCGCCCCGATGCCCACGGTGGCCACGTCGGGGAAGTCCTCCCGCAGCCGGCGCACCACCGTCGTGATCGTGTCAATGATCGCCTGGCGGTCGGCGGCGGGGGAGTCGCGCCGAATCGTCTGAAGAACCTTCCCCTCGTCGTCGACGACGCCGGCCGCGATCTTCGTTCCGCCGACATCCACTCCGATGCTCAGTGCCATGCTCGCGCTCCTTGGTGAAACGACCGTTGCTGACGTCGCTGCTTGCGTCGTTGCTCGTCAGACGATCAATGGGATAAGTGGTGGAAGAATAGCGTCCCCCGGCCCGCCCATGGGGCGAGTCGGGGGAGAGGCTCCGGGGTGGGTGGGCGCGCGGGCGCCGAGGGGCGCCGTCGGCGCTCCGCTGCGCGGTGGTCAGTGCGCCGACGCCGGTGCCGCCGGGCTCGTCGGGCTCGCGGACCCGGTAGTGCCCTGGGCTCCCTTGGCCTCCTTGGCCTTGGCGGCCTGGCTCTTGACGACGGCCGTCATGTAGTCGGCGTCCTTGTACCCGTTGATATAGGTCTCACCCACGATCATGAACGGGGTTCCCTGAATGCCGATGGAGTGGACGTGCTGGGTGGACTCGGAGACGGCCTTGACGGTCTCGGCGGCGGTCATGTCGGCGCGGAACTTCGACAGGTCCGCCACCCCGGCCTTCTTGGCGAACTCGACCAGGGAGTCCTCGGTGTAGGCCGGGTGGCCCTTGGGGTCGGCGGCGGCGTAGACGGCGTCGTGGAACTCCCAGAACTTTCCCTGCTTGGCGGCGGCTCGCCCGGCCTGGGCGGCCAGGGGTGAGGTCTCGCTGATCTGGGCCAGGTCGCGCCACTCGATGCGCAGTGTGCCCTCCTTCACCAGCTTGTTCAGCTCGGGCTCGACGTTCTGGGCGAACTGGGTGCAGAAGGGGCAGGCGAAGTCGGAGTAGATGACCATGACGACCGGCGCGTCGACCTTGCCCTTGGCCTGGCCGTCGGCCGGGTCGCGGTGGATCTCGGAGTGGATGAGCTCCAGGGTCTGCTGGTCGGCGACCGGCGGAGCCGGTACGGGCTCGGGGACCGCGGCGGCCGAATCGGAGGAGGAGGCGGGCGCCTGGCTGGCGGCGGCTTGATGGCGCCGGGAGGCGACGTTCTGCAGCAGCACTGCGGCGAGGACGGCCAGGATGACGGCGATGACCACGAGGGTGATGACCGTGGCGCGGTTGGTCTTCGACTGCGTCTGCGTCGGCGTCGAAGAAGGCGGCTGAACACTCATGGCAGCGAGTCTGTCAGAGGAGACAGGCCCCGCAATACGCCTGATATGGCTGATGAGAGCACAGTTCGTCACAGCCGTCTCAGGCCGATCTCGGCAGGCCCGCCAACCTCACGGGGCGCTCACGAGCCGCTTACGGCGCGCTCACGAAGGTCACCGAAAACCATCGGCCCCGGAGGCGCCGTCGCCCATCCCCGACCCACACACTTCGACCGAATCTTCATAATCGACCCGGAGCCGCGTCGTTTGTGAAGTTTTGGTCGAAGTGAGGCGGGGTCCCGGCCGGGCGGTGCTCTAACGCAGGGCTGCGCCGGCAGCCAGTCCTAGTCCGACGGCGCCCAGCGTCGCCGTCGTCATGAGGGTCGCGTGCGCCAGCGCCGGCCCCCACCGTCCGGCCAGCAGCAGGCGCGCCCCCTCGACGCAGGCCGTGGAGAAGGTCGAGTACCCGCCCAGGAAGCCGGTCCCCAGGATGGTCAGTGCGGTGGCGGCCCAGGTTCCGGAGTGCGGCGGGTCTGCCGTCCAGCCCACGAGCAGGCCCATGAGGAGGCAGGCGGTCACGTTGACGACGACCGTGCCCCACGGCATCCGCAGCATCCAGGGGGTCTGCGGTATCCGCGGCGCCCGCACCCCGGGACGACGCCGCTGCCAGGCGCCCGCTGCGGTGTCCTGGACGACTCGGTTGCTGAGGCGGCTGACGGAGGTGTCCACGCACCAGCGGCAGGCCGCCCCCACCCCGCCGGCCAGCGCCAGGGGGAGCCAGTCGGCGAGCCAAGTTCCCAGCCCGGCGGCGGCCCCGCTCATGACGCCTCCGGGAGGGGGCCTCTGCCTGCACGGCCCGCTCGGTCCGCTCTGCCCACACTGCCCGTGCCGTCCGGGTGGCGCAGACGGCCGGCCAGCCACAGCCCGAGCCCGGCCGCCACCAGCCCGGCCACCATCGACCCCACCAGGTAGGCGGCGCCGAGGACCGGGTGGCCGCCGTCCCCGCTGGAGGTCAGCAGCCGGTGGCTCTCCAGGATGAAGGTCGAGTGCGTCGTCAGCCCGCCCAGGACCCCCGTGCCCAGGGCCAGTCGCAGGCGGGGGCGGCCTTCGCCGAGCGCCCCGAGCAGCAGCCCCAGGGCGAGGGCCCCGACGACGTTGAGGGCCAGTGTTGTGACCGGCAGGTGCCCGGGGGAGGCGGGCCAGGCCCGCTCCAGGGCCGCGCGTACCAGCGTGCCCGCGCATCCGCCCGCGGCGACCAGGGCCAGGGAGGCAGTCACGGATGGGGCGAGGGACGCAGCCACGGACGAGGTCCGCCCGGCCACTGGTGGGGAGTCTGAGGCGGCTCCCGAGGGGGAGCCAGCTGCCGGTGGGGAGTCTGCGGCGGCTCCCGAGGCGGAGCTGGCTGCCGAGGGGGACGCAGCCACGGACGGGGCCGGGTCAGTCTCCGGCCCAGCAACCGGCCCAGCACCCGGCCCGGTCCCCGGGCGGGTGACGGCCCCCGGCGCGGAATCGCTCCCGGTCTCGGAGGCGCCGCGGGTTCCGGTGCCGGCGCCGGGGTCGGCCTCAGCCATTGCGCTTGGCGATCTGGTAGTTGTCCTTGTTGTAGATGAGGGTGTAGGTGGCCCCCTGCTTGGAGTGCTTCTTGCCCCAGGCGGCGGCATCGCTACTGCCCCACTGGTTGGCGCTGGTCGGGGTCATGACGATGTACTCCTTGTCGGGGCCGCTCGTGCCCGCCCAGGAGACCTCGGCCCGGGGCACCAGGTAGGCCAGCAGCGACAGGTCGGTGACCACCGTGGCCCCCTCGGGGATCGTGGCGATGACCTCGTGGGCGACGGCCACCCGATGCGTCTCGGTTCTCTTCGCCTCGTCGCTCTGCTTGGCCTCGGCGGCGAGCGGGTCGAAGTTCTTGTTGGTGGCCTGCCACAGCGGGAGGTAGGGGGCGGTCAGCACCCCGGTGGCCACAGCGGTGAGGATGCTCGTGGCCACCACGAAGCGGTGCCGCATCGGCACCGTGAGCCAGGTGGGGAAGGCGGTCGGGCGCCGGCGCGGGCCGTCGACGTCGGACTCACCGGCGGTGCCTGCCTCCCCTGCCTCCCCGGCAGCCAGGGCGGCCTGGGCGGAGCGCCCCATGACCGCTCGGCCATCGACCCCCACCTGCCTGACGGGGTGGTCGGCCACGTAGGAGCCGTGCGCCCGGCGCCGGGCGACGACGTCGAGCAGCGCCCCCAGCGCGATGGGCATGAGGGTGGCGTTGTAGTGCCAGTTGTCCCACACCCAGTAGAACTCCACCGACCCCAGGAACCGCCACGCCAGCGTCGGCAGCACCACGAGCAGCCACGGCGAGGTGACCCCGATGATTCCGCTGGTGAGGATCAGCATGACGACCACCGTGGCCTTCTGGGTCAGGGCGTCGGGTGAGGTGGGCTGGTCCTGTGAGCTCAGGCCGTAGTCCCACACCCCGTTGATGTTGAAGGCCGGAAGGAACACCTGGATCGCGAAGAGGAAGGCCGCGATCCCGCCGACGATCATGCCCACGCCCAGGCGCAGCCCCCGACGCCGGTTGCGGGCGGCATCGTCCTGGGGAGCGCTTCCAGCGGAGTTCCCAGCAGCATCCCCAGCGGTGTCGAGGCCGTCGGCCCCACGGCCACCGGGCCGGATGACCGTGCACGTGCGATACCAGGCTGGGACCGCTGAGGTGAGGATGACGGCCACTCCGATCATGAGCACCGTCAGCCCCATGTCCTCCTTGACCAGGACCAGGGGCACCGACCAGGCCGTCACCGCCCCCCAGCGTCGCTCCACGAAGGCCACCGAGGCGTAGGCCAGCAGCGGCATCGCGAAGGCGATCTCATGGAACTGTGCCGCCACGGCCCCCTGCATCCCCCAGGACAGGACGTAGACGAGCCCCAGCCCACCGGCCACCCACTGATTCGTCAGGCGGCTGGCCAGGCGGGTCAGCGGCCAGGCCGAGAACGCCAGCAGCAGGTCCTGAGTGATGAGCAGGCTCAGGGGCGTGGGGAAGAGCCTCCAGATCGGCCCCAGCAGAATGAGGATCGGGTGGAAGTGGTCACCCAGGAGGTTGTATCCGTCACCCTTGACCGGCACGATCGGGGTCTGTAAGTGGGCGTAGGCCTTGGCCAGCTCGGAGAAGATCGCCAGGTCCCAGCTGGGCACCGGCTTCATCGTCTCCCACTGGACGATCGAGTAGTAGATCATCACCCAGGCGCCGATGACGACGACGATCGCAGCCGGAATCGAGTGGCGGATCTGCTCCTTGAGGTTCACGGCGCCGAGCCTACCCGTGTGAATCGGGGATGAACCTGGTAGCGCTAGGCTCGTGGCGTCACCCACGATCAGGAGACGAGATGCCCCTCACGCCGCCGCCCGCCGATTCCACCTCGGCGGCCGAGTTCTCGCCGCCTCAGCGGCCTGACCTCGACCAGATGGTGGACCACGACGCCGAGCCCCGGCTCCAGCGCCACCTCACCAACCGCCACGTCCAGCTCATCGCCATCGGCGGGGCCATCGGAACCGGGCTGTTCATGGGGTCGGGGAAGACGATCTCCCTGGCCGGCCCCGGTGTGTTCCTCGTCTACGCGGTCATCGGCGCCATCCTCTTCCTGGTCATGCGGGCCCTGGGCGAGGTGCTGCTGTCCAACCTGTCCTACAAGTCCTTCGCCGACGTCGCCCACGACCTCATCGGGCCGTGGGCGGGCTTCTTCGTGGGCTGGACCTACTACGTGTGCTGGCTGGTGACGGCTGTGGCCGAGGTCATCGTCATCACCGGCTACGTGAGGTTCTGGTGGCCGCACCTGCCTCTGTGGATCACGCCAGTGGTGACCGTGATCCTGCTGTTCGGCCTCAACCTCGCCACCGTCAAGGCCTTCGGGGAGATCGAGTTCTGGTTCTCCATCATCAAGATCGTGGCCATCGTGGCGCTCGTCGTCGTCGGTGTCCTCATGGTGCTGCGCGGGTTCACGGCGCCCAACGGCGCCCACGCCCAGTTCTCCAACATCTGGAGCGGCGGGCTCTTCCCCAACGGTGCGAGCGGGTTCTTCGGGGCCTTCCAGATCGCCATCTTCGCCTTCGTGGGCACCGAGCTCGTGGGGACCGCGGCCGCCGAGGCCAAGGACCCGGAGGTCACCCTGCCCCGGGCCATCAACGCCATCCCGGTGCGCATCGTCCTGTTCTACCTGGGGGCGCTCGCGGCCATCATGGCCGTCACCCCGTGGCAGGAGATCAACCCCGAGGCAAGCCCCTTCGTGGCCATGTTCGCCCTGGCGGGGCTCGGCGTGGCCGCCAGCGTCGTCAACTTCGTGGTGCTCACGGCCGCGGCGTCGTCGGCCAACTCCGGGGTCTACTCCACCTCCCGGATGCTCTTCGGCCTGTCCTGGGCGGACAACGCCCCTCACGTCTTCCGCAAGCTGACGGCCCGTTCGGTGCCGGGCGTGTCCCTGGCCGTCACCTGCGCCAGTCTGCTCACCTCGATCCCGCTGCTCTACACCTCCAAGTCCATCATCGCGGCCTTCACGACGGTGACCACGGTGGCCAGCGTCCTGTTCATCCTCGTGTGGTGCGTCATCGTCGTGAGCTACCTGCGCTTCCTCACCCTGCGGCCCGAGCTTCACCGCGCCAGCACCTTCCGCCTGCCCGGTGAGCGTGGGGCGGCCTGGTTGTGCCTGGGCTTCTTCGCCTTCGTCATCTGGACCCTCACTCAGGCCCACGACACTCGCATCGCGGTCTTCGCCTCGCCCCTGTGGCTGGTGGTGCTGGGCGTGGCCTGGCTCGTCCACAGCAGCCGGCTCGCCAGGCAGCAGGAGCTCCAGTCGTGAGTGCCGGTGGTGGGGCAGTGACACCGGAGCCGTCGGTCGGGCCGACGTCGTCGTCCTGCCTGGAGGAGCTGCTCGCCCGCGGGGTGGCTGCGGTCCGCCAGGCGGCCGTCTTCGCCTTGGACCCGGGTGAGGAGCTGCGCATCGAGGCCAAGGCCCACCGCAACGACCTGGTCACCCAGGTCGATCGCGGCGTCGAGGAGCGCATCGCCGGTCACCTGGAGGCCACGGGCGTCCCCATCCACGGCGAGGAGGCGCACCGCGTCGAGGACTTCGAGACCTACCGCGGGCGGGCCTGGGTGCTCGACCCCGTCGACGGGACCCTCAACTACGTGGCCACCCACCGCGACTGGGCCATCTCCCTGGCCCTGGTCGACGACGGCGTGCCCACGGTGGCCGTCCTCGCCGACCCCGTGGCGGGCCGGCTCTACACGGCCATCCGCGGGAGGGGCGCATGGGTGCAGCCGCTTCTGGCGGGGTCGGCGGGCACCGACGACGCGGCGCCGCGGGCCCTGGAGCGGCTGGAGGACCTGCCCTTGAGCGAGGGCATGCTCATCGCCCACTACCAGCTCACGCAGGATGCGGGCATCGGCCAGGCCATCGAGGCCTCGCGCGGCATGCGCTGCTACGGGGCGGCCGCCCTGGAGATGGCGGAGGTGGCCGCGGGCGGCGCGGTTGTCTACGCCCAGCCGCGGCTCCAGCCCTGGGATGTTGCGGCCGGTGCGCTGCTGTGCGCTGAGACCGGCGCGGTCCTGACCCGGATGGACGGGGCGCCCTTCGACGTGCGCCGCGCCGGCTCGCTCCTCGTGGGCACCCCGACCGCCCATGCCGAGGTGCTGGGGCACCTGCGCGCCGTCGGGGCCTGAGGCTCGCTGCGGTGGCAGGGTGCCCGCCATTGTGCGGTCGTGCCTTATGCCTCGAGATCGAGGGTTCGAGGGTGCGACCGTGCGACCTACCCTACGACCGTGCGGTCGTGCAGCTGGGTGAGCGCTGCGCACAGGTGGTCGCCCCGGTGTTAATCTGTGTGGCGGTCGTTTAGGTCTGGGGTGCGTGCCCGCCACCCGGGAACCCTCGCGAAAGGTGCGCCATGTGAGGCAGACACTCGTCTTGCTGCTGATCTGCACCGCCAGCTTCATGAACGTCCTGGACGTCACGGTCGTCTCCGTCGCGCTGCCTGACATGGGGGCCGCACTGGGGGCGTCGCTGAGCGAGCTCCAGTGGGTGGTCAACGCCTACACCCTGCCGCTGGGGACACTCCTCATGTCGGCGGCGACGCTGAGCGGGTCGGTGGGGCGGCTGCGCCTCTTCCGCTGGGGCGTTGTCCTGTTCACGGCCGGCTCCCTGGTCTGCGCGCTGGCACCGTCGGTCGGTGTCCTGGACTGGAGCCGCTTCATTCAGGGGGTCGGTGGCGCGATCTTCCTGGGCGTCGGCGTCCCCATGATCTCGGACCGCTACCAGGCCGGCCCCGCCCGGGCGCGGGCGATCGGTGTCTACGGCGCGGTCTCCGGTGCGGCGATCGCCCTGGGACCGCTCCTTGGCGGAGGGCTCGTGCTGATGGCGGGCTGGCGCTCGATCTTCTGGGTCAACGTCCCGGTGGGCCTGGCGGTCTGGCTCGGATCGCGCTGGGTTCCCGAGGTCGGCGCGGACCGGGGCGGCGCTGCGGGCAAGGCGGCATCCAGGAAGGTCGACTGGCCGGGCACGGTGCTGTGCGTCGCCATGACGGGGGCGCTCACGCTGGCGCTCCTTCAGGGCAACACGTGGGGATGGGCCTCGCCCGTGATCGTCTCCCTGCTGGCCGGTTCGGCGGTGCTGCTCGCCGCGTTCTGCCTCGTCGAGAGACGATCGGCCAGCCCCATGGTCGACGTCTCGATCCTCACCGAACCCACCTATGCCGGCAGCGTCCTGGTCGGCTTCGTCATCCAGGCGGCCCTCATTGGCCCGATGGCCTTCCTGTCCCTGTACGCGCAGAACATCTACCGGCTCACCCCTGCCCAGACCGGACTGTGCTTCCTGCCCTTCAGCGCCTCCGCCCTCATCGTGGCCGCCACCTGCGGGGGAGCGGTCAGACGCCACGGAGCCAGGGCGAGCCTGCTGGGAATCGTGCTGGGCGGCGTCGTCGGCTCCTGCCTGCTCATGCTCCTGCGCGGATCGAGTACCTGGCTGGTCCTCATTCCCGGGCTCGTCCTGGCGGGGGCCGCCACCGGGGCCACCGGGACGATCGTCAACCAGCTGGCGGTCTCCTCGGCCGATGAGGACACCGCGGGGATGACCTCAGGATTCTCCGCCTCGGCTCGGCAGCTCGGCATCGTCATGGGGGTCGCGGTCATGGGTGTGAGCTATGAGCGTGTCATCCGGAGCGTGATGACGATGGCCCCGCAGATCGGTGTCCTGGGGCGGGCTGCGGATCGGGAGCGTCTCATCTCCCTGGTGGCCTCCGGCAAGGGGCTGCGGGCCCTGGACGGATGGCCTACCGCCATGACGGCTGACATGCGCTCCCACCTGGCACCGCTGGTCCGCTCCGCCACGGATGCGGGGCTCGGCGTCAGCCTGGGGGTGGGGGCCGCGGTGATGCTCGCCGTCGCGATCCACCTGGCCCTGACGGTCCCCGGACGGCGCCAGAAGGGCGAGGTCTCGCACCTGTTCGCCTCGTGATCGTGCTCCCGCGCTGTCGAGGGTGATGCCGCGCGGTATGGGTTCAGGGTACGGCCGCGTGACTTACCCTACGAACACGCCGGGCATATGGGGGACACAGGTGGCCTTCGTAAGATGCCGCGCATGACAAGAACACTAAGGCGGCGTCCGGTCGATTCAGGGCGCGCCAGCGCGGCGCAGACGTCCGCGCAGTCCTCGATGACAGGCGGCGCACCGCGCCGTCGTCGCACGGGCATCAGTGCCCTGGCGGTCCTCGTCGGCGGGTGCCTGAGCGCCTGCGGGACGGGACTGTCCGCCGCAGCGGGCGGCTCGGCCACCGTCCCGGGCCCGATTCCCTCCGGCCTGGAGTCCTTCTACCGCCAGGCCGTCACCTGGTACCCCTGCGCCGCCACCGGCGGCGTGGAGAAGGCCTCCGAGAAGACCGCCCAGGCGAGTGCTTCCACGACGGCCGCCACGGCCTCGGCGCAGGCGACCGCCACCCCGAGCGCCGACGGCGCGACCGGGACGGCCGGCTCCTCCGAGGAGGAGACCGACACGGCCACCTTCAGCTGCGCCGTCATCACCGTCCCCCTGGACTACGCCAACCCCAAGGGCGAGACCATCTCGATCGCCGTGAAGAAGCGCGCCGCCACCGGTGGCCACGCCCAGGGCGCCCTGTTCATCAACCCCGGTGGCCCCGGCGACTCCGGGGTCTCCTTCGCCGAGCGGGCGAGCAACGCCTTCAGCCCCGATCTGCTCGAGGCCTACGACATCATCGGCTTCGACCCGCGCGGGGTCGGCTCCTCCACGGCCATCACCTGCTCCAGCGACGACGACTCATCCTCCGGCACCGCTGAGCCCTCCGCCTCGGCTGGGGCCACGGCCTCGCCGTCGGCCTCGGGCACGCCGTCGGCAGGTACTGAGCCCTCCACTGGGGCCTCCGCTGGGACCGCCTCGGGCGGTGAGTCCTACGAGGAGTGGGCGGAGTCGACCCGGCAGTCCTTCCAGGAGCTGACCGAGCAGTGCGCCGCCAACACCGAGCCCGCCGCCCTGCTCGACCACGTCGACACCGTCTCCGCAGCCCGGGACCTCGACATCCTGCGGGCGCTGGCCGGCCAGGAGAAGCTGAACTACCTGGGCTTCTCCTACGGCACCTACCTCGCCTCCGTCTACGCCGAGACCTTCCCCGGCAACACGGGGCGCATGGTGCTCGACGGCGCCATCGACCCCTCCCTGTCCCTCGCCGAGCAGGGACTGGGGCAGGCCAAGGGCTTCGAGCAGGCGCTGCGCACCTACGTGGACTACTGCCAGAACTCCACCGGCTGCCCGCTGAGCGGGGGCACCGACGCCGGAGTCCAGCAGATCCGCGACCTCATCACCTCCGCCAACAGCACGCCCCTGGCGACCGGTGACCCGAACCGCACCGTGACCGGCGCGGACATCGTCACCGCCCTGAGCGAGTACCTCTACACCACCGAGCAGAACTGGGAGCCCCTGAACAAGGCCCTTGACCAGGCCATCAACCACCGCGATGGCTCGGCCTTCGCGGCCTCCGAGGAGCAGGACACCTCTTCGAAGGATGACGGCGGCGGAGCCTTCCAGGCCGTCACCTGCCTGGACTACCCGGTGGATGGCGACAAGACGACCTGGGCCGCGCAGTACGAGCAGGCCCAGCGCGAGGCCCCGATCTTCGGGAACACCGCGGTCGGCATGGACCTGGTGTGCAGCGTGTGGGGGCACAACGGGACCCGCAAGCCCACGCAGATCCACGCCCGCGGGGCTGCGCCGATCCTCGTGGTGGGAACCACCGGGGACCCGGCCACCCCGTACGCCTGGTCGAAGTCCCTGGCCGAGCAGCTCGACTCCGGCCAGCTGCTGACCTGGGAGGGCAATGGGCACACCGCCTATGGCGGCGACGCCTCCTGCGTCAACGACGCCGTCGACGCCTACCTGATCTCCGGCACCATGCCCAAGAAGGGTCTGACCTGCCACGGCAACGAGTAGGCGCGTAGCCGTCGAGCAAGCGGGCGGGCCGAGTGCACTCGGCCCGCCCTTCTGGCCGTGCCTCATGTCTTGCGTTGGTGAGGCGGAAGGTGCGACCTCGCGAACACGAGATGGAGAATCCATCGCTCTATCAGTAGGACAAGGAATGCGCTCAGGACTAGTAGCGCGATGGCGATCCGGCTGTGCACAATGCATGCATGCGGCAAGCCTTCAGTGTGCTCTAGGTTGCTATCAAGCATGAAAGAATAGCTATTTCCGCAGAGAACGATATCGCCACTCGCGTTCGTGGTGTGCGCATCAACCAGTGTGTACATCCATAGATACGTCATAATGCCGACTGATATCGTACTGATGGGCGTTCGCCAACGTCGGCGGATTTCTTGCTGGTTGGCGCCTTGAACGATCCTTCTCCACCAAGGTAGAGCGCCAGCAACGACAACAAGTGTGCCGAACGTGACGTTGACGACTATTCCTCCCAAAATTCCAAGAGACACTGACTACTGCTCCCTAACTTTCGCGCTGGAGTCCATACCACTTTATGTCTGTTTTCTTGGGCTGCTGGGTGTTTTTCGGACAGTGCTTGTTTGGTGTTTCAGGCTTCCTTGGTTAGGTCCAGGAATTCTTGCTCGGCCTCGTTCGGGGTGCGGTATCCCAGGGCTGAGTGAAGGCGTATATGATTGTATCTCAGCTCGATCCACGAGGCAATATCGTTGATCGCCTTGTCCTTCGTGGGATACACCATTCTATGCACCCTTTCGTTCTTGAGCGTGGCATTGAATGACTCCGCCCAGGCATTGTCCCAGCACACTCCGGTACGCCCCACGGACGGACGGATACCATAGGTCTTCAGGTGATCCAGAAGCTTCTGAGACGTGTACTGACTGCCCCGGTCGGAGTGAAAGACCGTCACACCCTTCTCAACCGGGCAGCGCCTGGCTGCCATGTCGATGGCCTCACACACCAGCGAGGTGCGCATATGATCGGCCATCGCGTACCCCACGACCTTCTTGGTGCAGCAGTCCAGAACAGTGGCAAGATAGACGAATCCGGCCCATGTGCTGATGTAAGTGATGTCCCCGCACCACTTACGCCCAGGCTCGTCGGCGGTGAAGTCCTGCCCCACCAGGTCGGGGCGCTCATCGAGGTCCTCGGCCGGCACGGTAGTACGGACCTTCGCCCGCGGCTGCGCGGCCTCAAGGCCCAGGTCGTGCATGATGGAACGGATCGTGGCGCCATCCACCCTCACCCCACGCCTGCCCAGACAGGCCTGGATCCTTCGATACCCATAAGTGCCCTCACGAGTCGGCAAAAGCATCCTTAATCATGATACTGAGCTCTTTTCTCCTCACCCTGGCGATGGACTCAGGTCGGTCGCGCCAGGAGTAGTAGCCGGACCGTGAGACACCGGCCCACCGGCACATCGAGGAGGTGGGGTAATGGCCTTCTTCGCGATTGATGAGCTCATAGCGCTCGGTCACGGTCGTTCCTTCGCAAGACAGGCGGCTGCCTTTCGCCGCCCACGCCTGGATCGAGGCCGACAACCGCATTGTCGACGAGCCCATCGGCGCATCGTACCTGCGGACTTTCTACCGCGTGGGCGCCTCCGCCTGGCCGTGACCGGCCCGCACCGACAGTCCTTTCATGACAGGACCCTGTTCGGGTACTCGCACTACAGGTCCCCGACCTTCTGGAGGCGCTGGAGGCTGAGCCAGCCCACCGGGATCGGGATCCAGAAGGTCACCAGGCGGT